>VFSW01002663.1_pt1 | contig 26928 bp, 22 predicted proteins | sample 5358111 | NCBI WGS metagenome assembly VFSW01 (sample SAMN11554181, study PRJNA540505) | mine drainage metagenome | isolation source: sediment from site ElyBrook_90M | place: USA: Ely Copper Mine, Vershire, VT | collected 2017 | reverse complement strand
GAGGACGATCTGCGCCGCATCGAGGGCGTGATGGCCGAGGTCATCGCGCGCGACACCCCCTTCCGCCGCGCCGTCGTCACGCGCGACGAGGCGAAGCGGATGTTCACCCTCATGGGCGAGACCTACAAGCTCGAGATCATCGACGCCATCCCGCCGGGCGAAGAGGTCAGCATCTACGAGCACGGCGCCCCGCCCAACAAGTGGCTCGACGTGTGCGAGGGCCCGCACGTGCCGTCGACGGGCTTCCTCAAGGCCGTGCGCCTCACGCACGTCGCCGGCGCCTACTGGCGCGGCGACGAACGCAACCCGATGCTCCAGCGCATCTACGGCACGGCGTTTCCCAGCGTCGACGCGCTGGAAGAGCACCTCAAGCTCCTGGAGCAGGCCAGGCAGCGCGACCACCGCAAGCTCGGCAAGGAGCTCGACCTCGTGATGTTCGACGAGGTCGCGCCCGCGATGCCGTTTTTCCTGCCCAGGGGCGCGTTCGTCTATAGCCGGATGATCCAGTACGTCCGCGATCTGTACGAGCGCGAGGGCTACGAAGAGGTCATCACCCCCCAGGCGTATAACCCGGAGCTGTTTCGAACCAGCGGCCACCTGGGCAACTACAACGAGAACATGTTCCGCCTCTGGACCGAGGACCAGCTGGAGGACTCGGCCAAGAGCGCCGGCACCGCCGACAAGCTGAAGGACGGGCTGCAAGCGAGCTCGTTCGCCCTCAAGCCCATGAACTGCCCCAGCCACTGCGTCATCTACGGCAGCCGCCGCAGGAGCTACCGCGAGCTTCCCTGGCGCGTGGCCGACTTCGGCCGGCTGCACCGGTACGAGCGCGGCGGCGTGGTGCACGGCCTCGCCCGCGTGCGGTCGTTCGCCCAGGACGACGGGCACATCTTCTGCGCCGACGACCAGGTCGCCTCGGAGATCGCCCGCTTCATGCGCTTCTTCAAGGGCGTCTACAAGGCGTTCGGCTTCACGGCGATGGACGTGAAGCTCGCCACCCGACCCGAGAAGCGCATCGGGACCGACGACCTGTGGGACAGGGCCGAGCGGGCGCTGGCCGACGGCCTGCAGCAGGTCGACCTGAAGTACGAGACCTTGCCGGGCGAGGGCGCGTTTTACGGCCCCAAGATCGAGTTTCACATCAAGGACTCGCTCAAGCGGTCCTGGCAGCTGGGGACGATGCAGCACGACCCCAACCTGCCGCAGCGCTTCGCCCTGAAGTACGTCGGGCAAGACGGGGCAGAGCACCAGCCCGTGATGCTCCACCGCGCCATCTTCGGCAGCATCGAGCGGTTCTTCGCCGTCTACCTCGAGCACTGCGGCGGCAACTTCCCCACGTGGCTCGCACCCCGCCAGGCCATCGTCCTGACCGTGAGCGAGAAGAGCGACGACTACGCCCGCACGGTCATCGACCGCCTCAAGGCCCGGGGCCTGCGCGTCGACGCCGATCTGACCAGCGACAAGCTGGGCGCCAAGATCAGAAGCGCCCGCATGCTCCGCTACCCCTACATGCTGGTCGTCGGCCCAAAGGAAGCCGAGGCCGACAGTGTCGGCGTCCGCTCCCGCGACGCCGGCGAGCTGGGGATCATGAAGGTCGAACAATTGGCCCTGCGTCTATTGACCGAGAGCGCCCCCCCCGTCGACACTTGACGCCCCGACCGAACCCTTCCCCTGTCACATCACTCGCACCGTTCGCAGGAGTAACTAGAACCATATGGCATTTGGGCCTTCCCGATTCGACCCGCGTGGGCAGCAGCGCGGATACCAGATTCGAGTCAATCACCGCATCCGAGTTCCCGAGGTCCTCGTCATCGGACCCGACGGCGGCAAGCTCGGGGTGCTGCAGACCCACGAAGCACTTCGCATGGCGCAGGAGCAAGGGCTCGACCTGGTCGAGATCAATCCCAAGGCCGAACCGCCCGTGTGCAAGATCCTCGACTTCGGCAAGTACAAGTACGAGGAGAAGAAGAAGGCTGCGCAGGCCAAGCGCAACCAGGCCGTGGTCGACATCAAGGAGATCAAGCTCCGCCCGAAGACCGACGACCACGACATCGCCTTCAAGATCCGCGCGGCGCGCCGGTTCATCGAGGCGGGCCACAAGGTCAAGTTCACCGTCCGCTTCCGCGGTCGCGAGATCACGCACCCCGAGAAGGCGCACGAGCAGATCGACATCATCGTCAAGGGTCTGGAGGACGTGTGCAACATCGAGACGCGGCCCATGATGGAAGCGCGCGCCATGTCGCTCGTCCTCGCGCCCAAGCCGGCCATCATGCAGAGGGTGGCGCAGCAGCGCGCGGCGCTCGAGAAGGCGCGTCAGCAGGCGGAGAAGGAAGGCAAGCCCATCCCGGCAGCGCCTTCGTCGTTCGAGCTGCCGCCCGACGAGGACGAGGACGACGAAGAGGATGACGACGACGATGACGAGTCCGAAGCCGGCGAAGGGCAGGGCGAGAAGGCCAGCTGACGCCGTGAGCCCCAGGGGGTTCCTGGCGTCATGAGGATCATCACCTGCGCGGCCGCCGTCGCGGCGTTCGCGGCGGTGCTCGCGTTCGCCGGTTCTTCCCTCGCCACGCTGACCAACAGCGAGGCCGAGCAGGTGCGCGGCTACGTCGCGGCGGCCGAGCACGCCGACCGCGTACGCGCCCTGGTGGCGCGGCCCGATCTGTCCGCCGAGGAGTCGGCGGCGGCGATGGCGTCGGCCCTCGCCAGCATCCCTCTGGACGACCGTCACGCCGCCTACCTGGCCGAGGTGGTGAAGGGCGCGCCCTCGGCCGCCACGCGCCCCGTCCTCGTCGTGGCCATCGTGCGGGGCCTGCTCGCGCGCGTCGACGCCCTGTACGCCGCCCACCCGGCCGACATCGACCGCGCCGCCGGGGCACGCGCCGAGATCGGCCTCGCCTACGACTTCGCCGCCGCGCAGGTCTCGGGCACGGACACGTCGATGACCGACGCCTCGCGCGCCGACGTGGGGCGGGCGCTCGCCGACCACGTCCTGCGCAACTCGTCGCTGCTCAGGCTCGACGCCGCGGTGTCGCCGGCGGTCGCGAGGCTGCGCGCCCAGCTCGCGCTGACCATGCTCGACTCGCTGCCCGACGGGCCCACGCGCAAGATCGACGCGGCGGACAAGCTCGGGCTCACCGGAGCGCGGCGCGCGATGCTGGTCGAGACGGGGTTGCTGCTGCTCGACCGGGGCGGCTCCGACGAGCGCGTGGCGCAGGTGCGGGCCGTGGTCGACCGCCTGCCGCAGGCTCGTGCGGGAGCCGTCGCCCTCTACGTCGGCGATGAGAACGCCCAGCTGCGTGCGCGCGGCACCGTCATCGTCGCGGCCGACGCCTCGGGGCCGCTGGGCGAAGCCGGGTCGCCGTGGGGCGGCGAGGCGGATCCGCCGCAGGTCTCCTGGCTCAGCGTGACCGTCGCTCGCGGCCTCGCAACGGTCGCGGTGGCGCGCGCGCTCGACCAGCGCCCCGGCCTGCGCGTGCAGGTCGAGCACGATGGCGGCACGCCGGGGGTCGTCACGGTCGTCGCGATGCTCGTCGTCGACCCCTCCCGCACCGTCGACGTGGCGGCGGCGCGACTGCTGTCGGGCCGCCGCGAGAGCGCGGCGTGGCTGGTCGATGCGCTTGGCGTGCTCGCCGTCGGTGCGCCTGCGCCCAGCGATGCGCGCCAGGGTCTCACCCTCCCCCTGGGTCCAGGCTCGGCCACCCGGGTCGTGCTCGCCCCGGCCGGCGCGGTCCCCGCCTTACGCCTGGACGGGCACGCGTGGCGCGTCGACCGCGACGGCTCCGGAGCCATCTCCTCGTTCAAGCGTGACGGCGCCCCGGTGGCCCTCTCCATGCTTCCCACCGCCCGCGTCGCCGCGACCGAGGGCAGCTCGTGGAACGGCGCCGGCCTGGTCCTCGCGCGCCTCGCCGGTAGCCCCAAGGTCGCCATCTCCTCCGGTCCGCGCTTGCGTGTCGTGGGCACCAGCGTGGTCGACTCGGTCGTGGCCCCTGCGCCCGGCAACGACCTCACGCTCGCTGCCGACCTGCACCTCGACGGGGGCCCCGCCGGCATCGTCCTGCGTGCGCTGCCCGGTCGCTCTGGCTTCAGCGGCGTCTCGCTGCTCATCGTCCCCGGCACCCCGCCGCACGCGGTGCTCATGGCGGCCGACGGCAGCGGCAACGAAACCGCGGCGTCCCCCGTGGTCGAGGTCACGACAACCCCGTGGGTCCACGTCAAGGCCGTCATCATGGGCAACCAGCTGACGGCCAGCGTGGGCCCGCCCACCGCATCGCCCGCCACCCTGTCGTTCACGCTCCCCGACCAGCTGGCGCGCGGGGACGTCGCGCTGCGGGCCTATCCGGGCGTGACGCTGGAGGTGTCCGGCTGGCAGCTCGCCGGTGCGACGGGTGGCAAGAAGCGCTAGCCGTCGCCTGCTGGCTCTGCTGCGAGCCGCTCGAGCGCCTCGCCCGTCACGCGCATCACGCGCCAGTCGTCCATCTGCCGCGCTCCCAGCGAGCGATAGAACCCCTTGGCCGGTTCGTTCCAGTCGAGCACCGACCACTCCAGGCGACCGCAGCCACGCGCCACCGCGATCGTTGCGAGCGCCCGCAGGAGCGCCGCTCCGTACCCCTTGCCCCGGTGCTCCCGTACGACGAACAGGTCTTCGAGGTACAGCCCCGGCCTGCACAGGAACGTCGAGAAGTTGTGGAAGTACAGGGCCAGCCCGACGAGCCCTCCTGCCTCCTCGACGACGAGCGCCTCGGCGCGGGGGCTAGGCCCGAAGAGGTGGCGGCGCAGGTCGTCCGCCGTCCCGGTCACCTCGTGCTCGAGCTTCTCGTAGCGTGCCAGGTCGCGGATGAGACCCAGGACAGCGGGGACGTCGGTGGCGCGGGCGGGTCGGATCATGGCCCGGACGAGCCTACCGCCGCGCGCTCCTTTGACGAGGCCTGCAGGCCCGGGTAACGCTTGTCCCCCACGATGACCGCCGCCGTCCCCCCCGGCCCCAGCACCCGCAAGCTCCGCATCCTCGTCGCCAAGCCCGGGCTCGACGGCCACGACCGCGGCGCCAAGGTCGTGGCCCGTGCGCTGCGCGACGCAGGCTTCGAGGTCATTTACACCGGCCTGCACCAGACGCCCGAGATGGTTGCCACCGCTGCCGTGCAGGAGGACGTGGACGCCGTGGGGCTCTCCATCATGAGCGGCGCCCACAACACGCTCTTTCCCGCGGTCATCGACGAGCTCAAGAAGCGCGGCGCGAACGACGTCGTGGTCTTCGGCGGCGGCATCATCCCCGAGGCGGACTTCGAGCGGCTCAGGGCGGCGGGCGTCACGGGTGTCTTCACGCCCGGCACCACGCTCGAGACCATCATCCAATGGGTCCGGGACAACGTGCGCCCGCGCGTGTGATCCAGTACCGACTCCCTCCCGACGCAGTCCGGCGCCGCGCCGTGTCCGCCGCAGCCGTGCGCGGGGTGACGTCCCTGCTGCCCGTGGTGCTCGCGGTCGTGCTGCTGCGTCGTCTGGGATGGGCGCCGACCGGGGCGTTCTGGGCCGTGGTGGGGGCGCTCGTCGCGCTCGTCGTGGTGCGTGCCGTGGTGGGCTTCCGCATCGCGCTGCGCCGGCTGGGCGCTCTGGTGGTGACCGTCGACGGCGATACCATCCGCCTGGGCGGCCCGCGGGACGGCTGGTCCGTCGACCGCGGGCGCGTGGCCCGCGTCGTCGAGATCAACGGCAGCCTCGGCGGCGTCCGCGTGGAGTCGCTGCCCGATCCCCGTACGGGCGTGGTCTTCGTAGTCGACGTGCCACGGGGCGGCCCGGGGTGGGCCGACGTGCGCGCCGCCATCGAGTCGTGGCGGCCCATCGAGCGACGGGGTAGGCGCGGGCCTGCGGTGAGGCTGCTGACGGGCGCGCTCGTCGTGGCCGGCATCTTCTTCCTGCCGTTCCTGCTCGACGATTTCGTCGCACGCTCCAAGCTGGTGGCGGCGGCTCTCGTGGCGGCGACGTGGATCGCAATGCGTGTCGCGCTGCGCGGACGGTAGGCCGTGTGAACCCCAGGGCACGACCTCCCGAAGGTGGGCGCAATGTCCGGGGACACCCCCGCCACTGGCACGGACACCCGGCCGGCCGTGGCGACCGGCGCTTTTGTCCGCTCTTCCGCGAGGGCACGCGCCTCGCAAGGGACGCACGCGATGCGCACTGCCATCCTCGCCTTCGCCGTGATCCTGCTGGCATGCTCCGGAGCGCCCGCCGCGCCCGATGTTCTGTCCGCTCCCCAGGTCGACCTCGCCGTGCCCCTGCGCGGCGTCCCGGACAACGCCTACGACCCCGCCGTCGTCCTGCTCGCCATCGACGGCAAGCCCCGGTGCACGGGGACGTTGCTGGAAGAAGACCTCGTGATCACCGCGCGGCGCTGCGTGGAGGTCCTGCCGGACGACGACTCATGCCCGACCGGGCCATACGCGAATGCGCCGCGCGACCCGTCCACCATTCACGTTCTGGTTGGCGATCGCGTCGCTTCGGCCATCGATCGAGCGCAGGGAAGGGAGGTCGTGCTGCCGTCGGGCGACGCTCTCTGCGGCGCCGACCTGGCGCTCCTGCTGCTGGACGCACCCATCGACGACATCGATCCCGTCGTCGTCAGCCCCACCGGAGCTGCCCAGGGCGATCACGTCCGCACGGTGGCCTTCGGGACCGACCGCAAGCTGGTCCGCGACCACGTTTCCGTCACCGAGGCCTCGTCCCGCGAGCTCGCCCTCGCCCAGGCGCCTTGCGTGGGGTTGCCCGGCGGCGCGCTGATCGACATCGCGACTGGCGCTCTGCTGGGCGTGGTCTCTCGGGGCGGTCCAGCCTGCTCCGCCGCCGACGGCTGGGAAGTGGCCACCCGCGCCGACGCCTTCTTTCCCCTGGTCGAGCAAGCCCTGGCCCTGGGCTCTCTCAGCCACGCCTCCCACCGGGCGAAGGAGAAGAAGGGTCCCATCGACCAGGGCGCCAGCTGCTCATCCGCCTCCCAGTGCGCGGCTGGGGTCTGCGTGACCTACGCCGACGCCCAGTACTGCACCCGCACCTGCGGCCCCATCGACCGCTGCCCGAGCACGACGCGATGCATGGCGAGCGCCCAGTCGACGACCGTTTGCGTCGCGGAGTAGAGTCCGGAAGAAGCGCCATGGATTTCGAGCTCACCGAGCATCACCGCCTCCTCCGCAACAGCGTGCGCGAGTTCGCGCGCGCCGAGATTGCCCCGCACGCCCAGCGCTGGGACAAGGAGGAGCGCTTTCCCACGGAGCTCGTGCCAAAGCTGGCGGCGATGGGCTTGCTGGGCATTCGCATCCCCGAAGAGTACGGCGGTTCGGGCCTCGACACGACGGCCTACGCCCTCTGCGTCGAGGAGATCGCTCGCGTCGACGGCTCCATCGCCCTGACGGTCGCCTCGCACAATGGTCTCGGCACGGGCCACGTGCTGTCGGCCGGTAGCGAAGCCCTCAAGCGCAGGTACCTGCCGAAGGCAGCGTCCGGCGAGTGGCTTGCAGCGTGGGCCCTCACCGAACCGGGCAGCGGCAGCGACTCGGCGGCCCTGCGCACGGTGGCCCGTCGCGACGGCGATGACTGGGTGATCGACGGCACCAAGACCTTCATCACGCAGGGCTCGGTGGGGGCCTTCAGCGTCGTCCTGGCGCGCAACAACCCCGAAGCCCCCAAACAGCGCCGCATCACTGCCTTCGTCGTCGACCACGGCACTCCTGGATTCACCGCCTCCAAGCACCTGCTCAAGCTCGGGTGCCGGGCCAGCGACACAGCGGAGCTCACCCTCGACGGCGTGCGCGTCTCCGACGCCCAGCGAGTGGGCGAGATCGACCAAGGCTTCGTCGATACCATGCGCATCCTCGATCGGGGCCGTATCTCCATCGCCGCCATGGCCCTCGGCCTCGGCTACGGCGCCCTCGACAAGGCGATCAGCTATTCGAAGGAGCGCAAAGCGTTCGGCAAGGCCATCTCCAACTTCCAGGCCATCCAGTGGATGCTGGCTGACGCCAAGACGGAGCTCGACGCTTCGTCCCTGCTCACATACCGCGCGGCCTGGCTGGCCGATCAGGGCCAGCGCCACTCGGAAGAAGCGGCGATGGCCAAGCTGTTCGCCAGCGAGGCGGCCACCAAGGCCTGCAACGCCGCCCTGCAGGTCCACGGTGGTTACGGCTACGTCCGCGAGTACGACGTGGAACGACACCTGCGCGACGCCAAGCTCTGCGAGATTGGCGAGGGCACGAGCGAGGTCCAGCGCATGGTGATCGCCAAGCACGTGATGTCCAGGTGACTTGTCACGCGGCTGCGCCCTCTTGACTGGCGCGCTGCGTCCGTCACAAGCGGTCGCCTTCCGGCGGCGAGTTGCCCATCTGCATAGTCCTGCGCGAAGGTACAGCTCCCCCGCACCTACGCGAACCCGCTTACGAATATTGACATCGGGAACCTCCATCCATACCGTCAGGGCTGGACGTGGGAAATCGTGGCAAGAAGTACCAAGCCCACGATTTCGGAGAGGTAGGGTCGCGTCGTGTTCCGCGGGCGGTACGAGCACACGATCGACGCGAAGGGACGCACCAGCGTTCCTGCGCGCTACCGCGATGCGCTCAGCGCCTCGGGCGAGCGGCGCATCGTGCTCACGAGCGCCCTCGATCCCTGCCTTGTTGCGTATGCGCCGCAGGAGTGGGCGGCGTTCGAGGAACGTCTCGGTCGACTGAGTCAGTTCGACCCCGCCGTGAAGAAGCTGCGCCGCATCTACGTCTCGGGAGCTGTCGAGTGCGAGATCGACGACGTGGGACGCATCCTGGTACCGCCCACGCTGCGCGATCACGCCCAGCTGAAGAAGGACGTCCTTTGGGCGGGCTCGGGTCGATACGCGGAGCTTTGGGACAAGGATCAGTGGCAGCAGGAGTTCGACACCACACCCGAGGAGAAACACGCCATCGCAGCGCGCCTCGCGGAGCTCGGGCTATGAGTAATCTGCAGCTCGCACTACCGGGGTTGCTCTCCGGCGAGACGGCCGGCGAGTGGGTGTGGCACGAGGATGTGGACGACATGAACGAAGTGAAGCGCTTCGAGCACACGACCGTCATGCGCGACGAGGTCGTCCGCGCGCTCATGCCGAGGCCGGGCTGCACCTACGTCGACACGACCTTCGGTGGTGGCGGCCATACCGTTGCGATCCTCGAGGCGGAACCGAAGGCGCGCATCATCGCTCTCGATCGCGATCCCGCCGCGATCGCGGCGGCCGAGGAGCGCCTCGCTCCGGTGGCCGATCGGGTGATGCTGGTTCACTCGGCCTTCTCGCGCGTCCGCGAGCAGCTCGACGCCCTGTCGGTGGAGCGCGTCGACGGCATCGTGGCCGATCTCGGAGTGAGCTCACCGCAGCTCGACGACGCGGACCGTGGGATGAGCTTCCGCCGGGAAGGTCCTCTCGACATGCGCATGGACCCTCACTCCGGCGAGACGGCTCTAGAGCTCATCGAGCGGCTGTCGGACGACGAGCTCGCCAACGTCATCTACCAGTACGGAGAGGAGCGACGGTCGCGGCGCATCGCGCGCAGCATCAAGAAGGCCCTTTCGGAAGGCGAGCTGCGAACCACACTCGACTTGCGTCGCGCAACGGTGCGCGCGGTCGGCCCAGCCCGCGTCGGCGGGGTGGATCCCGCCACCCGCACCTTCCAGGCTCTGCGCATCGCCGTCAACCGCGAGCTCGAAGAACTCGAATCGCTCTTGGCCCTGCTCGACAGCGTGGTCATCGAAGGGGGCGTTGCGGTCGTCATCTCCTTCCATTCGCTCGAGGACCGGCTGGTCAAGCGCGCATTCCACACCGATGGTTGGGCGCAGCTCACCAAGAAGCCGCTGCTGGCGAGCGAAGAGGAGAGCTCGCAGAACCCCCGCGCCCGTAGCGCGAAGCTGAGGGCGGCCCGTCGAGTGGCGATTGGAGGGGACGCACCATGACCCGTCCACGTCGCGCGTTCCTACCCATCTGGACGCTCGCCATCGTCGCGACGGTGAGCGCGTTCGTCGTGCACCTCGCGCTGCGTGGTCGTACCGTGCAGCTCGGCTACGAGCTGGGGCGCTCGCGGCAGGAGCAGGCGCGACTTCGCGAGGTCAAGCGTGTGCTCGAGGTCGAGGCCGCCAGCTACAAGACCCCCGAGCGGGTCGAGATCATCGCGCGGACCCTGCTGGGCATGGACTCTCCCACGCCCGATCGCATCGTGCCGCTCCCACAGGCTTCCCCGGCGCTCCCACCGGAGGGCCTGGCAGCTGGCGGTGAGGCACCTCCGTGAAGAACCTCGACCCCGCGCGCGCCCGGTGGATCCGCACCCGCATGGGTGTGCTGTGCGGGCTGATGGGGCTGGCCCTCGGCGGCATTGTCTCCAGCGCCTGGCGTGTCCAGATCGAGGACGGGCCAGAATGGCGTGACATGGCCGAGAAGCAGCGGCAGCGACGCCTTCACGTCGAGCCGAAGCGCGGCACGATCTATGACCGCAACGGAACGCCGTTGGCCGTCACCGTCGAGGTACCGAGCGTCAGTGCCGACGTCGCCGAGATGATCCGGGGTGTCGACGGCAAGCCGGCGCAGGATGCACTGCTTCACGACGCTGCTCTGCGCCTGGGGCAGGCCCTGTCGGTCGATCCGGCGGAGATGTGGGCGAAGCTGGAGCAGCGACACCGCTTTGTCTGGCTCAAGCGCCGAATCACCGGCGAGGAGGCCGAGGCGGTGAGGGACCTCGGTGATGCGAAGAAACAGGCGCATCCCATCCATGGGCTCACGCTGGATGGCGAGGGCCACAGATCCTACCCAGGGCGAGAGCTCGCTGGCGCCGTCCTCGGCTTCGTGGCTCCGGACGGCCAGGGCAAGGACGGTCTAGAGCTGGCGCTCGACGATGACTTGCGCGGCCGCGTCGAGGATGTGAAGGGGCTTCGCGACAGGACTGGCCGCCTCATCTTCGAGGGAGCCAACGATGCACGCGCGCTCCAGGGCTACGACGTAACGCTCTCAATCGACGAAGGTATCCAGCACGTCGCAGAGCGCGAGCTCGACGCGGCGATGCACACCTACGAGACGAAGGGTGGTTCGGTGGCCGTGGTGGACCCGTCGACCGGAGAGATCCTCGCGCTCGCCAGTGCGCCTGGTTACAACCCCAACGACTATTCCGGCAGCGATCCCGACGCGCGCCGCGACCGCGCGGTGACCGATCGTTTCGAGCCTGGCTCGGTCATGAAGCCCTTCCTGATGGCCGGCGCGCTGGCGGCCGGCGCGGTCAAGCCGACGGACCCCATCTACTGCGAGCACGGCATCTATCAGGTGGCCGGGATCACCGTGCACGACGACAGCGTCAACGACGTCCTCATGCCAACGGAGATCCTTGCGAGGTCCTCGAACATCGGCGCGCTGAAGATCGGCCTCGAGCTCGGAGAGCCTGCCCTCTATGCCACGTTCCGCCGCTTTGGCTTCGGTGAACCGACCGGACTACCCGTACCCGGAGAAGCGAGCGGGGTGCTCAGGCCCAAAGGAAGGCCCTGGGTGGACGCCGAGACGGCCACCGCGAGTTTCGGGCAGGGCATCTCCGTGACGACGTTGCAGCTGGCCATGGCCATGAGCGCGCTGGCCGACGGCGGCAAGCTCCTGGAACCCATCCTGGTCGAGCGCGTCGTCGATGGTCGGGGCACGACGATCCGCGAGAACAGCCCGCGTGTCCGGCGCGAGGTCGTCTCCCCCAGCGTCGCGCGCACGGTGACCGAAATGCTCACGGCAGTCACCGAGCCAGGAGCGGGTCACACGGGGGTTCAGGCGAGCGTCCCCGGCTTTCGCGTCGCGGGCAAGACCGGCACCGCCCAGATGGTGGACTCTGCCACCGGGAAGTACTCGGCGGAGAAGTGGACGGCAACCTTCGTAGGGTTCGTCCCAGCCGACCACCCGCGCATCGTCGTCGCGGTCGTGCTGCACGAGCCGACCCTCAGCCATCACGGAGGCGATCTTGCCGGTCCTGTCTTCCGACGGGTCGCCGAGGCGTCGCTGCGCTATCTGGGAGTGACCCCCTCGGCCAGCGCCAGCGCCGCCAACCTCGCAACCGTGAGGCGCGAGGCAGATCTCTCAGACCCCAACCCCGCCATGCCCAGGCCGAACGTCCCCGCCATGCCGCCACCCTCATGGGGCGCCGTGCCGACTGGCAGCGTCCGGGTCCCCGACGCCACGGGGCTGCCGGCGCACGAGGTCGTCGTGAGCCTGAGCAAGGCGGGGCTCGTGCCCCGCATCGAAGGGTGGGGACGAGCCGTCAGGCAAGAGCCCGCTGCCGGCACGGCTGCACCCAAGGGAGCGTCCGTACGCGTGGTGTTCGAGCCCGCGTCATGACGCCTGGCGCGCCCACTGCGCCGCCTGCGCGCGGGCTCCGGCTCGACGAGCTCGCGCGAGAGATCCCCGGAGACGTACAGATCCGTGGCGACGCCTCCGTGCGGGTACTCGGCGTGCGCCACGACTCGCGGCAGGTCGAGCCGGGCGAGCTGTTCGTCGTTCGCAAGGGGCGCACCGAGGACGGCGCGAGGTTCGTGGCGGATGCAGTGGCTCGTGGTGCCTCGGCCGTCCTGGCGAGCCGCGAAGTCTTTCCGGAAGGCCTCGGCACAGTGCCGCTGGTCGAGGCCGACGACGCGGCTACGGCCCTCGCCTACGCGGCTTCGGCGATCTACGGCCACCCATCCTTCTCGCTCGAGGTCGTCGGCATCACTGGCACCAACGGCAAGACCACCACCGCTCATCTCGTCCGCGCCGCCATTGATGGCGCGCTAGGCGTCCCCACTTGCGGCATCATAGGCACCGTCGGCCACTCCTTCGGGTCGTGGCGAATCCCGGCCGAGCACACCACGCCGGAAGCCGACGACGTCGCGCGGGCGATGGACGCCATGCGCTCGCGTGGCGCCACGCATGTTGCGATGGAAGTTTCCTCGCACGCTCTGCAGCTCGGCAGGGTCCTCGCCTTGCGGTTCCGAGTCGCCGCGCTCACGAACCTGAGCCAGGACCACTTGGATTTCCACGGGTCCATGCAGAGCTACGCCGACGCCAAGGCGCGCCTCTTCGCGGAGCTAGGGCCTGGCTCGTCGGTCATCAACGTGGACGACGCGTTTGGCCGCGGGCTGCTGCCGCGCATCAGGTCGCCGCTCGTGCGCGTCAGTGCTCGCGTGGGAGCCGACGCTGACATCGCGCCAATCGAGGCCAGTGTCGACGCGGGAGGTGTCGCGGCGCGCCTGCGGACCCCGAGAGGAGAGGTGCAGATTTCGTCGCGGCTCGTCGGGACGCACAACCTCGAGAACATCGTGGTCGCGATGGGCGTCACGCTCGCCCTGGACCTCGACCTCTCCCGCGCGGCCGAGGCGCTGTCCCGTGAGCGCGGCGCTCCGGGGCGTCTCGAGAGGTGTGATGGGGTGGGTGACGAGCTGACCGTCCTCGTCGACTACGCGCACACTCCCGACGCTCTCTCGCGGGCGCTCGAGGCCGTGCGCTCTGCGACGCGCGGGCGAGTCTACTGCGTCTTCGGATGCGGCGGAGACCGAGACGCCACCAAGCGCGCTCCCATGGGCCAAGCGGCCGGCAAGGGAGCCGACGTCGTGATCGTCACAAACGACAACCCCAGGACCGAAGACCCCGGCGCCATCGCGAGCGCGGTGGTCGCCGGCGTTCGTTCCTCTGGCAAGGAGCCCATGGTCGAGCTCGACCGCCGGAAGGCGATCCACCTCGCCGTGCGTTCTGCTTCGAGAGGCGATCTCGTCTTGCTAGCCGGAAAGGGCCACGAGGACTACCAGATCATCGGCACCACGAAGCATGCGATGGACGACCGAATCGAAGCTGGACTCGCGCTGGAGGCCCGGCGTCGCGAGCGGGGGACCTCTTAGGCGATGAGCACGCCCATCGGAGCCAACCAGGTGACGCTCGACGCCACCACCGTCGCCCGGGCGACGGGGGGTGTCCCCGTGCGTGCCACGGAAGGTCGTGTGGCCCGTGGCATCACCACGGACAGCCGGCTCGTCGTGCCCGGAGGCGCGTTCGTCGCTCTGCAGGGTGAGACGCATGATGGGCACGATTTCCTGCAATCGGCCATCGCGTCTGGCGCTGCGCTCTTGGTCGTTGCACGGGGACGAGCACCCGCCGACGCTACGGCCGACGTCGTGGAGGTCGATGACACGCTCCGGGCCTGGGGCGATATCGCTCGCGACCACGTGCAGACCTGGCGAGCCGGAGACCCAGCGCGTCGCCTCCTCGGCATCACGGGGAGCGCGGGCAAGACCACGACGAAAGAGATGTGCGCCGCGCTCCTCGCGTCCGTGGCGGGTTGCCACGCGACCGCCGGGAACTTGAACAACCGGGTCGGTCTGCCCGCAGTCGCTCTAGAACTCGAGTCCCTGCACCGGTATGCGGTGCTCGAGATGGGAATGAACCTCCCGGGCGAGATCGCTGCCCTTGGCTCCATTGCCACCCCCGACGTCGGCGTCGTCGTCAACATCGGCATGGCCCACGCGGGCGGCGTAGGGGGCACGCTCGAGGACGTTGCGCGAGAGAAGGGGGCGCTGTTCGAGTGCGTGCGCACCGGCGGTGTTCTCGTCGCCAACGCCGACGATCCTGCAGTCATGGGTCGAGCCGCCCGCGTCCCGGTCACGTGCGTCACGTTCGGACGCTCCCAGGGAGCCGACGTTCGCCTAGTGGCGCGCGAGGCGACGGGGAGCGCTGGCTCGCACGTCGTCGTCGACCGAGCCGGGCGTCTCGCGTCCTTCTCCATCCCCATCGCGGGGGAGGCTGCGTCCATGGACTTCGTGGCCGCACTGGCCGCTTCCGAGGCGGCGGCGGGTCTCATCGACGACCGGAGTATCCGGCGCGCACTCGAATCTCTCGGCCCCATCCCGGGCCGCATGCAGGTGAGGCGCGTCGCCGACTTTGATGTCATCGACGACGCATACAATGCCAACCCGGCGAGCATGCGTGCTGCACTGGGTGCTCTTTCGGAGATGCCAGCCGGTCGTCGCGTGGCAGTGCTGGGAGAGATGAAGGAGCTCGGTCGAGCGGCAGTCGAGGCGCACGAGGCGCTCGTGGATACCGTCGTCCAGGCTGGCGTAGAGCTGCTGATCTCGTGCGGCGGCATGGCTGACGTCATCGGGCACGCTGCTGCGAAGAGGGGCGTCGAGGTCGTGTTCGGTGGCGATACTGCGGGCGCAGCGCGCGCGGTCGGGGAGCGCGTGCGTGCCGGCGACGTCGTGCTCGTCAAGGCATCGCGCTCCGTGGGCGCCGAGCACGTGGTCAATGAGCTCGTCCGACGGGGTGGAGGGAACTAGATGCTCTACGAGCTGCTGTTCCCCCTCCGTCACGACTCTGCCTGGCTCGGCTTTCTGAACGTTCTGCGCTACGTACCGTTTCGCACCATCGCGGCGACGGTGACCGCGATGCTCCTCGCCTTCGTGCTGTCGCCCTGGTTCATCCGCGAGCTGCAGCGCAAGCAGATCGGTCAGGTGGTCCGCAACGACGGTCCGGAGACCCACAAGATCAAGAGCGGCACCCCCACGATGGGTGGAGCGCTGATCCTCTTGTGCGTGCTCGTGCCGACAATCCTCTGGTGCGACCCTCGCAACGTCTTCGTGTGGGCCACCACCGCCGTCACGGCTGGCTACGGCGTGATCGGGTTCTTGGATGATTATCTCAAGATCAAGTTCAAGAACTCCAAGGGCGTGCCCGGGCGCTACAAGCTGCTCGGTCAGTTCCTCATCGCGGGGGCGGTGCTCGCCTACGCGTTCCTCGCCCGCGAGCACCTGCCGCCTGACTGGTACGAGATCCGCTTCAACCTGGCGATCCCCTTCGTGGCGTTCACGAAGCATCCAATGGTGCTCCCGGCATGGATCTACATGCCTTTCGCGGTCCTCGTGGTGGTGTGGACGTCCAACGCCGTCAACCTCACCGACGGCCTGGACGGGTTGGCCATCGGCCCCGTCATGATCAACGCCGGCACCTACCTCGTCTGGGCGTATCTGGCGGGAGCCACCTTCGGCATTGCTCACGTCGCGCAGCGCTTCGTCGTGGCCCGCTATCTCGACATTCCGCTCATCGCGAGCGATGGCGAGCTGTCCATCTACTGCGGCGCAATCGTGGGGGCCGGTATCGGGTTCCTCTGGTACAACACCTATCCCGCTCAGGTGTTCATGGGCGACGTGGGCTCCTTGGCGCTCGGCGGCGGGCTGGGGATGTGCGCCGTGTTCACCAAGAACGAGCTGCTGTCAGCCATTCTCGGGGGCGTTTTCTCCCTGGAGGCCGTCAGTGTCGTCGTCCAGGTGGCGAGCTTCAAGCTCACGGGCAAGCGCATTTTCCTCATGGCGCCCATCCACCACCACTACGAGAAGAAGGGTTGGGCCGAGCCCAAGATCATCGTCCGGTTCTGGATCATCTCCATTCTCTTGGCACTCTTCAGTCTTTCGAGCTTGAAGTTGCGTTAGGCAGGACCCGCCGACCTTCGGCGGGCGTCACCGGAAGTCCGAGGTCGTAGCGTGCCGTTGCTGGCCGGAAAGCGAGTCGTCGTGGTGGGGCTGGGTGCAAGCGGTGTCGCCGCCGCCCGCCTCTGCCTGCGGCGTGGCGCCTCGGTCGTGGCCAACGACGGCAAGCCCCGAGATGCCCTGTCCGACCAGGCGCGGCAGCTCGAGGCGCTGGGTGCGAGGCTCGTGACGGGCGGTCACGACCACGCCGGGTTGGGTGAAGCTGACGTCATCGTGGTGTCCCCGGGCGTGCCGCCGCTGGCCCAGGTCGAGGCGGCCGAGGCGCGAGGCGCGAAGGTGTGGAGCGAGATCGAGCTGGCGGTACGTGCGATGACGGCACCCGCCCCAATCGTCGCCATCGGAGGGACCAACGGCAAGAGCACGACCACGTCCCTCGTCGGCGCTCTGCTCCAGGCGCACGGCTTGAGTACGTTCGTGGGGGGCAATCTCGGGGAACCCTTCGCCGATCATGTCGACGAGCCCTTCGAAGCAGTCGTGCTCGAGGTGTCGAGCTTCCAGATGGAGCGCGTCGACGAGTTTCATCCCCACGTGTGCGCGCTGCTCAACATCACCGACGACCACCTCGACCGCTACGACAGCTTCGAGGAGTATGCACAAGCGAAGGGCAACGCGTTCAGGCGCCAGACCGACCGGGACTGGGCCATCGTTCCCTTCGACGACACGACCTGTCTGGCCCAGGCTCGGCGCGGACGCGGCCGGGTGGTGACGTTCGGCCCACGGGCGGATCTCGACGTCTCCGTGGACGAGGTCGTCGACCGACGCACCGGAGATCGCTTTGCGCGCGCCGAAATGACGCTCGTCGGTCACCACAACGCCCTCAACGTGGCCGCCGCCATCGCCTGCGCACGCCCGTTTCAGGTCCAGCCATCCACCATCCGCGAGGTGCTGCGCACCACGAAGGGGCTCCCGCACCGCACTGCACTCGTGGCCGAGGTGCAGGGCGTACGCTTCTACGACGACTCGAAGGGCACCAACGTCGGCGCCTCGGTCACCGCGATCGAGGGCCTGCCCGAGGCCAGGGTCGTGCTCATCGCCGGGGGCCGCGACAAGAAGGGTTCCTACGGACCGCTGGTGGACGCTCTCTCTCGCAAGGGACGCGGCGTGGTCGTCATCGGCGAAGCTGCCCACTCGATCGCGCGGGCGCTCGGGAATCGCCTGCCCGTCCGCCACGCCAGCAACATGGCCGACGCCGTGCGCGCAGGCGCCGCCATGGCGCGGCCCGGAGATGCCGTATTGCTGTCGCCCGCGTGCTCCAGCTTCGACATGTTCCGCGACTACAAGCATCGCGGCGACGAGTTCGTGAGCGCCGTGACAGCGCTGGAGCGGGAGTTGCGGGCGTGAACCTCAAGAACGTCCGCCGCACCGTCGGCAATCAGCTCGTGGCGCCCCTCGACGCCAAGCCTGTCCCGCGCGGCGTCGCAGGTCCCGTCGATGCGGTCCTCGCCGCGGTGGTCGTCGCACTGGTCGGGTTCGGCGTCGTGATGGTCTATAGCGCCAGCGCCGTCCAGGCGACCGTCCAGTACCACGATCCGCAGTTCTTCCTGAAGCGCCAGGTCGTGTATGCGGCGGCGGGCCTGCTGGCGATGTGGGCCGCGAGCCGGATCGACTACCACCGCCTCTACAAGCTCACTTATCCAGTCCTGGTCGTCGTCGGGGCGCTGCTGTTGCTTTGCGTCGTTGGCTTCGGGCATTCCGGCGGCGGTGCCGCTCGCTGGCTTGCCATCGGCCCCGTGCACATACAGCCCGCCGAGATGGCGAAGGTCGCGCTGGTCATCTGGCTGGCCTACTCCCTCGCCAAGAAGGCCGAGCGCGTGAAGACGTTCACGGTGGGGTTCCTGCCCCACCTCATCGTTGCAGGCGTCTTCATGCTGCTCTGCATGAAGCAGCCGGACTTCGGCAGCGCGGTGGTGCTTCTCCTGCTCACGTTCACCATGCTCTTCGTCGCGGGCGCGAAGGTCGGATACATCCTCGGAGCCTCGATCCTGGGGGGCGCCTTCGGTGCCGCCGCGATCCGCTTCCGCGAGTACCGCTACGAGCGGTACCTGGCGTGGTTGCACATGGATCAGCACCGGCAGGATCTCGCGTACCAGCCGTTTCAGAGCGTCATGTCGTTCGGGTCGGGTGGTCCCGTCGGCCTGGGCATCGGGCGCGGCCTCCAGACCCTGTACCTACCGGAGGCGCACACGGACTTCGTGGCCGCCATCGTCGGCGAGGAGCTGGGGTTCCTCGGGGTCGCGGCGCTCTGCGCGACCTACCTGTTGCTGGTGTCGCGTGGCGTCCGCGCAGCGCTGCGAGCTCCGGACGACTTCGGCTCCTTCCTGGGGTTCGGCCTGTCGGCCATGTTCGGGGTGCAAGCTCTCGTCAACCTCTCGGTCGCCCTGGCCATCCTGCCGACGAAGGGTCTCACTCTGCCGTTCGTCAGCTTCGGCGGGTCGTCGCTGCTCGTGAACGCCGTCGCCGCCGGGATCCTGCTCAACATCTCGAGCCAGTCTGGCGAGCACGCTCAGGAGACCCCGCCACCGGCACCGGTCTACGAGGAGCCGCTGCCCGAGGCACCGGATGCCGTGGTCGAGGCGGCGTCATGAAGCGCCACTGCATCCTCGTAGCGGGCGGCGGAACGGGGGGGCACGTCTACCCGGCCGTGGCCGTCGCCGAAGCGCTTCAGGCAAGAGCCGATGTCGATCTGGTCTTCTGCGGCACGGCGCGAGGGGTCGAAGCGCTCGTGGTGCCTGCACGCGGCTGGAAGCTCGAGCTGCTCGAGGTCGAACCGATGAAAGGGGGCGGGCCCGCGAGAGCGGTGCGCGGCGCCCTCGTGGCGGCGATCGCGACGCGTCGTGCTCTGAGCATCGTACGGTCGTACCGACCGAGCGCCGTCCTCGGCGTTGGTGGATACGCATCCGGCCCGGTCACCCTCGCCGCAGCGCTCCTCGGTGTCCCCGTGACCGTCATGGAGCCGAACAGCGTCGTGGGGCTCGCAAACCGGCTCGTGGCGCCCCTCGCGAAGCGCGCCTACCTCGCGTGGCAGGAGAGCGCGGGGGCCTTCCGGGTCGAGGCCCGCCGCGTCTACGGCGTCCCGCTGCGGCCTGGCTTCGTCCCGCACGCGTACGTCCCCCGGGCCGCGCGCCGAATCCTGGTCTTGGGGGGCAGCCAGGGCGCACAGGCTCTCAACGAACGGATGCCTTTGGTGTTCGCCAGACTCGGAGGCATCGCGGGGCTCGAGGTTCTGCACCAGGCTGGTCGCTCTCGGGACGACGCCGTGCGCGCGGCCTACGGAAGCGCGGCCTCGCCGCGGGTGGCGGTCGTCCCGTTCGTCGACGACGTCGCCCGCGAGATCGCAGCAGCGGACCTCGTCGTCACCCGCGCTGGCGCATCCACGCTCGCGGAGATCACGGCCATCGGCCGTGCGGCGGTCCTCGTGCCGTATCCTCATGCGGCCGACGACCATCAAGCAAGCAACGCTGAGGCCCTCGCACGCGCCGGCGGGGCTGTCTGCATTCGCCAGGAACTGGCCGAGCCCGCACGGCTCGCTGCGGACATCGAGAGGCTTCTCGGCGACGACGCGGCTCGCGTGGCCATGGCCGACGCGTCGCGCGCGTGCGGGAGGCCCGCGGCCGCCGCCGACGTGGCTGCCGATCTCCTCGACCTTGCTGGCATCCCGCCCCGGCCACGCGACGCGACCAACGGCACGTCGCACCGACGACCGCCCTCTCACGAGGTTCGCTAGATGTTCCGGGGCCGCGTGCGACACGTGCACTTCGTCGGAATCGGCGGGATCGGCATGAGCGGCCTGGCCGAGATCCTCCGCACGCTGGAGTTCGACGTCAGCGGCTCGGACCTCAAACCCAACGAGAACACGCGCCGGCTCGAGGGGCTGGGCGTGCGCATCCAGCTTGGGCACGCGGCGGCGAACGTCGACGGCGCCGACGTCGTCGTCTATTCGAGCGCCATCGATCCACGGAACCCCGAGATCTCGCGCGCTCGGGCGCTCGAGATTCCAATCATCCCCCGGGCCGAGATGCTCGCGGAGCTGATGCGAACTCGCTATGCCGTCACCATCGCGGGCTCGCACGGCAAGACGACCACTACCTCGATGGTCGCCACCGTGCTGCGCGCGGCCGGCCTCGACCCGACGGTGGTCGTCGGTGGGAAGGTCAACGCGCTCGGCTCCAACGCGCGCCTCGGCGAGGGGGACCTCTTCGTCGCCGAGGCCGACGAGAGCGACGGTTCGTTCCTCAAGCTCACCCCGACCATCGCGGTCGTGACGAACATCGACGCCGAGCACCTCGACCACTACGGGACTCACGAGCGCGTGAAGGACGCCTTCGTCCAGCACACCAACCGGGTGCCATTCTACGGCCTCTGCGTCGCCTGCCTGGACCACCCCAGCGTGCAGGAGATCTTGCCCCGCATCGAGCGGCGGCACGTCACCTACGGCATCTCGCGGCAGGCCGACTATGGCGCGCGCAACCCGAGCTACGAGGGGCTATCGACCCACTTCGACGCCTACCGCAAGGGCGAGTCGCTCGGCCGATTTGCCGTACAGATGCCGGGTGCGCACAACGTGCTCAACGCGCTCGCCGTCATCGCCGTGGCCGACGAGCTCGAGGTCCCGCTCGATGTGACCCGCGACGCCGTCGCCAGCTTCCGCGGCGTTCAGCGGCGCTTCACCGTCCTCGGCACACCGGCGTGCGAGCGGGAAGGCAAGCGCGGCGACGTGATGATCGTCGACGACTACGGCCACCACCCCGCCGAGATCGAGGCGACGCTGGACGCAGCACAGCGCGGCTTCGATCGCCGCGTGGTCGTGGCTTTCCAGCCCCACCGCTACAGTCGCACGAAGCACCTTTTCGACGAATTCACGCGCGCGTTCAACAAGGCCGACTTGCTCGTCGTCACGGACGTGTACCCCGCGGGCGAAAAGCCCATCGAGGGTGCCACGGGCGAGGCGCTGGCCGAGGCCATCCGAGCCCACGGCCATCATGCGGTCAGCTACGTCCGCGACAAGAAGCAGGTCGCTGCGGCGCTGCTCGAGGTGGTGCGGCCCGGGGACATCGTGATCGCCCTCGGTGCAGGGGACATCAACGCCAGCGCGCGCGAGCTGCTCGCGATGCTGGGAGTGGAGGCGCCGCGATGAACGTGCCGAACCGGCGTGTCCGGGAGCCGCGCGTCGACCTCGGCGCGCCCGATGACGTCGCGCCGATTCCGGCACCTGCGTCACGTCCTTCTTCCTGCTTCGTGACGGTTGTGCGCACCGCGCTCGGCATCGCGCTCGTCGCGGGCGCGTCGGTCGCCGTGGCCTGGGCGGCTCGCCGCCACATCATGACCAGTCCGCGTTTCGCCGTCACGGAGGTCCAGGTCGTGGGCGCCGACCACCGGCCGCCCGATGCCATCGCGGCCGAGAGCGGCATCGCGGTCGGGACCAACGTGTTCGCGCTCGACCTCGACGGCGCACGCGCCAGCGTCCTGACCGATCCCTGGATCGCCGAAGTGTCGCTCGCCCGCCGCCTGCCCGGGACCATCCTCGTGCAGGTCGTCGAGCGCAAGGCAGCTGCGCTGCTCGCGATGGGCGATACGTTCCTGGCGAGCGGCGATGGCGAGCCATTCAAGAAGCTCGAGCCGGGCGACCCGGTCGAGCTGCCCCTCGTCACGGGGCTGAAGGACGAGAGCTTCGGCGCGGACCGCGACGGCGCGATGCGCACCGTCCGGCGCGCCATCGATCTCGCGACGGAGTACGACCGTGGCCCTCTCGCCCACAAGGCGCCGCTGGAGGAGGTTCACGTCGAAGCCGACGGCGCTTTCACCCTTGTGGTCGGACGCAGCGCGACCCAGCTGGTCCTCGGGGGTCCACCCTTTCGTCGCAAGCTGGAACAGGCGGCGCGCGTGGTGGCCGAGCTGGAGAAGCGTGGCGCGAGGGCCGACACGATCATGCTCGACAACGACGCACGGCCCGAGCGGGTCGTCGTGCGCATGCGCTGATCCAGTCACTTGCAGGTCGACGGATCGATCGGCTGGCACGTACCCGCGACGCACACGGAGACCTCGTCGCAGAGCGGCCCCGCGTCGATATCACAGCTCGCACCGTCGTTGGCGCTGGGCAGGCAGGTTCCGACGTAGGGGGACACGTTGGCGCCCGAGCAGAACCCCCCGGGCCCCGTGCACGTCACCAGCATGCCAGCGACGAGCCCGCACATCCCGCCCGCCTGCGCGAAGCCGATGGCCTCGCACTTGGTCGTGGCGGGGTTGCAGAAGTCGCCGTGGATTTGATCGCATTGGGTCGAATCGCTGCAGGCAGCGCCGGCGGCGCTGGGCGTCCCGCACACGCTGCCGACGCATCCCAGGTCCGGCCGGCACGGCTGCACGGCGCTGCATGCCGCCCCTTCGTTGCCATAGAGCGTGCACGTCGAGTTGACGCACTTCATCGCAGGCTGGCAGTCGTCGTCGACTCCGCACGACGCCCCTGCCGGGGCCGGTGTGGTGCACGTCCCGCACACCGCGTCCGGGGCCACGCGACAGCGCGTGCCCACGCATTGCGAGTCGGTCCCACAAGCAGCTCCTGCGGGGAGCTGGCCGGGCATGGACTGACACTCCGCGGGCTCCTTGCGCGCCAGCAGGTCGGCGCACGACTCCTGCGGGAAGACCATCACGCACGCTTCGATCTGCGAGGGCGTCGTGCTCGTCCCGGGGGCGGCCATCGTCGCGAGCAGCTGTGCCTTGAAGTCGGTCACGCAGCGCGCCACGGTCCCGTACCCGAACGTCACATAGGCCGGGGCGCACGCCTGCGCCCGGTTGCAGTAGGCGTTCGCCGCGTCGGACGCCGCCTGGTCCGCGCTGACCCCCGCGCTCCCCTCGGGTCCGGCCCCGTCGCCGGTGACGCCAGTTTCCGGCCTGTCGCCGCCGTCCCCCGCGCCGGGCCCACCATCGCCGCTCAGCGACGACGTCGTGCCCCCGCAGCCCGCCGCCAGGCCCAGAGGGGTCAGTGCAAGCAAGCCCACCACGGGGAGGACGGCGAGGAGGGGATGGCCTTCGCGACGGGGTGCGGGGTTCACGGCTTCGTCCCTCCAGCATCCTGCGTGCCTGGCACGATTGGCAGCCGCGACGCGGGGATCGCGCCGTCGTGTGAAGAGTAGGTCACACCGCCACCGCGAACGCGCCGAAGATTTGGCCCGATCGCGCGGAGCATGCGATTGCCGAGCTAGATGAGCTCCGCAGCTTCGCAGGGCGAGATCGTCGTCGGCCTCGACATCGGCACCACCAAGGTGTGCGCGGTGGTCGCGGAGGTCGATGCGACCGATGGCATCACCATCCTGGGTGCCGGCATGGTCCCGTGCCGCGGTCTCCGCAAGGGGATCGTGGCGAACATCGACTGGACGGTCAGGTCGATCAAGGACGCCATCGAGAGCGCCCAGACGATGGCCGGGGTCGAGATCCGGACGATCTACGCCGGCATTGGCGGCAGCCACGTGCGTTCGTCCAGCTCGGACGGTGTCGCGGCCATCGCGGGCGGCGAGGTGACGCGCGGCGACGTCGACCGCGTGCTCGAGGGCGCCCGGGCCATCCCCGTGGACGCCGACCGCCAGATCCTCCACGTGCTGCCGCGCGAGTACACCGTCGACAGCCAGGACGGCATCCGCGACCCCATCGGCATGGCCGGCGTGCGCCTCGGCGTGAAGGTCAACCTGGTCACGGCGGCGACGAGCTGCGCGCAGAACGTCATCCGTTGCGCCGAGCGCTGCGGCCTCACGGTGGCGGACGTCGTCCTGCAGCCCCTGGCCAGCGCCGAGGCAGTGCTGAGCGAGGACGAGAAGGAGATCGGGGTCGCAGTCGTCGACATCGGCGGCGGCACCACGGACATCCTGCTCTACGTCGACGGCGGTATTGCGCACACGAGCGTCATCCCCGTCGGCGGCAACAACATCACGAGCGACATCGCCGCGGGCCTGCGCACGCCGATGGCCGAGGCCGACCGCCTCAAGCGCCTGTCGGGCTGCGCGCTCGGCCGCATGGTCGCCGACGACGAGGAGATCGAGGTGCCGGGTGTCGGCGGGCACGCGCCGCGCAAGACGGCGCGCCGCGTGCTCTCGGACATCATCGAGCCGCGGGTCGAGGAGATCTTCGCCGCCGTGCGCAAGCGCATCGAGGACACCGGAATGCTCGAGCAGCTGAGCGCGGGCGTCGTGCTCACCGGAGGCGCCGTGCTGCTGCAGGGCATGAGCGAGTTCGCGGAGGAGATCCTCGGCATGCCGGTCCGCATCGGCATGCCCACCGGCATCAAGGGCATCACGCAGCTGGTGCACGGGCCCGAGTACGCCACGGGCGTTGGCCTGGTGAAGTACGGCGCGCTCGCGGTGAGCGGGGACGCCGCGCCGCTGCCTTCGATTCAACCCGCGTCGGCTCCTCGCCCGCGACTGGTCTCGCAGTCGTCGCCGGTCGAGGTCGCCGAGGCCGTGCGCCGCTCCGGGTTCTGGGAGTGGATCAAGGCCGCCTTCTGAGTGAGTGACTTCGGAGTGGGAGCTGCTCCCACGAATCGCGTTCGATTGCTTGGCCCGCAAACGGCCGCTCCCCTAAGAGGGCAAGAAGAGCAGGGCGCGACACGGGACGAAACGAACCTGGGAGGAGTTGGGCGATGAGTTTCTCAATCGAGTTCGCAGACGAGCAGCAGACCTACGAGGCCCGCATCAAGGTCATCGGCGTCGGCGGCTCCGGCGGCAACGCCGTCAACACGATGATCAACTTCGGCCTGGAGGGCGTGGAGTTCATCTGCGTCAACACGGACGCGCAGGCGCTCAACGCCAACGCCGCCGCCACAAAGCTGCCCATTGGCTCCAACATCACGCGCGGCCTCGGGGCCGGCGCGGACGCCGAGAAGGGCCGCAAGGCGGCGCTCGAGGACGTGCAGCGCATCAAGGAGCTGATCAGCGGCGCCGACATGGTGTTCGTCACCGCCGGTATGGGCGGTGGCACCGGCACCGGTGCGGCCCCCATAATCGCGCAGATTGCCCGCGAGGAAGGCGCACTCACCGTGGGCGTCGTCACCAAGCCGTTCCTCTTCGAGGGCCGCCAGCGCGCGCGTCGCGCCGAGATCGGCCTCGCGATGCTCTCCGAGCAGGTCGACACCCTCATCACCATCCCCAACCAGAAGCTGTTGCTCCTGGGCGACGACGACCTGACCTTCATCGACGCCTGCCGCAAGGCCGACGAGGTGCTCTACCAGGCCGTCAAGGGAATCAGTGACCTCATCACGCAGAACGGCATCGTCAACGTCGACTTCGCCGACGTGAAGACCGTCATGAGCAACATGGGCCGCGCGCTCATGGGCACGGGCGTCGCCAAGGGCCAGAACCGCGCCCGCATGGCCGCCGAGATGGCCGTCACCTCGCCGCTGCTCGACGACATCAGCGTCGAGGGCGCGACCGGGGTGCTCATCAACATCGTGGGTGGCTCGGATCTCAAGATGAAGGAGATCCAGGAGGCCGCGAGCCTGGTGCAAGAGCAGGCGCACGAAGACGCGAACATCATCTTCGGCGCGAGCATCGACGAGACTCTCGGCGAGAACGTGAAGGTCACCGTCATCGCGACGGGCTTCGACTCGGCCGAGCGCGAGATTGCCGTCGAGGTCCCCGCGCAGCGCCCCAGCCTCGCGCCGATGACCATCCCGTCGCAGCAGCCGCGGTCGATGACCACGCCCGCCAGCATGCGACCCTCGCTCGACCCAGCCACGGTCCAGAGCGCGCGACGACCCGTGCACGCCCACGACGCACGCACCCAGGCGAGCGCGCCGGCCTCCTCGACCCAGCGTCCCGCGATGCGCCCCGTCGCGACGCAGGACGCCTTCCCCAACCTGGACCACGACTGGGACGTGCCGGCCTTCCAGCGCAAGCAGCGCTAGACCCCGCCCCAGCCAGACAGACTCGGCTTAGCTTGCCCCTTACGCTCCTGCGCTCCTCCCGCGCGGGGGCGTGATGCTTTTTGTGGCGTGATACTCTGCTCACGCATGAAGCCCGCTTTCGTCCTCGGCGGCGCGGTCGCCGCCGCTCTCGCCGTCGTCGCCTGCGCCGAGGCGGTGCCCCGATCGGCGCTCGACCGGTGCAAACTGGGGTTCGGCGACGGAAACGATCAGTACACGGTGCGCCAGAACGCCGCGTGCCGCATCGTCGCGCTCGCCCTGGCCGCCGACGAGAAGCCGGTCCCCGCGCTGTCGTTCGCTCGCAAGGCGTGCGACATGCAAGATCCTTCGGGCTGCGAGCTGTACCTCGCCCTCGCGCACTCCCAGCCGGCCGAACTCACCCGCGCGCGCACCACCGGCGAGAAGGCGTGCGACGGCATGGTGGTCAGCAGCGACGGCAGCGACGCGCGTCCCCGGCTCTGTTTTCTCACCGCTCAGCTCTACGACGAGGTCGAGCCCCG
>VFSW01002662.1_pt1 | contig 26940 bp, 27 predicted proteins | sample 5358111 | NCBI WGS metagenome assembly VFSW01 (sample SAMN11554181, study PRJNA540505) | mine drainage metagenome | isolation source: sediment from site ElyBrook_90M | place: USA: Ely Copper Mine, Vershire, VT | collected 2017 | reverse complement strand
GCCCCCTCCAAATCCTTTGCCGATTTAGGCGGCAAGAGGTTGGAGATCACGACAGCTACCCCGTCTACCGGGTGATCTCGAAGACCCCTGGAAACGCGGGGCGGCCCAAGCAGGTGATCTTCGCGCCGTTGGGAATGAAGCCGGACCTTCGCTTCGTGGACGCGGTGAACAGCGACATCGAGGTCGTTGCCGACGCCGACAAGATCCTCATGTACGACCGGCCCATTCCCGTCGAGGGCCTCCGTTGGCGAGACCTCCAGGCGTGGTGGGCCGAGAGGGAACGTCTGCACGACGACCGCAAGGCGAAGGAGAGCCTCTACCTGCGGCTCTTCAAGAGTATCCCCGACGAGTCGCCGCCACAGCAGCTCTTGTTCCGAACCTTCTTCGCGACGTTCGGCACTGCGTTCGACGACCTTCCCGCGCTGCTGCCGGAGGTCTACCTGCACTACGACCCCAAGACCGTGAAGCAGCGGGGACGAGATGCTCTTCTGCGGCAGCGCATGGACTTCTTGATGTTGCTCTCGCAGCAGACGCGCGTCGTCATCGAGGTCGATGGCGCCCAGCACTACGCGAACGTGAAGACGGGGCAGGCCGATCGTCACCGATACGCCGAGATGGTCGCGGCCGACCGTGAGCTTCGCCTCCGGGGCTACGAGGTCTATCGCTTCGGTGCCGCCGAGCTGGACGGAGCCGAGGGCGAGAAGTCAGTCGCGGACTTCTTCCGGCAGCTCTTCGCACGGCACGACCTCGCTGTCCGAGGTGGCTAACGCCATGTCCCCCGCGACCGACCGACCTGCTCCAGGCCTTCGGGGTCATCAGCCCAAGGTGCAGGTCATCAAGAGCCCCATGATGCCCGTCTTGAACCCCCAGGAGGTCCAGGTCAGCTACCAGACCCAGACGAACATCCAGTAGAAGCACGTGACGGTGAGCGGGCTGGGGACCATCTGGACCTAGAAGGCCCAGACCATGATGACCTGGGGGTTGTCCTTCTTGATGTACTGGACTGTCAGGAAGGGGTGGACCTGCAATAGGACGCCGTCGTGCACCTTCAGGTACTAGCGGCGGAGGGCCTTCACCCAGAACGTCGAGCTGACCTGCATGACGACCTTCGACAGCTTGGAGGCGAGCGTCCGACATCCTGGCGATCGAGCGCGCCCACTCCCCGCACGTCATGGACCGAGGCTTTGGACAGGGCTCGTCGGTGACGGGCGCCGGTCGAGGATCTGGCGCTGGGCGGCCACCGAGAAAGCCGTTCGCGTGTGGATACACCGCGAGGCCCATCGGGCCGGAACGTCTCGCACCTTTGGCTAGTCATCCGTAGCGCGCCCCGGACGAAGCTCGCTTCGCTCGCTCTTCTCCGAGGTGTGCGGCGTCGCGTGATCGTGTGGATGGGAGTTTCTCTCTCTCTCTTCATTCTTCTCCTCTCGGGCCGGCGAGCCGGCCACCTGCGATCTTGTCTGTTTGAATGGATCAAAGATCATAGAGAGAGAGAACCTCCCATCCACACGATGGGCGCCGAAGGCGCCTCACCTCTTGGCGGAGAACGCGAGCGAGGCGAAGCCGAGCGAGCACAGTCCTTGGTGCGGCCCGCTACAGAAGAGCTACGCGCTCAATGCGAAAATAAATTTGACGCTCAATCGCACTTCGCTCAGTATCGCGATCACTCTTCGGCAGCTTTCTGTCGGAGACCCCTAGAGATGTAGATCGCCCCTTCGGCTTTGCGCCGGAGCTGAGGCACCTCTGGAGGTCCCGACGATGAGCGCGAGCGAGAAGAAGACGGCGCCGAACCCTGCGAACCCGGCCCTCCTCAAGCGAGGCGCGTCGGCGCTGGGGCTACTGCCGTTCGAGACGGACCTCGTTCTTCAGTACCGGCCGATTCGGCTCCGAGCGGAGCCGCTGCCGGCGTACGAGTTCGGCGAGGGGGACACGATCTCCTTCGGTCCGAAGCCCGACTCCTCACCCCCACCGCGCTCCTCTCGGATCGACGCACGGCCTGGCTGGCAAGAAGTCCTCGCCGAGTGGGTCAACGTCTACACGCCCGCGCATCTGGAGATGCTCGTCGAGCGGCTGCCGATGCACGCGGCGGCTGTCGTCGATGCAATGACGCCGCTCCCGAAGGAGCTTCCCGCCAACGGGACCGAGGACGACCTCAAGAACCTCGCCGCCCTGATCATGCCCGTCCGCAGGATGCACATCACCTTCGCCGTGGCCTGCGCGGCGACGGACATGCTTGGGTCCGTCCTCGCGTCGGTGAAGGGCCGCGTCTACGAGGAGCACGACGCGTACGACATCCTTCTTCAGGCGCCTGCGTACAAGGCGTACCGCCGCTTGCGGCGGGACCTCTGGAGAGCACAGCACCCGAAGGAGTACGCCGAGCAACGGAAGAAGCACGCGGCCAAATGGAACGCCAGCCGCAAGGGGAAGGACTGCAAGCGTGACTTCATGCGCGAGAAGCGTCGGGATCCAGCATACGCCGAGGCGGAGCGGGTTCGGCGCCGTGAACGGTACGCCCAGCAGCGGAACGCGGAAGCCGCCAGCTCCGGGGAGGCGCCGTGAAACTTCTTCATCCGAAACACTTCGCCTGCCGCGCGTGTCGGGCGTTCCCGCTGGACACGCCCTGCGTTCGCAGCGGTGATCCGTGTCACGAGTGCCCCGTCTGCATTCGGTTGCGCCGCTGCTGCTTCGTGCACTTCTACGACGAGCCGAGAGACGTTCGGAAGGACCAGGAGGGCCGCAAGGAGCGGCCCACGCGTGACCAGTGGTGTCACCGCTGCAAGTGGTTCGCCCCGGGCGAACCATGCCCAGCGAAGTGCGACTCGTGCGCGTCGTGCACGGGCACGGGCATCGAGCGCGAGTTCTGCCAGGCGCACTGCCCGTTCTGCGGTCTCTCCGAAGTGCGCGGATACTGCCCGACGCACTACCTACCGGACCCCTTCGAAGGTGACCGGCGCTACCTCAACGAGATCAGACTGGGTGATCCGTCGCCCACGATGACGCTCAAGACCGACCGCGACCTCCTCTTCATCAACGGATGGTGGGATGGCGCGGCCGGCACTGGTTCGTGCAAACCGGACATCGTGCGGCTCCTCATCGGGCGAGGAAGGCCCAGCCCTGTCATCACGTTGACTGACACCCAGCTCCTTGAGCTGAAGTACGTCCGGTCCTCGGACGGCTCGTTCACCGAGGTCGTGAGCAAACCGGCCGCTCTCGTCGTCCGCGTCGGAATGTGGGGTGGGAAGGCGCACGAAGCGTTGCCAGGCGTGGTCGTTGAGGCGGTGAGGCTCCGCGCCGAGCGGCTGACGTTGTTGGTGAACGAGCCGATCACACGGTGGGGCCGGCGCCACGTCGCCTGGTCCGAAGCGCTCGAAGAACTACTGGAGCAGCGGGGCGCACGCTTCACGCTGCACGCGAACACGGAGAAGTCATGAATCTCGCAAAACTCATGGGGCTCGTGCCGAGCCGCGCGCAACTCCGGCTCGCCAGGATGATCAACGCGTCGGCCGCGACGACTATCGCGAAGCGGGTCGGCGTACCGGCGCAGACCATTCGGCTGATCGCTCGGGGTCAACCCCCGAAGACGGATCTCGCTAAGCGTCTGGCTGACGACATGGGTTGCGCATTCGCGGACTGGGAGCCGTTGCCGATCGACGATCGATACGACCCCGATGTCGCGCGAGCGCTCTTCGGCCCCGACGACGAGACCTCCAAGGACGGAGGCGTGGGATGAAGACCAAGGACCAGATCGAGTTCGAGACGGTCATCAACGAGCTACGCGAGTTCTTCGACCCACCGGCACCCGCGCGCCCGAAGACCGCCGACGAGATCGTCGAGGAGGAGCTGAGGAAGCTCACTCCAGGGGAGCGTGCAGCCTGGGAGGTCGAGAGCGCGGTGGTGCTCGCCGAGTCCCGGGCTCGATTGGCGAAGCGCAGGGAAGCAAGCGAGCGGACACAGCGCGCTCAAGAACGCAGGGCGAAGGAGTTCCCCGGCGACGAGGACCGCGAAGAACCAGGCAGGTACCGGGACATCGCCGACGAACCTCAGCCCGCGCTGACCGCCGAAGACACGGCTGCCATCGACAGGTTCTTGGGGGACGGGCCGTTTGCGCCACCGGACCCCTGGAAGGGATTTGAAACCTGGAACCCAGAGGACCAAGGAGAAAGGAACGAGAAATGAACAACGTTGAACGCGCACACACGCTCGAAACTGAGATCGCCAACCTGGAGATGCGGGCCGCGGAGCTGCGCGCGGCAGCCGACAGGCGGCCCTTCGACACCGAACCCGCCAGGTGCCGTCGCTGCGGCGGACCTCGCGCTCCTCGCGTGCGGCTGTGCGGTTCCTGTCATGGCGAGGTCGCCGTACTGAGGCGGCAGGAGGCGAGTCTCCTGAAGGAGGCCGGCGTCCTCCGCGCGGAGCACGCCATCGCCACCCGCCAGACGGACGATCTCGTCGCCGACATCCATGCTTTGCAGTCCAGCAAGCCGCGTGGCTGGAGGTTCCGCGAGCACGTTCTGGAAGTCGAGGTCTTCGGGCGGTTCTGGGATGGCCTGCCGGCCCACGATGGTGACGACGACGTGCCGCCCTCCCGGCAGGTGAGCGTCTCCGCCTGACACTGACGACCGACGGACTCGACGCGACTCTTGTGCACAGCAAGCGAGCAAACGCGACCGGCGTGCCCTGCATGACCGAGAGCGTTCCACGGCAGCACCAACCGAAAGGAGCGAGAACATGAACCCGAAGATCACTATCGACAACAACGCGCAGCCTGTACACGCCTACGGCTACCGGATCAGGACCCTCGACCGGGAGATGGACGTGTACCTCATGGGGCGCCCCGACGGCCGGCCGTACCTTGTCGTCGTTGGCGAGCCCGACGACAAGCACGGGTGGGACTGGCGCGGCTACGAGGTCGTGGGCCTCGTGGACCCCGACGACGACGCCTATCGGGGGCTCACCCCGCACGAAGCAATCGTTCATGCGGCGGTAAAGATGTTTCTTGAGGACGAGCGGCGCACGAGGGCTGCCTGACGGACCGACGCGACCTTCATCGCAGGGTCGCGCCTCCGCCCGAGCCCACGTCCGACGCCGGGATGCGGGTCCGGTCGGGGGAGATGGAAACCACATGCACACAATTCACATGCGCGCAGACGACGTGACCGATCTTCGCGGGCTCGTCCTGCACGCAGACGGACTCATCGACGACGACGAAGTCGCGCGCATCGTCGAGGAGCGCTGGCCGCTCCTGTTCGCGCCCGAGGTCGAGTTCGAGGAGGAGCGGGCACCATGCCGATGATCGACATCAGCGACGAGCACTACGAGGTGCTGCGTTCCAGGCTCCTGGCGAGCGATTTCAGCCTCTCCACCGCGAGTCAGCGAATCATCGACGCCAGGGTCGAGGACATCGCTCGCCGCCTCGTAGCCGCGTACCTCTCGGACCCGCTCGGGTGCGAGGCCGTGTTCGAGCGCGCCTACGGGACCGCCGTCATGGACTTCACGGGGTGGCCCGCGGAGGTCGGAGAGGACCCCGACCCCTGGGAGAACGTCGAGCCGGATCCCGACGAGCGCGCGGCGATCCAGCGCGAGCCCCGAAGCTGCTGGAGCTGGGTCCGTGCCCCGGCCATCTAGGCGGCGACGACGCCAGCGCCAGCGTGCGATCCCGCGTGACAGCAGGCGACCCGCCGAGGATGCGCTCGTCCTTCTCGGAGTCCTCGGCGATGGTCACGTGGACTTGGAGCACGCGCGGTTCACGCTCGGCGCCGCGATCTTGATGACGATGCCGTCGCTGGCGGATGCACAGCGGCTCCTCGCGGTAGTCGAGGAAGTCCACGCCACGCACGGCATCGACTTGCACTCCGCACTGCGACGGTGACTCGACTCGTCATTCCTCGTCAGGTGGCGGGTTCATGACGACCACGGGCTTGTCCTCCGGGCCGACGACGCTCGGTACCGCTTCGCCCGTCTTGGCCTTCTTCGGCGTCGGCGCGATCTTCTTCTTCTTCGGCGCGGTCTTCTTCTTCGGCTTCGTCGTATTGACCTTCGGAGCCTTGACCACGACGATCTCGCGTCCCTTCTTGCCCTTCTTCTTGACGACGCCCCGTCCGGGCACCTTTGTCGTCCTCTTTGCCTTTTTCTTCGCTGCCATCGTGTACCTCAACGCGGGCGGCTGGTCGCCTTGGTCGAAGGTCACCTAACCGCGGAGAAAAGTCCATCTGACAGACTTTGTCTCTCAGCTCGTGACCTCCAACGCCTCGACGATCGCCAGCACCCCGCGCACGCTCCTCGGCGGTCGAGCCGAGCGCCAGCACGACGGCGTGTCCCTCCAGCGGCGGAGTTCACCCAGGGCGCCGGGCGGCAGGAACCCGAAGTTGATCAGGAGCGCGACGACCTCGGCGACGGGATCATCATCGGCGTCCAGGTCGGCGGCATCGAGCGCGACAAGAACGCCGTTCCACTCGACCTCGACGTAGACGCCGCGCGCTGGATCGTGGCCGACACGTGCGAACCGAAAGCGGTCGTCTGGGTGCGCGATCGTGAACTCCACGTCGCCCATACCGTCGAGACGCTCGGCGGATCAATGCGGCGATCAGCTCGGTGGCGGGTAGTCGCTCCCTTCGACGTACGGAACCTCGTGCGAGATCGTCGAGCCGCACGACGAGCAGGTCCGCAGCTCGATCGGCGGGATCGGGTCCCCACGGTCGTCCTCACCGCGCATCTCGCGCTCGATGTCCCAGACGCCCCCGAGCGCGGCAGGCGGCGCCACTCCTCGACGGTGAACCATCGGCCGCAGCCGCACGTCTTGAACGGCGGCTTCACGGGCACGAGATGGCGTAGACCTGCTGGCACTCCGTCGTGAGCGTGACCTGCGCGCCCGAAAGCCCCTGGCCTGTCGGCGGCGAGTCCTTGCAGTGCGCCCCCGCCCTGCGCTGGAACTCGGCGGCGCTCGACGCCTGGAGGAAAGCCTTTCGCGCGGGGCAGTAGCGCTCCGTGACCGTCGCCGCGTTGAACGCGTAGAGCTGCTGGAGGTTGCGCTGCTGGGAGGGACGTGTGGCGACATGAGCGAAGACCGTCGCCACGTGACGCTTCTGCGCGAGGTCGTCGCCGACTTCGACGACAGCGTTCCAGAGGCTATCGATCTGCGCAGCTTGCTGCTGGAGCATCGCGTCAAGCCCACGAACCTGAGCGCACGCGTTCGGCATTGAGCCGGTGTCGCACGCCTTCACCAGGGCCGCGCGTCCGACCGCCGTGCTGCCTCCCGGCTTCAACTGGAAGTTTCCCCAGTACTCGCAAGCTGCGGCATCTCCGGCGTCGCACTTGGACTTGCAGAGGCTCGGGTTGAGCCCGCACGCGTTCTGGGCGGCGTCCACGGCATCCTTTTCCTTCTGCGCGTTCGCCTGCTCGGCAGCGGCAGCAGCCGCGCGGGCATCGACGGCCTGCTGCGCGGCGTCCTTCGCTTGTGTGGCAAGCGCCTCGGCTTGGGCGAGGTCGTCGTCGCTCGGGAGGACAAGCGCGGTGTTATACGGGCTGACGCCACGTGTCCACGCGGCGATCTGCACCGCCGTCGGATGCACGAGTAGCTCGGCCTCCCCTGCGAGCGCCCCCGTCTTCGACTTGCTCTCCAGATCCTTCGCCTTCGTGAGGCAGGTCTGCCTGTCGTCCGTGCACATCGCGATGAGTAGGCGGATCTTCGGAGCCATGGGACCTGCGTCGAGCTGGACAGCCTGATCGTTCGACTGCACGACTGCTCGAACTCGGTCGATGGACGCGCAGGTCTCCTGGTACGCGAGCGGACGATCGGGGCCGGTCTTGCCCTGGCAGTCGGCGCCGCTGGGAGGACGGGCAGCTACGAGCGCCTGCTCGGCCTGATGCAGCGTCTCCGTCGCCCCCTTCACGCGACCGGCAACGTCCGGCGGGGGTCCGAACTGGAGCTGGCGCGTCGCGCGGTTCGCGAGAACCCGCGGCATGAGGTTCCGTTGGCAGACTGGCGGATCGGTCGGCCCATTCGAGCAGCCCATGATGTTGAGCGTGCTGCCCACCGTGTAGATCGCCTGCGCCCGCTTTGTGAGCGCGTCCGTCTCCGGCGACGACTGGAGCTGCGCCCTCGGCGGTGTCGCCGGCTGACCGTAGATGTCGCCGCAGCCCACGAGGACGAGCGTGACCCCGATGCAGAACTTGCAAACGCTCATCGTCGGAACTCCTTGCACGCGGTGGCGTTCCCGAGGTCGCACGCCTTCTTCAGGTGGGTGTCGGCGCTCATCGGATTCCGCGCAAGCCCCCACCCCTGTCGCTCGCAGGTCGCGAGCCCGTAGCAACCCTGCGCGTTGTCGTCGTCGCAGGCCTTCGCGAACGCACCGGCCGCAGTCGTCTGATCCGCCTTCGCGCCGTCCCGGAGCAGGAGGCCTCCGTATCCGAAACATCCGGTTGCGCTCCCGAGATCGCACGACTTCGCCAGCAGCTCGCGCTCCTTCTTCCGGTCCTTCGGGACGCCGGTGCCGTCGTCGTAGAGGAGCGCCAGTATCCGGCAGCCCTCCCCCGAGCCTCCGTCGCACGCCCTCTGTGCGTACGTTACTGCGTCGGGGATCGACTTCGCCGTGCCGACGCCGTCTTGGAGGTCGAGCCCCACCACGAAGCACGCGTCGGCAACGCCGCCTTCGCACGAGGACTTGAACAGCGTGAAGGCGCGGGGCTGGTCCTTCGGCAGTCCGCCCTTGCCGAGGTCGTACATGCGGGCGAGCCCGAAGCAGCCCCGAGGTTCGCCTCCGTCGCACGCCGTCTTGTAGAGGTCCGCCGCTTTGCTCTCGTCCTTGGGCACGCCGTCGCCCGACCAGTACGAGTTGCCCAGGGCCGAGCACGCGCGCGGCACCTTGGCGTCGCAGGCCGGCAGGAGAAGCGCGACGGCCTTCTTGTAGTCCTTGCCGGTGCCGTTCACGCCGTCGAGGTAGGTGAGGGCAAGCCCGGCGCAGCCGAGCTGGCTCCCCTGCGAGCACGCCTCCGTGAACTGCTTCTGCGCTCCCGCTTGGTCCTTGGCGCCGCCGTCGCCGTCACCGTCCCACAGCCGGAAGCCCGTGCGGGCCTTCTCGTCGGCGGCAGCGCTCGCTGCCTCTGCTTGAGCGTCGCCTGCGTCTGTTGCCGACGCGCGGTCGCCACCCTTGCAGCCCGCCGAGACCGCGACGAGCAGGGCGCCACCGACGATGACCCAAGCTCCTCGGACGGGTCCAGAGCGTGCGGGGACGACCCGCGGCTCGCGGACCAACGTGCATGCTCGTGAGCGCAGAGACATGATCATCCCCTCGCGATAAACAGGAACCAAGTACGCCTACATTACCAGAGCCGGTCGGGGTGTCGTGGCCTGCGTGAGCCCCGAGACCTTCCTCCTCAAGATGGGGACGCGCCTTCAGCGGGCGCGATGGCGGCTGGGCCTCACCCAGGAAGAAGCAGCGGTCCGATCAAAAGTGACGCCGCGGTACTACGCCGAGATCGAACGCGGGCGCGGGAACGCCACCATCCTCACGTTCTTCGAGATCGCGCACGCCCTGAAGGTCACGCTCGCCGACCTCGTCGAGGTCGAAGGCGCTCCTCGCGTCGCCCTCGACAACCTCGATGTCCACGCGCCACCGCGTGGTCGGAAGCCGAAGCCCCGACGACGGGCGAGGTGAGCTTCGGGCCGAGCCGACCGACGACATCGGCCAGGGCATCGTGCACGTCACGCAGCACCCGCTTTCGCAGGCGCTCGGGGACCACGACGCCGACGAACACGTGGAGCCCCGTCCTCTCCGCAAGCTTGAGGATCGCGGCCAGCGAGTCCGAGGTCGTGAGCTGGGCCACGTTCACCAGCACGCCGCTGTCCGACGCGACGGCCATCTGCGCCATGCTGATCGTCGCGCGACGGCTCACCGGACACCCCCGACGACCGGAACCGCGAGGATCCCTTCCGGCGCGTGCTGGAGAAGCTCCCTCACGCCGCGCAGGGCATCCTCGGCAAGGAGGAGCCGGCGAATCGCCTCGGTTCGGCGGGCCTCCCTCGACCTCACGGCCCGACATCGGCCACTGCATGCAGTCGCCGGCTTCTTGGGGGCAAAGGCTCGACCACAGACCTCGCAGCTCACGGTCCTGGTGTCCGGGTCCGTGGGCGGCTCGATCTCGCGCATGTGCGCCATACATCGCGCATGGGCGCCGATCAAAGCAGCTCGTGTCGGGGCGGACCAACGGACCGCACGTTCCCGCGTTCGAGCAGGCCGCTGCGTCTCGACACCCGCACTCTCGTGGTTTCGTCCTACGCTCGGTGCGCATGCACGTGACTAAGCTGTCGATCACCGGCTTCCGAGGCCTCAAGACCGCTGAGGTGCGGTTCCGCGAACACTGTGTTTTGGTGGGTCCCAACGGATGCGGGAAGAGCAGCCTGATCGATGCCCTCGCCCTTGTCCTGGGACGCCCCCGGATCGTCCGCCCCCTCACGGAACACGACTTCTACGGCAGTAGCCCAGCACCGGCAGACCGCATCCAGATCATTGCCTCAGTCGTAGGCTTCGAGGGCGATGACCCCGAGCGAGCGTCGGACTGGTTTCGAGCTGGGCGAGCCGTCCCCAAGTGGATCGACGAAGGGGGAAAGGTTCAAGCGTCGCAAGGGGCTAATCGGAAGCTCTGCGCGGAGATTGGTTTCGCCGCCAGGTTCGACCATGAAGAGTTGACGGTCGAAACGGTCCGCTACTTCCACGACGGCGGCAACGACATCGACCCCTTCGACGATGCTCGCCCCATCGAGCAGGTCCCCATGCGACTTGTGAATGAGCTGGGCTTCTTCGTGCTGCCGGCTCGTCGAGGGTGGGAGGGAACCGTGTCGTTCGCCTCTGATCTCTTCCGCAAGACGGTGTCAAACGCGGCGGGCGTCCCAGCAAAGGAGATCCTTGCGCAACGGGATCTCCTTCGCATGCCGCCGAAGCCGATCGAGGACAGCGCCGAACTCTCCGCGCTGGTCACGTCAATGAACGAGCAGCTTGCCCGGCTCTTGATCGAGAAGCCGAAGTTCCAACTGCGCCTGACCAGCGCCGACAGCGAGGGGGTGTTGCAGGCGCTCTTGCCGCATTACGCGTCCTCGGGCGTGACGCTCCCGGTGTCGCGACACGGGTCAGGGTTGCTCTCGCTTCAGACCCTACTCCTTCTCCTTGAGGTCGGACGCGCGCGGAGAAAGAAGGGGCTTCCATTTATCCTCGGCCTAGAAGAGCCCGAGCTGCACCTCGCGCCGGGGCTTCAGGGGCGCTTGGTCGCTGAAGCGATCTCCATCGCCGACCAGACCATCTGCACTACCCACGCGCCGAGCGTCGCATTGATGTACCCGGCGACGAGCACGCTGGTCATGGCCGTCTCCGGCGGAGCATTGGCCGCTGCGCCCGTCCTGGAGAAAGCTCTCGATGCGAGCGCAACCAATGACGAGCGCAAGCTCCACCACCAGGGGCGCTCGCGTTTCCTTAGCGCCCTGATGCACCCGTACGTTCTTGTCCCGGAGGGCCGCTTCGACTGGGAGTGGCTGGAACGGTTGGCCGCCTGTGCCGAGCCTCGCCAAGGGGCGACTCCGTTCTCGACCGTGTTCGGGATCGCTCCGACCGAGAACGGTGGCGTCAAACGGATGACCGAGATCGCGAAGAGGCTGCGCCCCTTGGTCGTGCCCGTCATCGACGGAGACGATGCCGGCGATGGCTACGCGAAGGATATTGCCACCGCGCCGGCCTTGGCTGAAGCCGTCGTCCAGTGGCCGAAGGGATGGACGATCGAGAACGTCATAGGCTGGATTGTGGAAGCTGGGGGCAAGAACGGCCTCGACGCCGCCGTCGCGGCTCTCGACGGTGACTGGTCGTTCCGGTCGGTTGCGGAACTCGTTGCGCTCCTGAAGACCAAGAATGACACGAAGGCCGGGACGCGCGGATTGAAAGAAGACATGATCGCGCATGACGCACTGGTGGCGAGCTTGACGGATGCTTCGCTGGCTCGCGCGGCGGTCATGCTGGATGCGCTCACGTCGATCGCGCTCTCAGTTGATCACCCGAACTACAGCATCGAGGAGGCGGGGCCACCGCGCCGCGCCCGGTTCGTCGCATCGTGAGCGTTCGGTCTTTCAGCGGTCCGGCAGGAAGCGGGAAGACCACCCGGCTGTTGGAAGCCGTAGAGGCGCAGCTCGAAGAGCGCCCTCTCCAAGAGGGCGAGAGGATTCTCGCGATTACCCGCATGCACGGTGCTCGGCATCGGCTTGAAGAACGTCTCGGTCGGGGAGTGGCTCGCAACCTCTTTGACTGCATGACGATGGATCGGCTGGCGTGGATGCTCGTTGCACGGTGGCGAGAGCGGCTCATTGAGCAGGGCGGAGAGCCCTCACGAGAACTTGACTTCGATCAGACGTGCCGCCACGCCGCGAGCCTTCTCGCTGACCATGACGTTGCCCGGTGGGTTGCCCGACGCTATCCGCTCGTCGTTGTCGATGAGTTTCAGGATTGTCGCGACGGCCGTCTCGGGATCGTGCGGGCGCTGTCGGTCACTTGCGATGTCCTGCTCGCCGCAGACGAATTTCAGGATCTCTCTGGTGACGTTGGCGCCCCCGCCGTGGAGTGGCTGCGCCAGTCTGGTGGGCTTGTGGATCTCGCGACCGTTCACCGCACCAACGACGAGGAGCTGATCGCGGCAGCGACAGCACTGCGGACGGGACAGAGTCTCACGCCAGGCTGGGGATCGGGCTTCTCGCTGGTAGCCGCCCCAAACGCGAACGTCGCCGCCAGCCACGTCGCGCGAACGATCCGCTGGTCAGGAGGAGGTTCGCTCGTGGTGCTCTCTCCGACCGGCCCAACCAAGTCAGCCTTTGTACGCGCAGTCCTTGCCCGTGTGGAGGAGAAGCCCTTCGAGGACAAGCGTTCGAGCAAGAAGGCGAAGGTGGCCAAGGGCGGGAAGGGAAAGGCCGAGAAGGCGAAGACCTTCGGTCCTTACCGCGTACCTTGGGAGCGGAGCGCCGAGGCCGCCGACGCAGCGCTTCGCGCGTCACTGAAGCTGCCCGACGACCAGACTCAACAGATCGAGTTGCCGTGCGTTCCGCCCGGTACGCGTCTTCCCGGCAGCCAAGAGTTCCAGCAGTGGGTCGAGCATTGTCGGCGAGTGAAAGGAAAGACGTTGCTCACGGTGGCCGAGGCAACGGAGGCAATCAGTCGTGCCGTGCAGCATCACCGCGCGCACGCAAGACCCTCCCGCCGCATCCGGGCCATGACGATCCAACAAGCGAAGAACCAGGAGTTTGAGTCGGTCATCGTGCTCTGGCCGTTCGAGATTCAAGGCGACACGGAGCGCTTGCGGCGACTCCTCTACAACGCCGTTACGCGAGCGAAGCGAAAGGTTCTCGTGATCGTCCAGGACTTCAAGGGCGAGCGACTGACCAAGCCGCCCTTCGCGTACGACCTCGATCGCCTATAAACGACGTTTGGAGCGAAGGCCCAGGCCGTTCGTTGGGCCTATCGCCTTGTCAGCTCTCCGCGAGCACCGCGAAGACGTGCTCGAATATCGACTCGACGCCCGTGAAGTCGAAGTCCTCCCCCTTCGCGAGGCCAGCCCTGACCTGGGCGAGCTGCTCCGCGAAACGCGTCTGGACTTCGCCCTTGCCTGTGACCTGACCCTGGTAGCGCCCGACCTTCTCGTTGAAGCCACCCCAACGAACGACTCGAAGCTGTCCTGCCTCGTCGGTCAGCGCGTCCTTTCCGAGGTAGAGTTCCAGTGCGCACGCACGGCCGTCGATGTTGCTCGACGAACGGCCATCGGGGCCTTCGGTGGGGTAACTGGCGAACCAGGGAAGGGACGGTAGGCACGTCACTCGGACGTTCTCGGGAAGCGGCAGGCGCTTTACGGCCGCAAGAGCCTGATGTCCAGCCGCGTCGTTGTCGAACAGCACCACGATCCGATTGGGAATGCCGCAGCCCACGAACATCTTCACGAACTGGATGAGCGAGTCGGTTCCTCCCTGGGGGTTCGCCGTTTCGTAGTCGATGAAGCGTACGAAGTCCGACAGCTCAGAGTGCAGCGTCGCGATCGTCTCGCCCAGGAGACGCGAGTCGGAGGCGCCCTCCGTCAAGATGATGAGGGGCATGCGACCGTCGTCACGAAGCGGATCGGCGTCATCGACCCAGCCGCCGAGAAGCATGTCGGTCAGGTCAAGCGTTACGGGAGTTTCCGCCGGCACGATCTCGACGAGCGCCCGCAGCACGTCGCCAACGTCGCCCCCTGGAAACCCGAGAAGCGTCTCCTCCCAGTGCGGCGGGTGATCGTGGATCGGGTCGCCCGTACGCCCTTCCTGCACTGCACGCGCGTCGGCCATGATCGTGCTGCACCAACACTCGAACCCGTCGGGGTGCAGAAGTCGCTCGGGCCACCTCTCGCGCTCCCACTCGTCCAGGCCACGCACACCACTCGCGAAGGCGCGCCTCGCCGTCGCGATCGAGTGCCCGAGTAGATCCAATCGGCGCGCTACCGTCGCCGCCGAAGCCCTGTACTCGTGCAACGTCGGCTCGCCGTCCGCCTCCTCGTGTCGCAGGTCTCCGGCCTGGAAGGGAAGCAGAACCTCGGGGCTCAGGTAGTTCTTCCCCCCGAGAACCTCGATGTCGCCGACCTTGAGACTGTAGACGCTGCCCACGGCCACTCACCAAACCAGGCTCGGCCCCAGCTCGCGCAGCCGAGCGCGCCGTTCGTCGTAGTCGGGCATCCACTCGCCCACGGCGCGCCAGAAGGCGCGGTCGTGTCCGCGGTGCTGGAGATGCGCCAGCTCGTGAACGAGGACGTACTCGATGAGCGGGATGTGCGCCTGGATGATCCGCCAGTTGATCCGAAGGACGCCGCGACGATCGCAGCTCCCCCAGCGCTTCGCTTGCTCGCGCACCACGATGCTCGGCTTCTCGACCCCGAGCCACCGGCACACCTCGGCGAGCCGATCGGGGAGGTAGAGGTCTGCGTGCTGCTTGAGCGAACCCGCGAGCCTACGACGGACTTCGTCACGTCGCGCGTCGGCACGTAGGCCGTGCGGGACCGGCACCTCGTACCAGCCGGCCCACATGCGTGTGTGGTCCTCGCCGACGGTCTCGACGACCTTGAGCCGGTACTGCCGACCGAGGTAGCGCACCGTCTCGCCCGACACGAACTCGCGCTCGGAAGGTGGCGGAGGCAGGTCGCTCACCCGCCGGATGCGCTTGACGACCCAGTCGGCCTTCTTGCGCACGATGCCGTTCAGCCGATCGACTGACACCCCATCGGGCGCCGTCACTACGAGCTTCCCGCGCCCCTCGATCGTGAGCGCCACGGTCTTCTCTCTCCCCGTGCGCCGGATCACGTACGGGATTGGCGTGAGCCCCCACTGGATCTCGGAGCGCTCGATCACGTCCTGCGCCTCCGCTTCATCAAGTCCACGATGATCTCGGCCGTGGCGTCGATCTTGTCGGCCGCGAAGTTGGCGGCCCGGAGCTGGCGCTTGATCAGGCGACGCATCTCCCGCTGCACGTCGTCTTTCTGCGCCCAGTCCACGATGGAGACCTGCGGTTCCAGCTGCTCTTCGAGAACGGACGCGAGCGCCGTCTTCGCCTCGTCGGGCTTCGCGCCGTAGGGTGCTCCCTTGGGCTCGGCCAGTGGCATCGGGTCCGCTCCTCGGAGTAGTCCGTAGATCGCGAAGCCCGTCTCGGACAGTCCGAGCTTCTCGGCGGCGTCCGCATGGCCTCGCATCTCCTTCGTCAGCACCTCGAACAGCTTGAGCTGCTGCGCGGCGTCGATCCGCTTCGCCTTTCGGTCCTCGATGAGCTGTTCGAGACGCTCGCGCAGGGATGTGAAGAAGGCCGGATTCTCCTCCAGCTTCACGTGGATCTCGTGCCGGATGGCGTGCTCCATCTCGCTGGCGCGCGCGTCGTCGCTCTTGAGCGCCTTGAGCTTGTCCTCGAACTCCGGCGTGAAGAGGCTCACCTGCTTCACGAGGACTTGGATGCCCTCGGCGATGACGGCTTCCTCGATTAGCTTGCGGACCTTCGCGCCGCAATCGGAGATGTCGAGCTTGTCGTCCCGGTACTTGGCCGCCGCCGTCGCGCGGATCTTCCCGAGCCACCGAGCATCGGCCACGTAGGGCAGCGCGCGCGGGTCGGGGAGCATCATGTCTAAGCTCTGGGAGAACTTCTTGAACGCCTCGTCGAACTGCGCGCGCACGTCCTCGGGCTCAAGGACGGCCAGGCACGCGTCGAGGTCGTCCTTGTCCTTCACGCGAACGAAGAAGCGGAGCGCTCCCGCATGCCGAGCTTGGAGTCGAGGCAGCTCGTCGCCCCTGGGGGTCATCGCGCCCTTCACGTCGGACGGCGCGAAGATCGCGAGCGCCTCCTGAAGCGCCTCGGACACGCCCCAGTAGTCCACGATCAGGCCGTAGTCCTTGCGGTCAGCGGTTCGGTTCACGCGCGCGATCGCCTGGAGCAACGTGTGCTCCCGTAGAGGTGCATCGAGGTACATGACCTGCTCGACGGGCGCATCGAACCCCGTCAGCAGCATGTCGCAGACGACCAGAATCGACAGCGGGTCGGCGGGCTTGAGGAAGTGCTCGTTGATGAGCGCTTTGCGCTCGTCTTCGCTCGTGTGGTGCCGCACGAGCCGTTCGTCGTCCTTGTTGGAGCCGGAGATGATGATGGCCGACTGCGGAGCGTTGAGCCGGTCGAGCGTCTCCTTGTACAGGCACGCGGCCTCGCGGCTGCACGTGACGACCTGCGCCTTGAACTTGTTCGGCTGAATGAACCGCGTGAAGTGGTCGATGATGTCGAGGCAGATCGCTTCGACGCGCTTGGGCGCCGTCGCGATCGAGACTTCGTTCGCATACTTCTTCTTGATGGCCTCGCGCTCCTCGTCGGAACGATCCGCGAAGACCCGGTCGAAGATGGCGTCGAGGGTGTTGCCGATGATGCGAAGCTCTGGGAGGCGGCCCTCGTAGAAGATCGGAACGGTGGCGCCATCGGCGACGGCCTGCTCGATCGTGTACGTGTCGATGTAGCTGCCGAACGTCTGGAGCGTGCTCCGGTCCTTCTTGTCGATCGGGGTGCCGGTGAAGCCGAAGAGGCAGGCGTTGGGGAGCGCCTGCCGAAGGTTGGCGGAAAGCCCGCCGTACTGGCTTCGATGCGCTTCATCCACGAGCACGAAGATGTTCTCGGCCATGGAGAGCACCGGATGTTCTTCTCGGGCCGAGCGCCGCTTGGGGTCAGCCACGCCAGCCAGCTCTTGGAACTTCTGCACCGTCGTCATGACGGTCTTGCCCGTTGGCCCGGAGAGCAGTTCGCGCATCTCGCGGACGCTCTCGGCTCGTTCGGGGTTGGGTACCCCGCAAGCGAGGAACGTCTTCGTGATCTGTTCGTCGAGGTCCACGCGGTCCGTGACGATCACGATCGTGGGGTTGTCGTGCTTGGCGTCGCGTCGAAGCTTGAGCGCGAGCCAGAGCATCGTGAGGCTTTTCCCGGAGCCCTGTGTGTGCCAGACAACACCGCCACGCTCAGTCGGCTTCTTCGCCGTTCGTGCACGCCGGACCGCCTTGTTGACGGCGATGAACTGCTGGTACCGGCAAAGCTTGCGAACGGTGCGTCCCGTCGAGGCATCTCGCTCGAACACGACGAAACTCCGCACGAGGTCGAGCAGGTTCGCGGGCGAGAGCATGCCTTCGAAGAGCACGTCCTGGGGGAGGGGCTTGTGCCCGAGGTCGGCTTCGAGCTGATCGATCGTCCTCGGGTATGGGTGCTTCCACTCCGCGTAGAAGCGGTGAGGCGTTGTGGCCGTCCCGTAGCAGGCAGCGTGGCCGCAGGTCGCCACGAGCACCTGCATCGTCTCGAAGAGCTTCGGCGCTCCCAGCTCGCGGTAGCGGTCCTCAAGCTCCTGGTACCGCGAGAACTGGTCGAGCGCCTCGGCTTTCCACCCCTCGCCAAGCGTCGGGCTCTTGCACTCAACGATCGCGATCGGGATGCCATTCACGAAGAGCACCACGTCCGGGATGATGTGTTTCTTCGCGCCCTTCACCTTGTATTGGCGCGTGACGAGCAGCTCGTTCTTCGCGGGGTCGTCGAAGTCGATGTAGCGCACGTCGTGGCTCTTCTTGCCCTCGCCACGATCTTGTTCGAACGACTTCCCGAGCGTGAGCGTCGTGTAGGCCTCCTGGCTCGCCTCGATTAGGCTCGACGCCTGCACCGCGGTGACGGCGCGCACGGCCTTGTGGACGTTGTCGTCGGAGAGCCAGGGGTTCAAACGCTTGAGCGCCCCAGCGAGGCGCTTCGTGAGCACGACCTCCTTCAGCGACTCGCGCTCGGCTTCGAGGGTCTCGGCGGCGACGAACGTGTAGCCGAGCGCGACGAGCTGGCGCACGGCCGGATGCTCCGAGAGGTTGGCCTCGTTCCAACCCTTGCCGGGAGGGCTCATCGTTGCCTCTTGCGGAAGCGGCCCTTCGCATCCCAGAGGCGAAGGAGCGCGTCGGCCTCCTCGTTGCTTCGGACGCCGGTTGTTCGGGGGCGCGCACGATCGATAGCGGCGAGCTTGCCGGCTGCGCTCCGTCGAAGGTCCGTCCACCGAACCAAGCTGGGGTTCAACGGCTGCTCCATGAGCAGCAGGTAGCGACTCTTCCCGGACGCGCGCGGGTAAGCCTCGACGCCGAGGAAGCGCGCTGGGGGGTACACATCGAAGCCCGCCCCATCCCGAATACACTGTACGATCCAGTCCCCTTCGCGGAGGTCGCGGAAGAAGAGCTGGGGCTTGGGGTAGTTAATGTGCTCGACCTCGAAGCGATCCTGATCGGCCAGCTTGCGCGCAGCGCGCTTTGCGACCTTCTCAGCCTTTGCCTCTTCAGCAGCGGGCACGCCTCGATACACGAGGCCGCCCACGATCCAGAGCTTGGCCTGGACAGCTCGAACGCCTTTCTTCCGCCGGGAGCCCTTGGCTGCCCCGAAGCGTGGGGGATGGTACTCCTTGATGCACTTGCGGACGTACTCGGGTCGCACGGGCTCGACGCACAGCTTGTCGAACGTGCTCGCCGCGCGAGCCACGGCTGCCGGATCGTCCGCCAACAGCGCGGCCTCGTCGAGCACGTCCTGGGCGTTCTTCGAGATGTTCGAGGAGCCCGCGATCACGACACGATCGAAGACGAAGAACTTCGCGTGCAAGGAGTCGCGCGAGAAGACCTGAACTCCGCGCGCCATGAACCTCTTCACCTCGCGAGGATCGGTCGTGCCAGCACGGACGGACGAGAGGCTCAGGTCTGTGAGCAGCCGGTGCCCCTTCCGCAGAGGCAGGAGACCACTGGCCCCCGCACCCAAGTAGGCAACGGCTACGCGTGCGCCCTTGGTCGTGCGAAGACGAGCGGCCAACTCGGTCCACAGATCCGCGTTGAACAGGAAGCGAGAGGCCATTCAGGAGGCCTCCTCATCGGGCTTCACGCGAACCTCGCCGGTGAGTAGGACGGACATGAGGCACGCCTTGAGATGTCGCAACCCATCTCTCGCAGCCCCTTCGGTGGCGATGCGGTCGGTTACGGATTGAAGCACGGTCACAAGCTCGTGCTGCTCGTCGAGGGATGGGACAGGCACCGTCAACGAGAGCATCTTCGTTCGATTGACGTTCACCTGGCTGACGCCCGGCGTGGCCATGCTGCGCAGAGCCGCCTGGTTCGCGTCCAGATTCATGACGGCGGAGAGCCACGACCCCGTGGCTACCCGGGGATCGGGACGAAGGCGAAGCAGGTATGAGGCAAACGACACGGGGGCCTCGCTCCCCTCGAACAGGCCAACCTTTCCAACGAGATCCTTGCTGTTCGTCCGGTTGAACAGAACGTCGCCACGCGCAAGGAGCAGGTCGGACGCAACCTCCCTCGCGTCGATGAACTTCAAGTCACGGAGCACGACGCGCCCCTCCTGAAGGTTGCTCATACGAAGGACGGCAACGCCATCTCCGCTTGCACGGAGCGCCTTGGATAGTCCGTAGTCGCAGTCCAACACGAGTGCCTGGATGGGCCGGACATGCCACGTCTCTGGCACCTCGCCGATCTCCGTCTGCTTGAAGCGTGTGTGCCTCCCCGGGAACCCACGCGTGAGCAGCCCGGCCATCATCGCTTGCTTCACGATCTTGAGCTGGTCGATGACGGCTTGCGCGGCCTCGATAGCGTCGTCCACCGAGGACAGGATGGCGGCAATCTTCTGCTGCTCGGCGATCGGCGGCACCGGAACGGGAATCTCTCCGGCGAACTTCTGGTTGAGCGTTCGGTTGCGACCTGCCCCTCCGGGCGACGCCTCACCGAGCAGTCGAACTCCAAGCTCCGTTTGGAAGAACCGACGGAGGAACTGCACGTCGGCGAGACCTGGCTTCCCAGTGAACATGGGAAACCGATGCGACGCGATCATCCCACGCTCGTTCTCGGAGGTGACGGCGACCGCCCCCTCCCATGCGAAGACGATGTTGAAGACGAGCTGATTCGGGGCAACCTCGAAGACGCGCTTCGCCCCCAGAGCGGCCCCCTTCACGGGGTCCTTGTGGAAGATGCCCTTGCCATGTGAACGAATGCCGATCTCTCGGTAGCTCTCGCGGGGTGTCGGTGCGACGGGAACGACATGCCGGTCAACGACCTCCCGGAGGGCGGCCACCCGCCAGTCGCTCGGAAGAGATCCGAGTTCGGCAGGGCGCCACTGCTCACTCATACCCCAGCTCCTTGAGGTACGCGTTCATCCGCCCCTCGGCGTCGCCGCGCTGCCGCTCAAGCTCTCGCAGCTTGGCGATAGCGCTCGCCAGGTCCACCTTCTCTGCCGCGTCCGCAGTCTCGACGTACCGCGAGATGTTCAAGTTGAAGTCGTTCTTCTCGATCTCGTCAAGCCCGACGACCCGGGCGTACTTCGGCACGTCCGCGAAGGCGTGGACGGTCGCGGCGATCTTCCCCACGTCCTCGTCGCGCAGGTAGTTCTGCGTAGTTCCCTGCTTGAAGTCGCTGGACGCTTCGACGATGAGCACCTTGCGCCGCCGCTCGGCCTTCTTCGCGCGGTTGAAGATGAGGATCGCGGCGGGGATGCCCGTCCCGTAGAAGAGGTTCGTCGGGAGCCCAATCACTGCCTCAACGAGATCCTCTTGAAGCAGCCCCTTGCGGATCTCTCCTTCCGCAGCGCTGCGAAAGAGAACGCCGTGCGGCATGACGACACCGACCATCCCGTTCGTGGTCGTCGTCGCGACCATGTGCTGCACGAATGCGAGGTCGCCCTTGGTCTTCGGCGGCACCCCAAATCGGAAGCGGCCGAAAGGATCGTGCTCGGCAACCTCCCGGCCCCACTCGTCGAGGGAAAATGGCGGGTTCGCGATCACGCGGTCGAAGAGCGTCAACTCGCCGTCTTGAACAAGCTTGGGGTCGCGGATCGTGTCGCCCTTGCGGATGTCGGCGTCGGGCAGGCTGTGCAGGAGCATGTTCATCTTGCAGATCGCCCACGTCCCCAGGTTCTTCTCCTGCCCGAAGAGCGAGAGGTTCCTCGGGTTCTGCCCGTGCCGCGCAAGGTGGTGCGCGCACTCGATGAGCATGCCGCCGGAGCCGCAGGTTGGGTCGCACACGCGCATCCCTTCCTTCGGTTCCAGGATCGCGACGATCAGCTCAACGACCTTCTTGGGGGTGTAGAACTCGCCGCCTTTTTTCCCGGCGTCGTCGGCGAACTTCTCGATGAGGTACTCGTACGCGCGCCCGAGCATGTCGGGCTCGGCGAGGTTGGTGTTGCGCAGGTCCACGCGGCCGAAGTGCTGCACGAGGCGCGAGAGGACGCTGTCTCGGTTCTTGGCGTCCCCCAACTTGCGTTCGTCGTTGAAGTCGATCCCCGCGAGGACCCCTTCGAGCTTGTCGTTCTTCTGCTCAAGCTCGGCGCAGGCCTTGTTGAGGGCCTCGCCGATGCCCGTGGCGACCTTCTGGATCTCCGACCAGCGCGCGCGCTTCGGTACGAAGAAGTCATGCTCGTCGGGGTCGTCGGGGTCAGCGTTCGGCTGCGACCGAAGCGCGTCGCACTCCTCGTCGAAGCGGTCGGAGAGGCGCTTCAAGAACAGCATCCCGAAGATGAAGCCCTTGTAGTCGGAGGAGTCGATCGATCCCCGCAGGATGTCTGCGGCGGACCAGAGGTACCGTTCGAGCTTGTCGGTGGTGAGCTTCTCCCCCGGCGCGACCTCGACCTCCTCGGGCGCGGTCTTGGCGGTCCCGTTGGACTTCGAGGGGGGTGCCGCAGCGCCGTTCACCTTCGCGCCGGAGAGCCGCTCGACCAGCACGCTCTTCTCCTTGCCGCCGTCGTCGAGGTCGAGCGCACGACACAGCTCCTTGAGCCGTTCGCGCGACAGCTCGGGGAGCACCTCGGCGAGCGTCGCCTTCTTCGAGGAGGCGATCGTCTCGACGAGCTTGTCCTTCCCGCGCCGATCTGGGGGCGACAGCTCGTACCGATCGACGATCGCGAGCAGCTCGTCGCGGGAGAGAAGGGCAAGCACGTCGCGCTTGGGGGGCATGATCGAGGTCGAGGCTACGCCCGTTGGCGCGCGGCGTTCAAGCCTGTATAAGGTTGTTCGTGCGAACGATGCCGAACGCGCCGAAGATCATCACCATCAAGGAGGCCGCGAAGATCCTCGGCGTCTCTGAGATGACGCTCCGTCGATGGGACGCCACCGGCAAGTTCAGAGCGCGGAGGCACCCCGTCAACGGCTACAGGCTGTACGACCGCGCGACCGTCGAGCGGCTTCATCGTCGCATCACCGGACGGGCGGCGTAAGCGAAGCCGATGGCGAAGAGACCCGCTCGCTTCCGCGTCGATCCGAAGCTAGCCTCGCTTCTCGGCGAAGGCTATCGATCCTCGGAGGAAGCGCTCCGCGAACTCGTGGACAACGCGTGGGATGCGGATGCCGATAACGTTACGATCACGCTCCCCGGCCCCATGGAGACCTCGCCCATCGTCGTCGAGGACGATGGCTCCGGTATGACCGAGCAGGAGGTACGGGAGGAATACCTGCGGATAGCGAGCGATCGGCGTTCGCGCAAAGGCGAGCGAACCTCTTCGAAGAACCGGCGCGTGAAGGGACGAAAAGGCATCGGCAAGTTCGCTGGCCTCATGGCCGCGAACGAGATGCGGGTGGAGACGTGGACGCGCGGAACAACGACGACAGTCGTGATCACGAAGGCGGACCTCGCTGCTGCACGGGACGCCACGACCGATCTTGAGGCCGTCGATCTCCCCGTCAGCACTGAGAAGGCGGATGTCGCGAGCCACGGGACCAGGATCACCCTTACCTCGCTGAACCAGAAGTTCGAGGTGCCGAGCGCGGAGAAGCTCAGGAGCCTCCTCGTCATGGAGTACGGTCGCGAGGACACCTTCAAGGTCGGCGTGAACGGGACCGCCATCGCCCTTGCAGACGTTCCCGGCAAGAAGTTCGAGGAGACCCTCGATGTTCCTGGCGTCGGCCCGGTGAAGCTGCGGTTCACGGTTTCTGACGACAACAAGCCCGTGAAGAACTCGGGCCTTGCCGTCCGTGTCGGCGGGAAGCTCGTGGGGAGACCCTCGTCTGTGGGCCTCGACGAAGACGAGCAGCTACCGCCGAAGCTGCTCAAACGCGTCTACGGCGAGATTGAAGCGGATGGTCTCGCCGAACACGTCACCGCCGACTGGGGTGCGATCGTCGAGAACAGCAAGCCCTTTCGCGAGATCCGGGAGAAGGCGGCAACGATCGTAAAGGGAGCGATCGAGAACACGTTCAAGAACGAGATGAACTTGGCGAAGGCCCGTTGGCAGAAGGAGCTGAATCGGCGGCTCGCGGCACTCCCTGAGAATCGCCGACGCCATGCAGAGGAGACCATCACGAAGATCCTACGCAAGCTCTACGGAGAAGCGGAGGACAAGACCGAAGCCGTCGTGTCCGTTGCGCTCGATGCGTTCGAGCACGACGAGTACTGGCTGGTGCTCAAGCAGATCGATGATGCGACGCGGGCCGATGTCGGGCGACTCGCTGGGGTACTCGGGGAGCTAGGACTTGTCGATGTCGCTCTCGTCGCGCAGCAAACGACGCACAGACTGGAGTTCCTCCAGGAGTTCGACGCGCTCATCGCAAACGGCGCCACGGTCGAGAAGGCCGTCCATCAGGCGATCGAAAACAACCTCTGGCTCCTCGGCTCCGGCTACCGTCTCATCGCATCGAACAAGACCTTGGCGAAGCTGATCGCGGACTGGTTGGACAAGGAGTTCGTGGGCCACCGCGCGGACAAGCGACCGGACCTGTTCCTCGCCGCACTGGGCGCAGACCGCTTTCTCTTGGTCGAGTTCAAGAGGCCATCGCATGCCATCAAGCGCGACGACGAGAACCAGGCCATCAAGTACCGCGACGACCTCCAACCGCTAGTACCCGATCGCAAGATCGAGGTACTCGTCGTGGGCGGCGGGAGGGACACCGGCATCGCGACGCAGTATGCGGCGACGGACTTGAAGGTGACGAGCTACGTCGTCCTCGCCGCGCAGGCCCGCGAGGAACTCGGCTGGCTGGTGACGCAGTTGACGGGGGCATGACGGCCCTTGCTGGAGGCGCTCGGTGTAAGCGCCGAGGATGCGAAGGGAGCACGTTGCGGTCCGAGGATCGTCCGTGGCGCGTAGCGAGAGCATGCTCGCCCTCGCCGAGCATGTCGGCATCGATCTCGATCTCCTCGAACACCTTCGGGCTCGCGTCGAGCAACGTCTCGGCATGCTCGACTCCGCAGAGTCCGCACGACGCGCGGAGCTGGAGAAGCTCGTGGCCGCGGACTTCGACGAGCTGGCGGTGGCGTACAGGCGGTTGAGGGCGATGGTCGAGCGCGGCGGGGAAGCGTGACCTACGAGCGCCGAGCCCTCGCGCGGGGTTCCGGGCGTTTATCCGTCTGCTCTTGCGCGCGCTCTGCCCCGGCGAGCCGTCGCTCGATGAGCGGCCGGTACTCGACCTCGTTCAGCTCGATCCCCAGGTAGTCCCGCCCGAGCTGCTTGGCCACGGCGAGGGTGGTGCCGCTGCCCGCGAAGGGGTCGAGGACGATGCAAGGCTTCACGTCAGCGACGCCGCACTCACACGTGGGCTCCCAGCCGATGGTCTCTCTGGCCGGGATCGCGACAGACGAACCACCCGCAAGTCTGCCTGCACGCATTCTGGCTTGACGATACTTGCTGACCGTTTTGCCGGCTGACCCCGCGGGCTTCGGTTGATGCGTCCGCCGTCGCCACGGAGCCCCGCACCGAGCGCAAGCCCCATGCTCGCTCGTTGACGCTCGGATGCACCGCTCTGGCAGCGCGGTTGGGAACGTCGCCGTGTGGGCATCGGGGAACCGACCCGACGCGAACGACCACACATCCCGGCAGTTGCGGCTCTGAACCAGGTCGCCCGTCGCGGCGTGGAAGCTCGTGTTCGCCTTGTTCCCGCTCCCCGGGCGCGCCTCTTTTGGTCCTCGCCGGAAGCCGCTCGCGACAGCGCCGCCCGTGACCGGCTCCAGGACCGCCGTGGCGTCGTAGAAGTAGTCGGTGCTCTTCGTCAACATGAGGACCGTCGAGTGCGCGCGCGTCGGTCGATCTGTCACGGACTCGGGGAGCGCGGTGAGCTTGTGGAAGATCACTTCGGCGCGGACGATCCACCCATCCTCCTGGAGCGCGATGGCGAGGCGCTGCGGGACGAGGAGCAGGCTCTTCACGGGCAGCCCGCTCGCGCTCGTCCGTCGGCGGGCAGCTTCGCGGGTCCACACGCCTTGGGCCGCCGTCGTGGTGGGCCGGCTCGCCGTTGCCGTCCCGGCATTGTACGAGTCGCCGATCTCGATCCAGCAGATGCCGTCCGGGCGGAGTACGCGGCGGACCTCGCGGAACACCTCGACGAGGTGGTCGAGGAACGTGCCGATGTCAGGCTCCTGCCCCAGTTGGCCGAGCCAAGCACCACACCGCGAGCATGAGTGCGTGACCGCGGTCTGGCCATCGACCGATGCCCTCGGGGTCCGGTAATTCGTCGGCGGCACGTGTCCGGGGTGAAACGGCCCGTGAGCGACCCGCGTGTCGTGCTTGCAGGTCGGATCGCCACCGAACCAGTGCCTCGTGCCGAAATCGCGCTGCGCGTAGAATGGCGGGGAGGTCACGACGCACTGGGCGCTCTCGGGCGCGATGCTCTCCCGCAGGTGCACGAGCGCGTCACCGAAGAGGACGACGTTGCGCGCCTCGTTGAGCACGTTCGGCGCGCGATCGTCGTTAGAAGCATCGACAAGCACACTGCCGCGTAGCCGGGCCTCGTGCCCATTCGTGAGCTTCCCGAGCCGATGGCCGTGCAGGAACTTCTCGGCGAGGCGCGCGGCGGCGGGTTCGCCCCTCCCGTGCATGTAGACCTCGACGACCTTCTGCGCCTTCGCGGTAGGAAGCTGAGCGAGCTTGATGAGGATGTTCTCGTCATTCGCGATCCTCTGCCGGCCCGAGAGCATCTCCTTGAGCAGTGCGGGGCCGAGCACTTCCACCAACGAGCGGCTGCGGTCCACGTAGTTGTAGATGGTGGGCCGCGAGAGCCCGGTCTCTTCGCAGGCGCGCTCGACGAAGGTTCTAACGAGTAGATTTTGGTCACGGCGCTCGTCGAGGCTCTTCTTCGCGCGCATCTGTCGATACACCGAGTGCATCTGGGCTACGGCGAGCCATCGCGCGAGAGCCGAGGCCGGACCGCGAAGAAAGCTTGCGAGGTCACCCCACTGCTGATCGAGGCTCCTGCCGGACGTGGTCTTCGTTGGCGCGAGCACGAAGCGGGCGAGGGCTTTCGCGTCGTTGGGGGTGCTGCGAGACATCCGACAATGATCGTCGCCGTCGGTCTCGCTGGGCAAGATCCGAGCGGCGCGGTCCGGGGTGGCGCCGAATTGATCATCCCTGACCCCCAGATCGAACCGGGGAACCCCGGACAGGCCCCGGCCGACCT
>VFSW01002661.1_pt1 | contig 26941 bp, 22 predicted proteins | sample 5358111 | NCBI WGS metagenome assembly VFSW01 (sample SAMN11554181, study PRJNA540505) | mine drainage metagenome | isolation source: sediment from site ElyBrook_90M | place: USA: Ely Copper Mine, Vershire, VT | collected 2017 | reverse complement strand
ATAATAAGGTTGGGTACTTCTACCTGGCAAAAAGAAGTGCTAAAGCAGGAATTCCAGCGAATTAAGTGAGCTACGAGAGATTGACGGCAACCCCTCGATCGACCCATTCCTTCGGGGTCCCTCTGGAAAGCCATTAGATTTGCACAACCTTGCGAATCGAGTCGTGATTCCAACTCTCAAGCGATGTGCCACCTGCAAGCAACAAGAGTCTGAACACGCCAAAGCCGATCATGAATACAGATTGGACGAGTCCCTTCCAAAATGGCACGGCTGGTATTCACTGAGGCGCGGAGTCGGGACGGTAGTCGCGGACCTCTCGAACTCTCTGGCAGCCAAAGGACTATTGCGCCATTCGAGCGTGAGCACTACAGAACGCCACTACATCAAAGACGTGCCAGAAAGCACTCTTAACGCGATGAAATTGCTGGAAACGTTGTGCAACCACCGTGCAACTGCGGGAGAAGGGAAGCCGATCTAAGTTCTTGAAAAAGTTGGGGTGAGCGACGGGGTTTGAACCCGCGACCCTCGGTGCCACAGCCGAATAAAGATATAGCCCGTCTTTGCCTCTCAATGACTTACGTGGCTGTTGTTAGGTGGCTTTTGACCGTGTTTTGGGGTGTTCTGTTCCCAATCTGTTCCCGGAGTTGTTCCCGGTATTCGGGACCCTCTGAGTGCAAGTCATGGTAGGGCACATCTTCAACTCGGATTCCTGCGCGACTTGCGTGGAAGTTTTTTCTGCGTTCTAACTTCAGGGTGCACAGCGTGCAGATTTTGACTCATGCCCCATAGACAATTCGCTTGCTCCGTGCTTATGCAATCCGGGAAGGGTCGCCGCTTGTCATGTCCAGGTACACTAGACAGTCTAAGAAAGCAGAGTCGATTTGACCGGACCATAGTTGGCGTATCGGCGTAGGACTGGTTAAGACAATCGTGAAATCAGTGTGTTTCTTGGCCCCCGAATTACTTTCCAATAAGGCGTCGTTCAGCCACCCTTTCAGCCAAAACTGAAAGTTTGAAGGTGCCTTTTCAACTGATTCGACACAAAAAATGCCACCGTTTGCAAATACTCCGCGCAGGGCAGTTGGATGAATGTCCGTTCCCTTCGTTCGGGGGGAGCACGCAAACCGATACAGTGTCAATTTCAAAGCGTCTGCGGCCGATTGCAGGGCACGCACAGCTTCTCCATTCTCGGCCCGCACATAAACAGGCGTGTGAAGCCGCAAGAGTCTTGTCAGGGCAGCCGGACTGAAGGCATTCATTCCGTTATTCCTCTCAGGTGGGGTCGTTTGCTTATGAATCAGTCGATCTATCAGGAATTGGATCAGCCTGTCAGATTCTTGCCGGTCTTGCACGCTCACGTTCGTATTAATGTCCACATCTTTACGAAGGGAACCAAGAACACTTGCCAATAAGCCTCTGTGATCGACCTTTCTTATGGTTCCGGCAAATTGTTCCAGCGTTGGGTTAGACAAACCCTTTAGAGGGCATGAGTGCTTGTGTTCCCGTTTGAACCCCACTGTCTTCTTACAGGTGCAACCAGTGATGATTTTGCGGTTCGGTATGAACTTCTTGAAACCCTTCGATCTTGTTGGAGTCTGCTTATACTCTAGTCCGGGTTTCGATCCCGTGCTGTCCTGGCCGATCCAGTCGATCCCGGAACGTCTGGACTGACTTTCTTTCCGTACCCGATCCCAGTTCATTTTGGCAGTCATATGGGAGCAACCACGCTAATCTGCTCGTGGTGTTTTTGCGCGTGTGACTCTACAAGGACGGAGGTGCCGAATCAACATAAATTCTTTCTCGCTCTCGGCAAGAGAGTCCGCGACCTGCGAAAGCGGCGCGGCTACTCTCAAGAAGATATGATCTCGTTCGGATTTTCTGCGCGTCACTGGCAACAGATTGAGGCGGGCCGCCCCATAACCCTCACGACGCTGCTCAGGATTTGCGAAGTATTTAAGACCCCTGCGCATCGAATTCTCCGGGAACTGGATAAGGGAATTTACGGTAAGTAACGGCCCGACTGCTGAACTTACCAAGAACGGAATCGGCCCTTCCGCTGCATTGAAGCACCCAATTACTTCAAAGCAACTCGACATATTCCTGATGGCGGCAGAGCAGCGTGAGGTTATTTCTTCAAGTCGGCGGCGATTTGGGAGAACTGGTCGAGGGCGGCTTGCAGGTCCTCTGCAATCTCGGCGGCGATCACATCGGGATCGGGAAGGTTGGCTGAATCCTCCAGGCTTTCGTCTTTTAACCAGAAAATGTCCAGATTGACCTTATCGCGCTTGAGAAGGTCTTCGTAGGAAAAGGACTTGAAACGGTCGGTCTCTTTTCGCGTGTGGCGGTTCTTTGCGTGGTAGCAGGCTACGAAGTCGTTCAGGTCTTCGCGTTTCAGCGGGTTCGTTTTCAGGGTGAAATGTTCGTTGGTACGGAAATCATAAATCCACAGCTTGGTTGTCCAGGGCTTTTCGCTGGCGGGCTTGCGGTCGAAGAAGAGGACGTTTGCTTTCACGCCCTGCGCATAGAAAATTCCGGTTGGTAAGCGAAGCAGCGTGTGAACATCGCATTCATGCAGGATTTTGCGGCGTACCGTTTCGCCCGCGCCGCCCTCGAAAAGGACGTTGTCCGGCACGACGATTGCTGCCCGGCCATGAATTTTCAGCAATGATTTCACATGTTGCAGGAAATTAAGCTGCTTGTTGCTTGTCGTGGCCCAGAAATCGTCCCGGTAGTAGGTGAGGGCTTCCTTCGTTTCCTCGCCCTCTTCGCTGACGATGGTGATGCTCGATTTCTTGCCGAAGGGCGGATTCGTCAGGACTACGTCATAAAAAGTTGTGGGAGCCTGGGCCAGGGCATCCACGCCGTCTCGAATGGGCGAGTCATTGCCGCCAATGCCGTGAAGGAACATATTCATTACGCAGAGGCGAGCGACAGAGGCTACAAGTTCAGTACCAGAAAGCGCCTTGTGCCTCAGAGCGAGCTTCTGCGTTTTGTCCAGTTCGTAGTTATGGCTCACGTAATCGTAGGCGGCGAGTAGAAAGCCTCCCGTGCCGCACGCGGGATCGTTCACCGTTTCGCCGGGCGCGGGCCGGATTACGTCCACGATGGCTTTGATGAGCGCACGAGGAGTGAAATACTGTCCCGCGCCGCCCTTCACGTCCGCCGCGTTTTTTTCCAGCAAGCCTTCGTAGGCATCGCCCTTTACGTCCACTTCCAGGGTCATCCACTGCTCTTTGCCAATCAGATCGGTGACCAGGCGCTTCAGCTTGGCGGGGTCCTGAACTTTGTTCTGCGCTTTTCGGAAGATCACGCCTAGCATTCCCGGCTGCTTCCCAAGCTCGGTGAGGATGTGGCGGTAGTGGCTTTCGAGGTCGTCTCCGTCCAGCCGCTCCAGGCTCACCCAATCCAAATCTTTGGGGATCAGTCGCGCACGGTTGTACGGCGGCTTCGCTTGCTCGTCGGCCATCTTCAGGAAAAGAAGAAACGTCAACTGCTCGACGTAGTCTCCATAGGAGAGGCCGTCATCGCGCAGAAGGTTGCAGTAGTTCCAGAGCTTTTGAACGATTGCGGATGATCCATTTGGCATCTACTGTTCTTGCCTCCGCGAACAGAATCAAGCGGCGCTGGCACCGCCTGAACTAGCCTTTCGAAGCAATGAGGCGACTTCGCAAATTTGGTTAGCTAGGGAGCTTACAACGGTGTCGTGCTCAACACTGAGAGGAATTGAGAGCGGAACCAACACGTCAGAGCCATCCCTGACCAGGCGAGGCGGGTCTTCGTGTTCCAAGGGTCCGAGCGCTTCTATCGTTGATGCTGTAATGGGCTTCTCCCAATTCTCTCCCTGGATTAAGAGCCATAATGGAGTGGAACGTATCCTTGCCCACAGGTCTGGATTGAAATGAATGTAGCACCCATTATTTCCAATGAGGACATATCGACCAAGAGCCGCTCTGCTGATGTCGTAGCCAATTCTTTTCCAGACTCCAATTCCTTGGTTCTGCATCGTGTTCATAATCTCATCTATGAGTTGACAATACTGCATAGTTCTTCTCGCAATTTGGGGTGACAATTCCTCGGAGCAGAGAGGCAGAAATGCTTGGCTATCCATGCGCTCGGATAGCCCCTGAATCTGCCGGACATCTGCTGCCCCAGCTTGATTGCCTTCTGCTTCGAGCGCTTCAAGAAGAATCACGAGGATGGCCCGCCAACTTGCGAGTGCCAAAAGATGCTGGTCGCCAATTTTTCGATACCTCGCTTCTCCCGTCGCAACAGTTTCGTCTTTGACGGGGAGGGAAGCTGCCTTGCACCGCTCCAGAAGCTCGGGCCATAAGGTCGTGAATCGCAGTCTCGGCGCAATGAAAAGAAGCACACTCGGTGAATCTTGTGGAAGTTCTTTAATGTAAGTAACTGGTTGATGCTCGGTCAGGCCTGCCCAAAATTTTGCTTCCACGATGAATACTCGGCGTCCCTCGGGGTCAGTTCCGACGAGGTCAGGAATTGATCCCTCCGGTGTAGCGGGCTGAGTTTTGAACTTGATCGGAATGTGAAGCTTTACACCCATGTGTTGGAGAAATCCTACAAAGGCGTTTGCGGCAGACGGATAGCGTTCGAGGACGTAGCAGAGTGCTTCTGTCGCCAGATTTTCCGGCTTAGAGGCGAAACGGAGTGCAAGATGTCCGAACAAACTATCGCTCATATATCCCTTTCATTCAGCGCTGTCGTGCGCTTCGATACACCATTTTGGGTCCTACCAGGACTTCTGCCCACAGTCTACAAAGCTAGGCCCGGCCTTCCGCTCTGACATTGCGGGCACTTGCGCTCATGGATGTCGCTGCCATTTGCGCCATAGTGGTGGCTGCATTTCTGACACTTTAGCTCGTACACGTATTGGTCGTGATCCGTCCCGGCTTTTCCCGTGTTGCGCACGACCTCTTGGCCGTGTGGATTCACGAAGCCGGGAGTCGTTGTTCCCTTATCTGGCGCCAATTTCTTTCGCTCCCTTCCTTGAGCCACGGCTCTCCACTTCTCGTTCGGCGCGGATGCGTTCAAGAATGGCGCTGGCAGGTTCGTCGCTTGGGTCTTGCGGTACGAGCTTGCCTTCAAAAGCACGTTTGAGAATTGATTGCCGCAAGCGTTCTGCTTTTTCCATATTGAGTCCCACTTGATATTCAAGCTGGTCTATTAAGGAGCAAGACCGTTCCACTTCTGTAACGATCCGATGAATCTCGGCAAGCGGCGGCAACGGAAACGGAATGGCCTTTACGCGCTCCTTATTCAGTGCGGGTTGATTTCCGCCAGAACCCCGTCTACGCGTTTGTTCATACTCTCCTTCAAGGAACCGATATACGTATTCTGAAGGAAGAGGCGTCTCCGAAACGCGAATGGCCGCGGAGTTCTGGTTATTGCACGCCGGGATTTCAAGGATTGCGGCCTGCCCTCTGGTCTTGCCCTCTCCGATCATCCCAAGGAGGACCGTACCTGCCGGGTGCAGTAAGGTTGAAGCGTGTGCCAGGCCGAGATTTGAAATTTTTTCTCGTGTTTCACGAATTCGGCAGAATCCAACCTCACCACTGCTCACCCAAGATACGTTTCCATGCCAGTACTCATCCTTCGCACGACTTGGCGTCGCGCCAACGTATATCCCGAATAGCTGACCCAGTGAAGACCAAACCCAGCCCTCAGGAAGTCCAGGGAGGTAAGTTTCATCTGGTGGAGGATAATCTTCGTCCTTGCCTTTTCGCCTCGCGGCTACCGAACCGCCATTTGAAGCAGGGTTTCGGGCGACTTGAGAGCGGGAGCGGCGTTCGGCGAGGATGCGGTCGAGGAGGACGGAGGCGGGTTCGTAGGAGCGGTTTTCGCGGCGGGCGAGTTCGGCTTCGGTGGGGACGAGGCGGCCTTCGCAGGCGGCTTTGAGGACGGCGGCGCGGTAGCGTTTGAGGTTGGCTTGGACGCGCTTGAGCGCAGCGACCGCCGCATCCAGTCGCGTGAATTGCTTCTCGATTTCTTCGACGATCCGCTTCTGTTCTGGGGGAGGTGGCAAGCGGAATTCCAAATCATTGAGTTGTTTTTTTGTGACTCCGCTGATGGTTGTCCCACGGCTAATATGCTTGAAGACTTGGACTGCCGTTCCCATGTAGAGCAAGACGTATTTTGGAAGCAGAATGTCTTTGTTAAAAATAAGAGCTTGAGAATCCTGGCTAAAGCAAATAGGGGTTTCCGCGATTCCCACCTTGCCAAGACCCACTCGCGTAACTACAATCACCGAACTGGCTGGCACTCGATTTGTCGCGGAGTTTTTGATGGCTTGTTCAGAGATAAAGCGGCGTGGCGTGATCTGGTGCCGCTCGTCAATATCAGCACTTGTTATCCACGGGATTGAACCATGCCAGTACTCGGCAATATCGGTAGAAGGAGTGCCGCCACCGACCACATCAAACAATTCGTGTACGGGCGCGACAGCCCACGTCAATGGTATCCCTCGGCTGTTCTCGCTCACGCTGCAAGTGCCTCATTAAGCTGGTCTAGGATTGGCTGCAAATCAGCACCGAATACTTTGTACGCTTTGCCCAGTCCGCCCCACTGAGAAAAGGGAGACAGTTCAAAATCGTCCGGCTCAATCGAGACGCTGGCCGCGATGTGGTCTCGAATCGCAGTGAGCCACTGTCTCTGCTCGTCTGTAAACTTTCGGCCCTGCCGTTCTTGATCTGCGAGCCACTTCTCGAAGCGAGCGAACACCACATCCTTGAAAGGCCGAAGCTCGTTCTCCTGATGCACAGCGTAGCGGACAAGCGAAACCAAATCAGTCATCAACTTGGTTGCGCTGCCCCGGACTTTAGATTTGTCCAGGACCTCGTATGCCTGCCAGACTCTTTCCGGTGCGATGGGCGCGATGCCAGGTTGCGTCGGGCGCTCAACGGCTCGCGCCAGTTCCTTTAACTGCTCATGCGTGAGGCGCTGATTGTAGGGGCGGCTGTAGAGAATCTGCAACGCCGTGATCTCGTCCTTGTTGTCTTCTATGAATTTCTCGAATGATTTCACCAGATTCGCGGCGCGGTCGCGGCCATCCTTTGAGACCCCAGCGAACTGGAGTTGATCTTTGCTGACATTGTCTATGATCTGCTCGTAGGATCGCTTGAGGTCCACAAGACGCTGGCGAAGTTTGGGATTGGTGACGATGGGTTGCGCTGCTTGCGTTAGAAGCGCCTGAGCGGCCTTGGCGATTTCTTCCTTTGTAGGTTCTTCTTTTCCGGTCGTCTTCTGCGCCGCTTTGACCTGCTCATCGGGGTCCAGTGCCAGGACGAGTCCATTCGCTATGTTTGAAATCGTATGATCGCCAGCGATCTTTTTAATTTCGTCCTTGTCCTCTTGGGCGAGTTGGCGGTCCAGACGGGCCAGGCGCGAAGCAACTGAACTCAGCACGTCCGTTTCGCGGTTGCCAAAGGCTACGAGTTCGAGAAGCTTTTCCAGAGAGACGTTCCGCTTGCGCTCCAGGGGCTTCGTCTCATTCATTTCGTCTGGATCAATTCCAATCGCATCCACAATGACAAAACGGTCCTTGGCGGAGGCGTCCGGGGTGACCTGCTTCAACTCCGTTTCCGTGACTACGCGAGCGCCCCGCCCCTTCATTTGCTCGAACAAGGTACGGCTTTTCACCGTCCTCATGAAGAAGACGATTTCCAAGGGGCGGATGTCTGTTCCTGTAGCGATCATGTCCACGGTGACCGCGATGCGCGGGAAATAGCTGTTGCGGAAGGAGGAGAGCAAATCCTCGGCCTTGATTCCGCTGTTGACCCAGGTGACTTCCTCATACTCCGTCCCGTCCTCGCGCTGCTTCTTTGTCGCAACGCGGGCGGCTCCGGTGCGATAAGTGATCTTCTGGGCGAAATCATTCCCCTTGCCGAACTCCTCGCGGAGAATTTGGACGATATCCTCGGCGTGAGAATCGTCCTTGGCGAAGATCAGAGTCTTGGGCACATCCGTGCGCCCCGGAAAAATCTCTGTGAACAGGCGGTCCTTGAATGCGCGAATGATCGTGCGAATTTGATCTTTGGCGACGACGCGGCGATCCAGTTCATCGGCGTTGTACTGGATGTCTTGATCCGCCTTGGCGAAGCGGACTCGGCGCGTCTCGCGGTCGCGGAAGTCCACGTAATACCCGGCGTTGATGGTGGAACCGCTCTCGCTGATGAGCGTGCGGATCGTGTAGAGGTCAAAATCCACGTTCACGCCGTCGGCGACGGCCTGCTCGAAGTTGTATTCCATGACCAGATTCTGATTGAAAAAACCAATGGTCTGTTTTGACGGCGTGGCGGTGAGGCCGATAATCGAGGCGTCGAAGTATTCGAGCACCTGTCGCCACAGGTTGTAAATGGAGCGATGGCACTCGTCAGTCACGATGAAATCAAAGGTCTCTATCGGGATGGTTTGGTTGTACGCGACGGGCGGCGGCTCGCGTTGCAGACTTTCGAGTGTGAATCCGGCTTGCTCTTCCAGGGCCGGGTCAAGTTCCTCCTGCCCTTGCAGCATGGAATAGAGCCGCTGAATCGTGGAGATACAGACCTTGCTAACCTTGTCCAATTTGTTGGATTGAAGGTGCTGGACGTTGTAAAGCTCTGTGAAAAGCCGTTGCTCTTCCGGCGTGCGAAAATTCTGGAATTCCTTGAGGGTTTGACGCCCGAGGTTGCTGCGATCTACAAGGAAGAGCACCCGGCGGGCACCTGCGTATTTGATAAGCCTGTAAATAAATTCGCACGCGGTGAAGGTCTTCCCTCCGCCAGAAGCCATCTGAATCAGGGCGCGAGGCTTTCCTTGTCCAAGTGACAATTCCAGATTCTTGATCGCTCCAACCTGGGCGGGACGCAAACCCTGCTCGGCCAGGGGAGGCATTTGCCGGATGCGAGCCTTGACGGTTGAGCCAGGGCGGGCGACTTCATCGCTCAACCATTCCGCCAGCGTCTCCGGCCAATGAAAAGAAAAAACATTTCGGCTGGCGGCGTCCGGCTCCAAGAGATTCGTGAAGCGCGTTTCGACTCCGGTAGTCTGATAGCAAAACGGCAAGGGACGCCTGGGCGCGGGTAGCGATTCAGGAAGTCCTTCGCTGTACTTGGCCGTCTGGCCTTCAAACCCGGTGAGCGTGCTGCCTTCTTTTTTGGCTTCCACGACGCCTACTGCTTGGCCGTCAACGTAAAGCAGGTAGTCGGCTTCGCCAAAACCAGGCTTCATAGGAAATTCACGGATGGCGACGCCGCGCCCCGCCATGACATTGGCTTCATCGCGTGACTGGATGATCCAGCCAGCCTCGGTCAGAAGCTGGTCGATGTTCTGCCGAGCACGGGCCTCAGGGGTGTCTGGCATGGCTTGGTGGAGCAGATTATAGCCGGAACATGGCGGCCCATACCTGGAAACTGCAAGGAACGGAAGAGACCGTCCGCATCATGTGCAGCGCCGCCCCAAGAGCATGGGGTGACAATGGACATCATCGAACATCGGTCCTGCCGAGTCACAGAATCGTCGTGAAGTTCTAGGATTGGACGCAGCAATAACTTAGTTCCAAATTCAGGCACTTTTTCAAAACAACGAAACGTTGGTAAGATGCAGAGCGCAATGACAGTTGTTGTCAGCGATAGCAGCTTTCACCTGGTGAATCGCGTACTCCCCCAAATTTAAGGTCATGCAGCAATAGAACTTGCGTCTGAAGGGCGGAAGCCCTCGGGATACGCGCAGCCATTGAAGAGTTCAAAAAGCTCCAAAAAGGAAGAGCTAGGGAAGTAAGGTGGAGATTTCTGCTACTGTTACACATTCTGAGACGACGGCCATGACAACAGAAACCGATTTACTGTTACCGAGCCGAGGTTGGGTCTTGAGGTTCACGGCGCTGCTCCGGGAGCATCCACATGCGAAGATGTCGCTCGAAAACATCGAAGCCGAAGGGGTATCAAGAAACGATCTATTACGATTCCTCGAATACTATGTACATCCCGGCTTAACGAAATTTCGGCGGAGTCTGCGCGACTGGGCAAAGACCACCGCAAGAATGTTAGCAAAAGCTGAAGCCTCGATGAAAGAACTTGCCGAACGGATCGACTCGGAACTCTCTGAACGTTGGACCTGGCCAGCTAATTGGCAATCCAGCGCCGAAGCCCAAACCGCCACTAGCCTGAAGACCGCTGCGACGTATTGTAGCAATCTGCGCCAGCACTATCATGCAATCTCCTCTCAGAGGGGCAAGGCACGCGATGAAGAGGCATTAGTCGCGTTCTGTCTCTCCGTCGAAGCAATAGCAGGGCGCCCACATTGGGAAGACATCGCCAACTTGCTGGAGGTGGCGTTTCTTGTCGATGGCCAGGTCATATATTGGGATGCCGATTCTCTCAGAAAGATCATCAACCGCTTTAAGAAATCGAATAAGAGCCTCTACGACGAGATGCATGGGAATGCCTTCAGTAACCAACCTCAGCCGTCCAACCATAGCAGCACAAAGCGATCCACTCGGAATCGGCGGCGACCGCAATTCAAACCTAGCGAACCAGTTGTTCACAAATTCCGCCGCTAGACCGGACGTTAAAGGCCGCAAAAAACTACGTTTCGCGTCCGCACTGATCCCATCTGTTCTGATGTAATGTGAATTTATGGGCAGCGGATTGCCATCACCTACGAATGCTTGCCCAGATTTTGCTCGCAGGGATGTGACCTTAAGCAAGGTGATCTCCTCTACTGCGGCGCAGCCTGCCGGTAGGGGTGCGGGAACTAGAAACGAGAATTACGGAAAGGAGGGAAAGAGAGAAGCTAAAGAGAAGACCTTAAGAATGAATATCTTTTTCCCTTCTTCACTCTTCGATTCCAGTTTCTAGTTCCCCCTCATCACCCGCAGGGGCGACGGACGGAATGAGTGGACAGTGATAAGGGGCACGTCGCTGCAAGCAAATACTGAGGACCATGAATCAAGAGGACCAAAATCGAGATACAAAAAGGAAAATGAATGAATAGCAGAAGTGGTACGACGGTTGCGACAGACAAAACTGTTGCACCGTTTGAGTTCAAGTCTATCGGTGAGCTTTACTCTGTTCCTGAAGAGAAGGTTCCGTTCTGTGTCGAGGAACTGCTTCCCAGTGCGGGATTCTCGATCCTGGCAGGAAAACCCAAGGCGGGCAAAACCACCATGGCGCGGCAGTTGGCTGTAGCTGTGGCGCAGGGCCGACCATTCCTTGGAAGAGAAACCGACCAGGGAACCGTATTTTACCTGGCGATTGAAGAAAAGCAGTCGGAAGTTACCGCTCACTTCCGTCAGCTTGGCGTTCAAGAATCCGACCCGCTGTTCACGATTTGCGGCTCAGTGAAGAAGAATGAGTCCATCGCCCGATTGGAAGCAGCGCTCATAGCTAACCCCGGAACGAAGTTGGTTATTATTGACACCATTTTTCGATTCGTCGGAGTCAGGGACAGCAATGATTACGTCCAGGTAAACGACGCCCTAGAGCAGTTACAACAACTCGCCCGAATTCACAGAGCACACATAATGATGGTTCACCACCTAAAGAAAAAAGAGACCGAAGACCCGATGGATGGCGCGTTGGGTTCCACAGCGATCGCAGGAGCCGTAGATTCGTTTATTGGGTTGAAAGTTAATCAGGCAGGTCAACGAACCATTAGCACACGCCAGCGGTACGGAACCGACCTTTCTGAAACACAGCTTACCTGGCACCCAGAAAGTCGGGAACTCAGCCTCGGGCAATCTTGCGAAGAAGCCGAGAGACAGGCCGCAGACGCGACCCGGAAACGTATTGAGGGCGAGATGCGATCTTATGTAAGTGAACACATTGACTGCACCCAAGACGCGATTATGAATGCCATCCGAGGCAGAAAGTCGCAAAAGCTGCAAATGTTCCAGGCATTCATTGATGACGGAACCTTCGTTCGGGCAGGTGAAGGTGTCAAGGGTGCGCCATTCACATATCAGGTCGCGCCGATTCCAACAGAGGCCGCTATCGAAATCTAAACCGAACACCAACAACGAAGTTAACAATCACAATCAGGGGACCTGGATTATTCGGGTCCCTCTTCAAACACCAAGACTATTTGAGAGGAATTGAGACATTTGAAGAATGAGATGTGCGGGGCGGCCGAAACGGCTGAAAATACTAAGCACTACCAGGAGCCAAATCAGATTTCAACTCGGTGCCAACAGGCAGCAGATGAAGAATATTTTCCTGTCGATGGCCTTCTCACTCCAGAAGAGCTTGCTGGAAGACTTCGGGTAAAACGAAGCTGGGTTTACGACCATGCCGACGATGTAGGAGCGCTTCGCCTGGGGAAATACATACGCTTCTCGTGGCCTACGGTATTGGGACGCTTGCAGGCAGGTCATCTGAACTGAGCAAATCGTTAGGTCTTCAAACCAACGACCCAATCCAAGCAGTTGATTCCGCGCCAACTAGGATTGACGAGGAACAGATCGGGAACAGAATGAGCTTGACTCAAGACAGTAGTTGTATATACATTTACGGAGAACATGGGGCGTCCATCACTTCCGAAGTATCTAAGGCGAAGCAAGCTGTTTCCACTCCGGCTCACGCCCAGCGAGATGCGGACCTTTCAAGCTGCGTCTCGCAAGCTGGGGGAATCAGTCGCCTCGATACTGCGGGAAGGGGGCTTGCTCTATGTTCAATTGAGGGAAGGCAAAGACGGGTCACGAACAAAAAAGGAGAAAAAACAGTGACTCGTCAATCGTATCAGCAGGGCTATGTTTCAGAACCGATTCGCCAACGAAACGGAATCGCATTCAAGATTCGCTATCGTGTGCGAACGGCAGCAGGGAAGTGGAAACAGAAGTGCGAGACGTTGTACAACCTGCCGGGCAAAAAGGCTGCACGAGCTGTCTTGCAACAACGGCTCCAAGAGACATCTGCGACACCGCACGAAACGCTAGACCTTACGTTTCGGGAATTCGTGGAAATCTATTGGGTGCCGTATTTGGAACGCAAAGGTATGAAGCCATCCACCAAAGTTGGATATGACTGTGCATTACAGCGGCACATCATGCCCGTTCTGGGTGACCTCAAACTCGTGAACGTAAGTCCATTGCACATTGAGAATTTTATCAATGCCAAGATGGGGCCGAAGAGCGGACTGCATCCGAAGACCGTTCTCAATCTATTGCGGCTCATTCAAGGTATTTTCTCGGTAGCCGTGGACAACGACCTGATTGCGCGTTCGCCTGTTCGGAAGAAGCACAAGCCCGTCGTGCCGAAATCCGAGAAGTCAGCATGGACGCCAGAGCAGGTCAGGGCGATTCTGGGGGAGATTCCGTCCAGGTATCGCGCCGTGTTCATCTGCGTTGCACTCACGGGGCTTCGTGCAGGTGAGTTGTTGGGCTTGAAGTGGAAGCATGTTGGCCTCGAAAACGGAGAATTACGCATTGAACAGAGCCTTTGGAACAAGCAAATCGTCACACCGAAAACGAGAAGCAGCAAGGACTCGGTTTGGTTTGACGCCAAGCTGACCCAAATTCTCGCAGAACACCGCGAGAACTCATCGCATACTGCCCAAGATGATTTCGTGTTCTGTGGGCCAGATGGGGCACCGCTCAATCCAGACGTTCTTCGCCGTGATGTTCTCTATCCGGCGCTTGATCGTCTTCGTATTCCACGGACCAAAGGTGCTTCGGGCTTTCACGCATTTCGTCACACTGCCGGAAGTGTGGTGGAAGCTCGGACTGGACGGCTCAAGTTAGCACAGAGGCTCTTGCGGCACAGCAACGTCAGCACGACGGCTGACATTTATACGCATGTTACGAAGCAGGGGGAACGTGAAGCCGCGATCGCTTTAGAAGGGGCGTACTTTGGCGATTTGTTCCCAGTTGTTCCCAATTCCGAGAACGGGAACAAGAAAGAAGCGGTCAATTAAAATGGAAGTCCAAGCGGCTGAAGGAGATGTTGGGGTGAGCGACGGGGTTTGAACCCGCGACCCTCGGTGCCACAGACCGATGCTCTACCAGCTGAGCTACGCTCACCACTTGGTGGAGCCTCTAGTTTAGGACACATCCCGTTCGCAGTAAAGCGGGACCGCGCGATAGGGAAGAAAAGCTGATTGCGAGTATCTATCCGCGCTCGTTTTGTGTTAAATAAGCGGATCAATTTTTTTGTTTATGAAACGTCGGGAACCAGCGCAATAAGTTCCAGGATTCGCGGGCGGGAGCGGTTCCTTCTGAATGTCTTGCCGGTCATCCGGGCAGTTTCAAATTTCTATCCGTTAAGGCGGTGGGGTGCATGAGTGTGACGCAAAATCCATCGGTTCCAGCCGCGGCCAGGGTCTCGCCGCTGTCGGACCGGGCGCAATGGGTGGCCACGATGTGCGGCTGCATCGTCGCCTTCGCGTACTCCGCGAATTACACAAATCACGCCCCAGTGGTGCCGGCGCTGACGCGTGAATTCGGTTTCAATCAGGCGCTGGCCGGCCTGCTGACCACCGGAATCTTCGCTACTCATGCGGCAACGCAAATTCCCGGCGGAACCATCGTGGACCGCTTTGGCGCAAAGCGCGTTCTCCTCGTCGCTCTGGCGATCGTGGCCGTCGGCAATCTGGGCATGGCTTCCGCAACTGCGTATTGGCAACTCTTGTTCTTCAAGATCTTCACGGGCGTGGGCACCGGCGTTTGCTTTGTGGGAGGAGCCCGCTACATTCATTCCGCGGCTGCCGGGCCACGATTGCATTTTGCGCAAGGCCTGTTTGGCGGGTCCATTCAACTGGGCGCGGGTTTCGTGATTCTCGCGGTGCCGCAGCTGAACCTGATCGCCGGATGGAGAATGACTTTTCTGGTCTCCTCGGCGATGGTGGTTGCCGCAGGGCTCATCTGGTTTACGGCCGCGCCGGATGTAACGTTCGAAGCGGCGCCGCCGGGCCGTTTGAACAAGATGCTTCTCGCTCCTCAACTCTGGCTTCTTGGATTGCTTCAGATGGCTACGTTCAGCATATCGGTGATTGTCGGTTCGTGGGTGGCCATCGTGCTCACGAAAACTTTGAAAGTTCCCGCGACGCGGGCCGGTCTGATCGGGTCGCTCGTGCTGCTTCTTGGAATCGTGTCTCGGCCTCTCGGCGGTGCGCTGAGGCGGCATATCGGAATTCGCGCCCTGGCTCTGGCCAGCTTGTTAATGATCACCGTAGGTTGCTTCACATTCGTTTTTCCGGCGATCTCCCTGAGCATGGCCTGGGCGGCTGTGGTGTTGATCGGAATCGGAGTAGGAATCCCTTACGCGGCGATGTTTTCGCGCGCGGGCGCGCTGTTTCCGGGTCGCGCGGCGGCTGCCATGGGCTTGGTGAACATGCTGGGGATTTTCATGATCCTGGGCGGGGCTCCGTTCGTCGGCCATCTCGCGGACCTGACAGGATCGTTCCGGGCGGGTTTTGCGTTTCTCGGCGGCTTTACACTTCTGGTGTGCACGATGATTCCCTTGATTCACAACGAAGAACCCGTGCATCACGAATAAGAATTCCTGATTTTCCGAGGGTTTGCCGGCCAGGATTCGCGAGACGACTACGAAGCAGAACGGCGGACCCCCGATTTCTCCCGGCACCGCCGAGACGAAATCAGGTTCCGCCGCCTGCTGCGACCACTGAGAGCACCCTGCCGGCGCTCCCGGTGATCTTAATTCGAGCCTGCGGCGTGGGCTTTCCCACGCGTCATTTTCTGCGCCACGAAGAGCAGCAATTTGATGGCGCCCTCATTGGCGCGGCTGAGGCACTGGCGAAACTTTTCCAAAAGGCGTGCTTCCTTGCCCGTGCTGCCCCAGACCAGTTCTCCATTCTTGCGCTTGTAGGTATAGGGCGTGGCCGGGGGCTCTTCGCCATCATAAAAAAGCTGGTAGAGGGGAATTTCCAGGGCTCGCGCGAATTTTTCGATCGTTTCGAAGGCCGGAACCGTATGGCCGTTTTCGACCCGCGAAATGTAGCAGCGCAGCAGCCCGGTGCGCTGCTCGATTTCCACTTGAGACAGATTCTTTTCTTCCCGAAGCGCCCGGAGACGATCACCAATAATCATATTTTTCAGATCCTTTCCCTTTTAAGAAATTTAGAATGCTTTCACGCCCGAATGCAAAGGAATGTTTACCCGCAATAGCAACTCTTCGATTGGATATTATCGGGAAGAGAAGAGAATGATCTGTGTCCGCGATCACATGGTAATGTGACTATTGTCACAAATTGCCGGGCCGGCACAATCCGGCATGCTACTTCTTTCGGCGAAAGGGCGTGAGCTTCCCCCGGCGGGCCGAGGGCGGCGCGGCCCGGTGTCCGGATATCCGGGAACGGGCAAACTCTTTCCACGCTCCATTCGGCTCATAGCGAAGATACAGCGACAGATGAAGAACGACTTTCTGGGGTACGCCGTATTTCTCGTACGCCAGCGCGAGATTGAAGTGCGCATCCGCCAGATTAGGAGAGATTTCGAGGGCGCGCTCGAAATGCCGGATGGAAGGTTCCACTTCGCCGGACTGTTGCAACACGCATCCGAGATTGAATTCGGCCAGCGCGCTGTTGGGCTCCAATTCGCAGGCGATGGCGAACTGCTCATAGGCCGCTTCCAACTTTCCCAGCTGGTAGAACGCGGTTCCCAGGTTGATGCGCGCTTCGACCCAGGAGGGGGCAGCTTCCACGGCCTTCTGGTAAGCCTGCGCAGCCTGTTCGAGAGAATCAGAATTGGAATCGCACGCCATGCCGATCTCAAACCACTGTTCCGCCGACCGCGATGACAGGGCGTGAATCTTCCGGTTCAGTTCCGAAATCTCAAAATTCAGAACAAATTGTCCGGTCAGCGGCTCCAGCGGCTGCCTGTTCTTTTGGGGCGGATGCACCACAACCTGCTTGCCATTGGTGGAAACGCGAAGAGAGGAAAGGGGGATCTCGGCCGACCCGAGTTCGGTTTGGAGCGCGAGGACGGCCCGCTGAATCCTGCGGGCGGGAATCCTGCCAGCGGCCAGACGCTTGATCGTTTCCAGGGCGACGAGATCGGAAAAATTGAAAAACCGCTCGCCCCACCTCGATCGAGGCGAGACCAGGTGAAGGCGCGTCCAGTAATCCAGTTCGCGGCGGCTGATGCCCATCATTCGTTCGACTTCGCCGCGTGTGTATCGAGCGTCCAAATCCGCTGCTCCGTTCCCGCAGGCCGGAAACAGCCCTATTATCCTCCAAATTTTCCATTGGGAAGCGAGAATTATGACTTTGGCAGGATGGCGAAAAGGAGATGACGGAAACGTTGCCAGCCAGGAACACGCACGTTGCACTCCCGCTCAGGATTGCTAGACTGGATTCCGTTCCCGGAACCCCCCATTAAAATGATGCAGCCCCACGCAGCGGAACGCCGTCATCTGGAGCGACAGATTGCCTATGCCCGCCCAATTTTCATGGTGCTGGCGCTGGTGGATTTGTTGGAGAGGCCTCCTGCGGGACGCGGGCCATACGCTGTTCTGTTTGTCACGGTGTACTTGATTGTGGGTATGGCCGTGGTGGCGGTTCAGAATTTCCAATGGATCGGGGAAATACTCCTGCCGCTGCCGCTGGACCTGGCTGTCCTCGGCGCATTTCTTCTGCTCAGCCCTTCGGTCGTGGCGTTCTGGTTTGTCTACTTGTTTGTCGCGCTGGAGGCCGGAATTCGTTGGGGCACGCGGCAATCGGTCATGGTCGCCGGCGTCGTCACGATGGCGCTGCTTGTGCGCACGGCCTTGAATGGTCCACTGGCCTGGGAGCAGATGTTGTCCTGGATCGCGCTTGCGACAGGCACATTCGCCGCCGGCGCCGGCGTGGCGTTTCTCGGCAGCCGCCAGCGCCGCCATGCCACTGAACAGGAATTCCTCACCAAAATCACACGGCTCCTCGAAGTGGACCGCGGCATCGCGGAATCGCTCCGGCTGGTCCTGACCGAACTCGTTCATGCGTTTGACTGCGACGAAGCGGTCCTCGCATATCGTGACACTGACCTCGACCGCATTTTTGTCTGGAAGCTTCGCGCGGGAGACGAATCCAGGCTCACGCCGGAAAACCTTCCCACGACGCGCAGTGATGGCTTCCTGCTCGATCAGCCCGACGCCAGCGTGTGCTGGAACCAGACGGAAGGCGCCGGGGACGGCTTCGGCTGGAGCCGGGCTGACGGCCGCCGCCTGAAAAACCCGCCCCGCTTGCCGGGGCCGATGCGGCATGAACTCGGCTGGAAGTCGGCGATGGGAGTCACCTTGGAAATGGGCGGGCAGCCGGTCGGGCGCCTGCTGCTCGGGAACGGTCATCATCGGTTTCATTCCCAGGATTTGCAATGGCTGGAACACATTGTCCGGCACCTGGGCCAGCCGCTTCAGAATCTGTTTTTGCTGCGGCACATCCGGGCGCACGCGATCGAAGGGGAGCGCAGCCGCATCTCGCGTGAAATCCACGATGGAATTTTGCAGACGCTGCTCAGCGTGGATATCCAGCTCGACGTGGTTCGCCGCAAGGTGCCCTTCGACCCGGAGCAGGCGACCGCCGGGCTTCAATCACTCCAGCAGACCGTTCGCAGCGAGACCGACGAGCTTCGCCGCATGGTCACCGACATGCGCCCGTTGGGAGTCCACAGCGCCGACCTGGTGGACCTGATGCAGGGCTTTGCCGAAAGATTCCGCAATGAGTCCGGCCTGGCGCTGGATCTGATCATTGACGCCATCGAGCTCCAGATCCCGGACCGCATCTGCCGGGATATTTTCCAGATCTATAGAGAATCGTTACATAATGTGAACAAACATGCGCATGCTTCCCATGTAGTGGTTAAACTATGGCAGAATGAGAGCAGGGTCATCCTCGTTGTGGATGATAACGGGGAGGGATTCAGTTTCGCCGGCCGCTTTACGGGCGATGAACTGGACCGCCTGAGGCTCGGACCTATTTCCATAAAGGAGCGTACCCGGAGCATCGGTGGAGTGTTGACGGTGGAATCCACGCCGGCTCATGGGTCGAGGCTGACCGTAGAAATACCTCTCGGCTGATATGGCCAAAACAACCAAACCGCAGATTCGTGTTTTGATGGCGGATGATCACGCCATATTCCGTGAAGGTCTGCACAAACTGCTCGATAGCGAAGATTCCATCACGATTGTCGGTGAAGCCTCGAACGGCAATGACTGCATCAAGATGCTTTCCAAGCTCAAGCCGGATATCCTCCTTCTGGACCTGCGCATGCCCGACAAGGACGGCTTGGCCGTCCTCGAAGAGGTCAATTTTGACCAGTTGCCCACGCGCGTCGTCGTTCTTACGGCGGCTGAGGATGACCGTGATGTAGTGCGTGCCATGCGCCTCGGCGCACGCGGCGTTGTGCTCAAGCAATCCGCGACAGACCTGCTGGTCCGCAGCATTCATAAAGTGCACAGCGGCGAAATCTGGCTCGATAATCACATGACTGCCGAGGTCATGAAGGCTTTCTCGAAGTCTTCCGATGGCGGACCGCGCCGCGAGAAGCCTCTCCTGAGCGATCGCGAAAAAGAGATTGTTCAGCTCGTTGCCCAAGGCTACCGCAACAAGGAAATCGGCGAGAAGCTTTTCATCAGCGAACAGACCGTAAAAAACCACCTCCACAATATTTTCGACAAGCTTGGCGTTTCCGATCGCCTCGAGCTGGCCCTCTATGCCATCCATCACCGCCTGATTGATCAGGCCTAGAACGTCTCTTGGGCTTCGGCTATCTTATTTCATTCCATTGCCATTGCCGGCCCTCGCTTTGTAGCCGGATTGCGCGGGCGTCAGCCTGTTCCACTTATACTGTGTCGAAGGTAGACCTAGTACCCCTGTACCAGATTTTCTTGCTTTGAATCGGGACTTCCGCGCTATTGAGGCCTCCTCCCCCAACCCGTATTCTCGCTTCCATATGGCACGAATGCGGAGGGTGACCTTTTGACATCCGAAGAGAGACGCGCGACACAGAGATTTCAGATCCGGTTACCCATGGTCGTTCGCTGGACCAGCGGTGCGGCAATCGGCGAGGCTGCGACAGAATCCCGGGATGTAAGCTCCCGCGGAGTCTACTTCTTCCTGCCCAAGGAGGTCACCAACGGATCCCCCGTGGAAATTCTGTTGACGCTTCCCCACGAGATTACTTTGGCCGGACCCGTCAAAGTCCGATGCCTCGGCCGGATCAAGCGGGCCGAACAGGACGGACCCGGACGCATCGGGGTGGTCGCGCAAATCGAGAGATATGAATTTCTGCGGGGCGACGAGTACGCCGCCTGAGCGAAAGCTTGCCCGCCACCTGCGGAGGCGGACAGGAAAAGACCGGGACGCTTTGGCCCCTCAGCTGAGCGTCCCGTCTGCTTTTTAGGGCAATAAATTTTCTGCGAAATTGGGCCTGCGCCGGGGATTGTGCCGCAGCGGATGGGAATCGTGATTCGTGAATCGTGATTTGTAATTCGTGATTCGTGAAAATTCAGACTCACTTCGTGCTTGGGCCGGCTGCCTTCCACGAATCACGATTCACGAATCACGAATCACGTCATTCATACCGCAGCGCCTCGACCGGATCGAGTTTGGCCGCGCGCGACGCCGGATAGATTCCCGAAGCCAGGCTGACCACGATCGCAAATCCAACGGCCCCGACCACCAGCCACAGCGGCACCGACCAGATATTCGGCGGATTCATGCCTTGCCGCCTGAGATACACGGCCGTCGCAAACTGGATGGCCCGGCCGATCCCCCAGCCCATCAGCACACCGAACAGTCCCCCGACGAATCCCATCACTCCCGCCTCGGCGAAAAAGAGTTTTCGCACATCCCGGTCCGCTGCTCCGAGCGCTTTTAAAACTCCAATTTCGCGGCGCCTCTCGAGGATCGCCATCACCAGCGTGTTGATGATGCCGAGCGAGGCGACCGCCAGAGCGAGGCTGCCGAAAATTCCAAGAAAGAGATCGAAGATCGCGAAAAACGTGCGGAGATTCCTAGTGACGTCAATCAGAGAAAACGCCGCGAATCCCATGCGCGCGAGGCTCGATTCGACCTGCGCGACGGCGGCAGGGCTCGATGCCCGCACGTTCAGCGCCGGGTAGCGCGTGCCCTGCGCCTGCATCGTGCGCGAAACGTCCCGCAATTCCGCTCCTTGCACGACTTGCAGATTTCCGGCTGTCGCCAGAGGCAGGTAGATTCCCGCGTTGTTGAAGCCGACCTGGCCGCCTCCGGAATCTGACGCCGGCGTCACGCCCACGACGCGAAGACGTTTTTCGCTGGGGACAATCGAAAATCCCATCGCTTCTTCATCCGGCCCCACGGCCTGATTCGGCGCATCAGAGGCCGCCTGCTGAGTGGGCGGCGGGAGCGCCTGCCGCTGAGCGAAGCGCAGCGTGATCTCCTGGCCCACAAGGGAAGCGGGAGGTTCGCCCTCGTTCAAAAGCCGCTTGGCCATGTCCCCTTGCACGATGGCTTCTTCCACTTCCGGCCCTGAAAAGAAGTTTCCGCTGAGCCCGTCGAGAACGCCACTCGATTGCGACGAAGGCGCCATGCCGGCAACCATCACGAGTTGGACATTGGATTCGTGCCGCGCCTCCGCTGTAAACCGGATTTCGGGATTTACTTCTATAACGTTGGGAAGCGCGGCGATCTCCTTGCGTGCCGCGTCATCCAAAGCCCGAGGCGGCGCGATATCGGCGGTGTCCCGCGGATTACGCCGCCCTCCGCCGGGCAGCCCGAAGGGCGTGCTTTGCCGCGGCCGCACCGAAATCGTGTCAAAGAGTCCGGCGCGCGCCACGGATCGGTTCACGAGCTGCTGCAAGCCAACTCCCAGGGACAACAGGGCCACAAGCGACGCCACGCCCACAGCGATCCCCAGCGTGGTGAGCGAATTTCTAAGAATGGCCTCCCGCAAATTTCGTGCGGCCAGCTCGGTCAGGTCTCTCGCCTTCATCGCAGGCGCTCCTCGCTGGCAATGACGCCATCGGACAACGTAACGATCCGGTCGGCATGGTGTTCCGCCAAAGCGCGTTCATGCGTGACCATGACCACGGTTCTTCCCTCGCCATTCGACGGCTTATGAATTTCCGCAATCAGATTCATGATCTCGTTGCCAGTTTTCGTATCCAGGTTCCCCGTGGGCTCGTCCGCGAGCAGAATCATCGGCCGGTTCACAAGAGCCCGCGCGATCGCCACTCGTTGCTGCTCGCCGCCCGACAGTTCCGAAGGCCTGTGCGCAACGCGCGCAGCAAGCCCCACGCGCTCGAGCGCCGCGCGCACCCGCGCAGGCCGTTCGTCACGCGGAGTCTCGCCCAGTCGCAAGGGAAGTTCGACGTTCTCTTCGACTGTCATTCGCGGCATGAGTTGAAACGACTGGAAAATCATTCCGACCGTGCGGTTGCGGTGCTGCGCGAGTTCCTCGCCCGTCATGGCCGCAAGGTCCCGCCCCTGCGCGAACATCGCTCCTGAGGAGGGCCGGTCGAGCCCCGCGATCAAATTCAGCAGTGTGGACTTTCCTGACCCGCTCGCGCCGAGCAGCGCGAGAAATTCCCCCGAGCGGACTTCCAGCGAAATCTGATCCACCGCGCGGATCGTGGCCCCGCCCATCTGGTAATGGCGCGACACGCGTTCTGCGGAAATTGCGTTTCCATTCCTGTGTTTTTGAGTTTCGGTCATATTCGTACTACGCAGCGTACCACGCGAATGTTTCGATGTGCATACTACGCAGAGGGGGAAAATTCAAGAAGGCGGAAGAAGATTGAAATCGCGGAAGGGTATGGGTCGGGGCGTCCGGATTTGAACCGGAGACCTCCTGCGCCCAAGGCAGGCGATGGCTGCGCTCGTTTGGTGGCGACCGCTTCGACAGCATCGCGGGGCCTGTTGTTTCTAGGAATTCTAATGATTCCCCGGCTTCAGCACTCGAATCTTACGTTCTGTGGCAACAAAAAAACAACCGGCCCGTTCGCCGACGTTTTCCTTCTGAAACAATTCTCCGATCCGTTCAATCAACTCTCTGCGATTTGGCGAGCGAAGACGCACGAGCAGGATGCCGTGGTGCGAACCAGCAGCGAACTGTCGGGAGTCCGAGAAATCCAAGTCTTGGGTGACCAGAAATCTCAATTCCTTCTGTGTCGCTTGCCAAATCTCCCTGTCCGCATGACCAAGAAGGAACTCGTCATGCAGTGTATGAACGTCGTGACCGAGGTTTTTCAACAGGGTTGCAAGGCGAACAGGAAGGTTCTCGTCCAGCTTGATCTTCATCGAATATGCGGAATCGCTGGCACGGGCAAGTCCTCTTCGGCGGAAGCGGCGGCAAACGCAATGGCGGCCTGGACGTCCTCGGCCTTTAGGCTAGGGAAATCGGTAAGAATTTTGTCGGCAGAATCTCCGCCAGCCAGGCTCGCGAGTACGGTGCGAAGGGTGACTCTCGTATCTTTGAAGACGGGTTCTCCGCCGCAGATTGCATTATCGCGGATAATGCGCTCTTCGTAGGTTTTTGGATTGCCGGTTGCGCCGCTCATGTTTTCGCCCTTAATAATTCTACTTGGCTCATCATAATCACCTAAAGCGGCAGTCGTGCCCATCCGCGTGCTGCTCCTCGGCAGGGATATCGCCCAGAGTTCATTTTCTCTCCTTAAGACCCTAACTCCTGTTTTTTAGACGGACGTTTCGCCCGTGCGGCCGCACGGCGGGAAGTGTACCCCGTTCAGGACGATCACTCGTACGGTCTTCTTCTCGCGACTATGGAATGCAGGGGTTTACTTTATTCCGATGACCAATGGCTCTTTGTATGCGTGGCTTGGCTCCAGAAGGAAAGTCCCCAGGATATTCACGGCAAAAGCTGTAATTCCCGCCAATTCCAACACAGCAGAGACCGGCAACACAGACCAGGCCCAGCTCGCGTAACCTTGATAGGCGAGGACCTCGCCCGAGACCCGAAGAGTGCATCCGATGCTCAGCAGCGCGAGGCCCGCAAACATCAGCCGCGTGCTCCACAGTAACCGCATTCCGGCGAAGGCGGGCAGCACGCGCTGGCCTACGCACAACACCATTACGGCGATGAATCCGACGGTCAAGGCGTGCCTGGAGGCCCCCCAAATCCCTCCCGAAGAATCCCACAGCACCGCGCCCACTCCCAGGAGCGCCGCGACCAGCAGCCAGGCGTAAGCCATGCGAACGAAGTACGGAAAACTCAGATGCACGCCGCGTGTTTTAGCTTCCTGCTGTGCCGGCTCGAACATGCGCAGGCCCGCAATTGCCAAAACAGCCCCTGCCACGAAGAGCGTCGTGGCTCGATCCCCCCACCCGGCGAACGTCAATACGATCCCGGCAAAGTTCGCTCCGAGCGCGGCCAGCAGCAGCTTTGGCCGGATCGGTTTGAGCCCCAGGAATATCGGCATCCACTTGTTGCTCAACCCCCAGACAAAGGGGACCAGAAATCCCCACACCGTCAATGTGAGGTAGCGCTGGTCGAGTACATGCGGAAAGGCGGGGCTTTGTCCGTGCAGCGCAAGATAGACTGTTGCGCCCAGGTTTACTGCCAGCACCGACATCAATCCCAGGCATGCGCTGATGACAACGAAAATCCACGGTTCCAGACGTCTCTTACCGGAGCTTTCCGGCCGGTGCTGCGAAACTGCCTTGAAAAAAATCAGGAAGGCAACCAGTTCAAGAACCGCCGAAACCGGCAGCTGCCATCGCCATTGCCATCCATAAACATTCGCAATCCAGCGGGCCGCGACTCCGGCCGTCCACATCACCCAGCAGGTCCACGCCGCGCCGAAGGCGGGCTTGCCCGCGTTGCGCAACTTCGGAACGGAATAGAACCCGATGCCCAGAATGAAGCTGCCAATCCAGCCGAATACCTGCGCGTGCCCGTGCGCCTGGATCCATGCCGGAGAAACGGACACCACGCTCTTGCTTCCGCTGATCTGCAGAAGATTCCACACTCCCAGAAATGTCCCGGGAAGCAGCATGAAAGCGAGTCCCGAACTGATAAAAGCCATCAGTAGGCGCGAAAGAGAAGCCTCGCGCGCGCGGGCGGACTCCATGATTTCGGCTGGAGACAGGGAAGCGCGAATATTTGCGGCAGACGCTTCGATGGCAGTCAGCATGGGTCTCCTATGCGACAGTGGCTTCCAAGTCCACGGCGCGGGGGAAAAGAACATTGTTTTCGAGGTGCACATGCTGGTGAAGGTCGGCTTCGAACTCTTTCAGGTCATCGTACAGCGCCCTGAAACTGGTGCAGGCATCCGCGGGAGCTGTGTAGTCCGAACTCGCGCTGCGAATTTGCCTTACGAGTTGGCCCGCGGCGTCGTGCTCATTCATCATGGCTTGTATCGGATTCTTCACGGTTTGAAAGAAGGGAGGTTCAATCGGACGATGCGTATTGACCGCTTGCTCCATCGCATCAATGTAGGGAAACAGGATCTGCTCCTCTTTCTGCATGTGCATGATCATCTCTCTCCCAACTTCCGTGAAAAGTCTCCCGATTTCCGCAATCTCGGGATGATTTTTTCCGTGGACTCCCGCGACCTTGTCCAATAAGGCGCTCGTGCAAGGGATCGCCGCGCGAACGTACCGATGGTGCTTCTCGCGGATGTGCCGTGTGAGTTCGCACAAGGGAGTTGCCAGCCAGTCGAGGCCGTCGGGGCCGGCATGTTTGGCATTTTCGTGCAGGCGGCGCAGTATTTCTTCCGCCGAGGTTCCCGCATGCAGGCACGCTTCGTGAAGTGACTTGCCGCCGCCGCAGCAAAAGTCCAAACCAGCCTCTTCCAGCACTTGCCGGGCCGAAGAATTGGAAAGAGCGATGTCCTTAACTTTCGTTTCGCTGCTGAGTTTCATATTCGCCTCCGTCGCGATCATCAGTATGGTTGGCAGGGCAAACAGAGGCAGTGACTAAAGTCACTCCTGCCTGAATGAGCCTGAAAGGCTGGTTCTGTGAACCTATTCCGAGGAGGTTTGCTCGCGCCTGAGGCCGGGCAGGTCCTTGACAATGATGGTGCGGCCATCCACTTCCAGAAAACCTTCGGCTTGCAGCCGGCTCAGATTCCGGGAGACCAGTTCCCGCACCGTGCCCAATTCCGCCGCCAAATCCTGGTGGGTCTTGGTCAGTTCCACGCGAACTCCTTGTTTTGTCGAGGTCCCGCCCCCGGCTGCGAGGCGCAGCAGAAGAGAAATCAATCGCTGCCTGACCGTCGTGAAGGAGAGGTCTTCGATGATCCCGACCAGGCGGCGCAACCGGGAGCCAACGACTGCAATAACTTTGAGCGCCACTTCCGGATGCTCGCGGCAGTAGTTTTGGAAATCCTTGCGCGAGATGAAGAGCACTTCGGCATCCTCGAGTGCGGACGCAGAGGCAGGGTAGTTGCCTCCGTCGAAAACCGGAAGTTCCGCAAAAGAACTCCCCGGGCCTTCGACAGCCAGGACCTGCTCCCGCCCGGCAGGCGACATTTTGAAAATCCGAATTTTGCCCGAGGCCACGAGAAAAAGCCCGGGGCACGAGTCCCCTTCGTTGAACAACGTTTCGCCGCGGCCAAACCGCCGTTTGCTCACGCGGGCGCACAGCGCCCCCATCTCCGTTTCGGTGAGCCCCGCGAATAGCGGCGTCTTTCGCAGGACGGATTCGTTGTTCGCCTGAGTTATTGGGTCCATTCGGTCGACCCAATCATACTTGCAGAGGGAGGGTCCTGACGAGTCTCATTCCGATCGCCGGGAGTCTTCAAACTGACGCGGAAAGATATGGTCGGGGCGTCCGGATTTGAACCGGAGGCCTCCTGCGCCCAAGGCAGGCGCGCTACCAGGCTGCGCTACGCCCCGACATGAAGTACGTAAAGATTATAAAGCACTTCTCAACGGAAATCTTGCTCCACCCGTCCAATTTGGCCGTCAACTGTGCCAAAACTGCGCCAAATAGAATTCACTGAACCATCGCTGTGCCAGAATCCAACGGCATTTCATTGGCCTGGCGGTTGATTTTCTCCAGAGCTTCTCTCTTCAT
>VFSW01002660.1_pt1 | contig 26948 bp, 22 predicted proteins | sample 5358111 | NCBI WGS metagenome assembly VFSW01 (sample SAMN11554181, study PRJNA540505) | mine drainage metagenome | isolation source: sediment from site ElyBrook_90M | place: USA: Ely Copper Mine, Vershire, VT | collected 2017 | reverse complement strand
CGCTTCACCGCCGGGGCAATGGCCCGCGGATCGGCGGCGTTCACCAGGATCATATCCACCCCGGCGGCGATGAAGTTGTCGATCTGGGTGAACTGCTTGTTCAGGTCGTAGTCCGCCGATGCGATCGTGACTTTCGCGGCCGGATTGATCGCATGGACCGCTTCGGTCGCCCCCTTGCCGACGGTGACGAAGTAGGGATTCCCGAGCGATCCGACCGTGATACCGACCGACTTCAAATCTTTGGCCGAGGCGGCGCCCGTTATGGCGATGGCCGCACCGGCCAGTAGCAACATCTTGAACATCGAATTGTTTCCTCCGGCCTCTCAATTTGGCACCTCGGCGGGCAGGCCTGACCCGCCTGGGCGCTTGGCGGGCCGGTTACCGGCCCGATCTTGCTCGTCAGGTCCGGGCGCTGCCTTGCAGGCGCACGCGGTCCAGTGCCACCGCGCCGATGATGACCAGGCCCTTGACGATGAATTGCCAAATGTCGGAGACGCCGACGAGGGTCAGCCCGTTCGACAGCACCGCGATGATCAGCGCGCCGATCAGCGTGCCCCAGATCGAACCGATGCCGCCCACGAAGCTGGTGCCGCCCAGGATGACCGCGGCGATGGCGTCGAGCTCGTAGCTTTGACCAAGCTGCAACCCATTGGCGGCGAACAGCCGCGCAGCCGACATGACGCCGCCCAGTCCCGCCAGCACGCCGGAGACGGAATAGACGAACAGCAGGATGCGCCACACCTTGATGCCCGACAGCCGGGCCGCCGCCGGATTGCCGCCCACCGCGTAGATCCAGATGCCCAGGACGGTGCGGCGCAGCACGTACCAGGACACTACGATGACAACCAGGGCGATCACCGCCAGCACCGGTATCTGAATCCCGGGTGCGATCTTGATCGCGGCATTGCCGATGAAGGCGAACGGCAGGTCTGGATTGAACACGGTCGCGTCGTTGCCCATCAGCCGCGCGAGGCCGCGAACCGCCGTCAGCGAGCCCAATGTAACGATGAATGGCGGCAGTTTGCCGAAGGCGATCAGGCTGCCGTTGATCAGGCCGAAGCCAAGCCCCGTCAGCAGCGCCGCCGGAATACCCAGCATGCCCCAGCCGGGGACGAGGGAGAAGATGAGCGCGGACATGGCCGACGCGGCCAGGATACTGCCGACGGACAGATCGATCCCGCCCGTCAGGATCACAAAGGTCATGCCGGCGCCGAGGACGGTATTGATGGCGGCCTGCTGCGCCACGATCGACAGGTTCTGCGCGGTCAGGAACCGCTCATCGCCCAGGTAATGAAAGGCGATCGCGAGGATGAACAGCACCGGGAGCATACCCATTGCCTGCACCGCAGCGCGCATTCGCGGTTGGCGTGCCGATAGCCCCGCGCCGCCGGCGTGTTGTGCCGGTCCAGCCGCGGTTGAATTCTTGCCGATATCGGACATCTTCTCTCCCCCCTGCCTTGCTGGATTAAGCCGCCATGCCGGCGCCGAACGCCATGATGTTTTCCTGCGTGATCGGCGCACCGCCGGCGCCCCCGACCTCGCCGACGATCTGGCCCTCGCGCATCACCAGCACGCGGTCGCAGACGCCGATGATTTCGGGCAGCTCGCTGGAGATGACGATCACGCCGATATCGCGTTTGGCGAGTTCGTCGATGATCCGATAGATCTCGGACTTCGCGCCGATGTCCACGCCGCGGGTTGGCTCGTCCAGGATCAGGACCTTCGGCCCGATCTCCAGCCAGCGCGACAGCAAGACCTTCTGCTGGTTGCCGCCGGACAGGCTGCCCACGGTGACCTGCGGATTCGGTGCCCTGACCCGCAGCGTCTCGAACGCCTGATCCGCTCTGCGGCGCCAGGCTGTTCGGTTCAGGATACCGCCGGTCCATGCATCGCGGCCGATGACGCCGAGATTGATGTTGGTGCCGCACGACAAGTCCAGAAACAGGCCAAGGCCCTTGCGGTCTTCCGTCAGGTAGGCGAGCCCAACCGCCAGTGCATCCTCCGGGGCCGCGATATTAACGGATTGACCGTCCAGGACGATGTCGCCGCCGGTCTTTTGGTCGGCGCCATAGATCAAGCGGGCGAGTTCGGTGCGTCCCGACCCGACCAGGCCGGCGATTCCCAGCACCTCTCCCCGGTGCAGGCTCAGGCTGCATGGGCGAACGCGGCGGCCGCCATCGGTAATGCCGCGCACTTCCAGCAACACCGAACCGCGGCTGCCATGCGGGTCATGCGTCTTGGTGTAGAAGCTGGACAGGTCGCGCCCCACCATCATCTTCACCAGCGCCTCGGCGCTGAGTTCTTCCCGTGTCAGGGTGCCGACATAGCTGCCGTCGCGCAGCACCGAGACCCGGTCCGCCAACTCGTAAACCTCCGCCATGCGATGGCTGATGTAGATCAGCGCGATGCCTTCGGCGCGAAGCTGGCGGACCAGGGCAAACAGGCGGTCCGTCTCCCGCGAGGACAGCGCCGTGGTCGGCTCGTCCAGCACCAGAATCTTCGAATTGACGTGAAGGGCGCGTGCGATTTCGACGAGTTGCTGCTCCGCGATGGACATGCCGCCGACGATGGTGTCCGGCGTGAAGGGCGCGCCAAGCCGGGTGAGCACCGCCTGGCAACCCGTCCGCATGGCAGGCCGATCGACCTGGCCATGCCGCGACGGTTCGATGCCCAGATAGATGTTCTCCGCGACCGTCAGGTTGGGGGCGAGCGCCAGTTCCTGGTATATGATCGATATGCCGTGGCGCTTGGCGGCAATCGGGTCGGTGATGGTAACCGGCTTTCCGTCGATCAGCAGCGTTCCGCCGGCATCGGCCTGATAGGCTCCGGAGAGTATCTTCATCAGCGTTGACTTGCCGGCGCCGTTCTCGCCCATCAGCGCCAGGACCTCTCCGCCCCGGGCAGTGAGCCGAACGTCGTTCAAGGCTTTGACGCCCGGGAATGTCTTAGAGATGCCGCGCATTTCCAGGCGTGGTACCGGATCGGGATCGACAGGCATTTTATGATCCTCCCAGTCGGATTGACCGTTTTGCTTCGTCCTTCGACAGCAGATCATGCCGTGGCCGGTAATGACAGAGAAGGGGTAACGCAGCCGCGCCAATACTGGCGGCGTTGCGGCCAATCGTGCCAACCCTCAATTCCGGCCGGTGCGGCGTGTCCGGCATATCGGCGAGGAGGCGAAGCCGCAGACGCTCTACCAAATGCGCGATCGACGGCCGGGGGAGGGTGCCGGCGATGACGATTGCCTGTAGGTCCAGCAGTCCGGCGATCGACAGCAGCGGGGCGATCAAGGCATCGACACACAGGTCCAGCCAGTCCCGCATTGCCGCGGATCCCGAGGCGAACGCGCCTTCAGGGTCTGCCTCGCTGGCCAGCGGGGTGTCACCGTCGCGCGGATGCCGGATGAGCGCGGCGGGAATGATATCCGGCGAACCGGCGGCGACACCGCGGCGGAAGGTGCGATCCAGCACAAGCCCAAGGGCGATCGCGCCGCCAATATAGACGACCGCGAAATCGTTGAATTCGCGGCCATACCAATGGCACAGTTCCGCGGCGGCCACGGCGGTGGCATGGTTTTCGGCCAGGACCGGCAGGCGGTTAGTGTCGCTCAGCCGGCCGGCGAAGTCGAAGGCATCCCAGGCCGCGCAGATAGCGTCGGGAAGATCCAGCGTCCGCTGCCATTTGGCGAAGGTGTTTGGCACGGCCAAGCCAATCCCAGCGAGGCGGGCCTGCCCGGCGGGCGGCAGCGATCGGCGTAATATGGCGATGTCCTCGCGGACGATGCGCAGTGTCTCCGCGGGCAACGGCAGCGTCCATCGGTGCCGGCGAGACTTGAGGACCGATCCGTTGAAATCGACCAACACGCTGACCATTGTCCCGCGCTCGATCTCGATCCCAATGGAATAGGCGCCCCCGGGATCGAGTTGCAGCAATGTGGCTGGCTGACCGCGTAGGCCGCTGCGTTTGCCAGCCAAGCAGACAAGGTTTTGCTGTTCGAGCTCCTTGACGATTTGTCCGGCAGTGTTCTGCGTGAGGTTGACCTGGCGTGCGAGTTCTGCCTTCGACGCCTGTCCCAGCCGCCGCAAGGCGCTGAGGATCATCCGTTCGTTGCATTGTCGAACGGCGGCGGATTTGCTGCCCTGGCCGCTTACGGCTTGGTTCAACGTCGCTCCTCCTGGCCCGCAGCGTTATTTCCGCAGCGTTATCGGCAGAAGGTAGGAGCGGGCGAACGCGGCGTCAATTATTAATTCACTATGAGGTATTTATTGTCAGGGAACCGGATCGGGCTCTTGCCGCCTCGTCGATGCACCTGATGACAACGCGCTTGCGGGGGAATCGTCCAAAACCTGAGACGGTACGCACACCCGCTTCGGAGCTTCCGACGCGATCTGTCCCGGACAATTGTAGGTTTTGGTTTCGGCAAAAAAGCCAGATAGGTCTATCGCTGGAGGCTTTGGGCGGAACGCCCTCGCGCTAACCGCACGGTATATCGCTGCCGGTCGGCATGGCTGTTGCCGATAAGGACGCGATTCCGTCGGCGAGAAAGGCCGACGCTGAATCAGCGGCCGCTTCCTCCAACGGCCTAAGGAACGCACAACAGGAGGGTTTGACCGACGCCGACCGAACCCTCCTATCGGATCGCCGCTTGTCTATAGTTACCCTGCGGCTTAACGCCGAACAGGGCCCCGTGCTGCGGCTGGCGCTTTGATGGCTGGAAGATCCTCCTCAAGCACCGTCAGATGGATGGAATACGACGTCTCACCATCGTCGACATCCTTATGGACAGTCCCGATCGTTTCATCGTTTACGGCGATTTCCACCGACAGGCCGCGGCGCGGCGGCGGAACGATGTTGATCCGCTCGCTGCCCAAAAGCTTGCGCAGATAGGTCTGAAGGCGATCGATTTCCGGAGGCGTCATGGGAGTCTCATATAAAGGGAGCGGCCTCCTTTACCGGCAGCGCGGCGCTTTGGCCAGTAATTGAACGCCCGCCTCCGTCAATCTAACATATGACCGAAGCGCGCGGCCTTGGTTGCCAGGTACTCGTCATTAACGCCGTTCGGCGCAAAAAGATGCGGCTCTCTGCCGGCCACCTCGATGCCGCACGCGATCATGGCGTCCATTTTGTCGGGGTTATTGGTCAACAGCCGCACCCGCCCAATTCCCATCAGCCGCAACATCGTTGCCCCAACCAGGAAGTTTCGTTCGTCTGCACCCCATCCAAGAACCCGGTTGGCATCCATCGTATCCAGCCCACGATCCTGTAGCCCATAAGCCCGCAATTTGTTCACCAGGCCGATGCCGCGTCCCTCTTGCGCCAGATACAGCAGGATTCCCGCGCCGTCGTCCGCCATCCGCCGAATCGCGCCGCGCAACTGCTCCCCGCAGTCGCACCGCATGCTGCCAAGCAGGTCCCCGGTGAAGCATTCCGAGTGAATCCGAACGAGCGGCGCATCTTTCGTTTCCGGCCGCCCGACCACGATCGCGAGATGCTCGATGGCCGATCCATCGCTGCGAAACGCCACAACGCGGCTATCCGGCGCATCCGACAGCGGCACGTCGGCCGATACGATCTGGCGCAGCCCCACAACCTCGTTCGCGGCGTATGCGACAATATCCTCCACCAGAACCGTAATCAGACCGGCGGTCGCTGCATGTTCGCCGGTCAGCGGAGCAGCAAGAACCGCGGGCAAAAGCCGGCCAACCTTGGCCAACGTAATAGCGGCATCGGCGAATACCGGCGGGGTGACGGATTGCAACACGCCGCCAACGGGCTGCTTCTGCGTTGGGTCCGCCAGCGCGCTATAAACCTCGATCCGATAGAGGGAATCGGGAAGAGCAACCGCTACCGCGCCGGCGCCGGCGGGCATCGGCGAACGCAGAATCGCAGCGGCACGAGCGGGCGCCAGGACGAGAACGGGCCGGGTTTGGGCAATTGCTTCGAATTCCGCGAGGGCGTCGGCGCCGGCTGTTTCAGCCGCCAGGACCAGCAACGGTGTTTCACCATCCAGCACAACGGGTACCCCGCGCCGCAGCTCGGACGCTGCCCGGTGGACCTGCCGCAAACGCGCTCGATTAAAATTCGCGTTACTTGGCATAGGTCACCTGCGGAAATAGGCTGCCAGAAGCCCGGTATCGGGCGGCAGAAAAGTTTTAATAAACGCGGGGCTCATTTTCGTCACTTTTACCCATCAAGCTATAAGCGATCGCCCGGTCGGACGATCGCCCTAGTTGGTGAAACCATATAGGGAGGTGTTCGAGAAAAGACGATGGCATTGGGTTTATCCCATCGGCACGGAACGCGCTATGTTGTGATCGGTGCAACGCATCGGGGTTCGCCGAACCGATATCGTCCCGATCGGCGTAGTTATATGCTCGTTTCGCCCGTTTATCGCGAATCAAAGCGGTGGTGTGGGTAACGATCCACCGTAAACCCTGGCAAGAGGATTTTGAGAATGTCGGCAGAACGCCCCGTCCTGATCGTCGATGACGACGACGCGCTGCGCGAGACATTGATCGATCAGCTTGCGATCGACGGCGAGTTTGTGGCGACCGAGGCTACATCCGTCCGAACGGCCGAAGCAGCCCTCGCGGCGAAGGACGCCCGCTTCGATGCCGTGATATTGGACGTAGGGCTTCCCGACGGCGACGGACGGGACCTGTGTTCGCGTCTGCGCAAGCAGGGTCACCGCATGCCGATCATCATGTTGACCGGCTACGATAGCGAAACCGACGTGGTGAAGGGCCTCGATTGCGGCGCCAACGACTATATCGCAAAGCCTTTCAAGCTCGCGGTTCTGCTCGCCAGGCTACGCGCCCAATTGCGAATTTTCGAAAACAGCGAGGACGCGGTATTCACAATCGGGCCATACACCTTCCGTCCGGCGGCAAAGCTTCTCCAGGATCCCACCCAGGGCCGCCGAATCCGTTTGACCGAGAAGGAAGCGGCGATCCTGAAATTTCTCTACCGCGCCGGCACCAGGTCGGTTGCCCGGCAGGTCTTGTTGAACGAAGTTTGGGGGTACAATGCCGCGGTTACCACGCATACGCTGGAAACGCATATCTATCGCCTGCGCCAGAAAATCGAGCCGAATCCGGCCAATGCGCGTTTGCTGGTGACGGAGGGCGGCGGCTACAGGCTCGACCCCGACGGTATTCCGCCAGCACTGGCCCCAGCGACCGCACACGCTTGAGCGGGGCCAGGCCCTTGTTCGGCATTGGTTTTGTCGGCTGGACTCCGTTAGCGCCAGCCAGGCAAGCCTTCGCGAGGGAAGGCTACCCGGGCTGACTGGCGACCGTCATGTGGGTTGTCACGACGTTTCCATCGCGCAGTAACTTAATCTCGATAGTCGATCCAATTCGTTCGGGTGCGAGAAATGCCCGCAAGGCTTGCGGTCCCGACGCACTTGTGCCGTTCAGCGCCAGCAAAACATCCCCAACCCGAAGGCCAGCCATCTCGGCTGGCCCTCCTCGGGTCACGCTCACCACCATCCTTCCGGAACCTTGCCCAGCCCGCGCAGCTAACGCATCCGGAACCGTGATCGGCTGCAACGCAACCCCGAGCCATGCGCGTTTGCCGGATACGATCGGCGACACAACTGGCGGCGGCGATGGCGATGGCGCGAGTGCGGGGAAGGCGGGCGGGAGAGCTTTTCCAACAGCTTGACCTTGAATCAGCATCTGCCCGATGACGGTACTTGGAATCACCATAGCCTCGCCGTTCGGACCCACCGCGGCGAGGCCGATCAAGCTGCCTTCGGCATCGACCACTAAGCTGCCGGCGTCGATCCGTTCAGCCGACATGTCCAATATCGGAGCAAGTCCATAGGCAGTCCGCAGCAGTCGGTGAACGACTGTCAGCCTGACGACAGGGGAAGCATCGGAGTCAGCACCGATTACAATCGCCAATGCGCCAACCGGCGATTCGGCGATCGGGGGATTCGCAACTTGCCAGTCCGCTTCCAAAGGCAGCAACGCCAAATTAACGCCCGGGTTGCGCTCGCCGGGCCGGGAGGCCGCCACTGCTCCGTTCGGTAAAACGATCGAGTAGCGGTCGAATGCGGGTAAAGCCTGATCGCAGGTAACGATCAAGTTGCCCTCGCACAGTAAACCGGAGATGTGCCGGTTCGGACCGGTTCTTATCGCGCAAAGCCGAGCCTTGGCGCTGGCGGCGATCCGCGATAGCGACTGGGAGAATATCGCCAGCGTGTCGCTCATCGGGATCCCGGAAGAAATTCGATACTGGTCACTGGTTCAAAACGCTCGCTCGACATCGGTGCCGGCTGCGGCGCGCCCGGCCTTCTCGAAGATGTGATATCTCGCACTCTGCCTACAAGTCCACCGCTAAGCTGCCGCAAACCGACGTTGGCGCCACAGTCCGGCGGTGTATGGCCTTGGTGCCAAGTCTTGCGACAAACGGCGAAACCCAGCCCGATTCAAAGCTCAACACCGACCCGCGATTTTCTGCGGCCCGTGCGGAGCCTAATGTCCGGAATGCGCGCCCGAGAAATCCGGCTCCGCGAGGCCCGACGCCGCGAGCTGCCTGGTCAGTGCGGCCTTCAACCGTTCCAGCCCGGCTGTCGTGGCGGCCTCGCATCGGGCCACCAGCACTGCCTGCGTATTGGAAGCACGCAGCAGCCACCAGCCGTCGTCGGTCTGCACTCGGACGCCATCCGTCGAGGAAACGTTCGCGCCCTCGGCCGCCAACCGAGCGGCGACTTCCGCGATGACCGCGAATTTCCGGTGGTCGTCGCAGTCGAACCGCAGCTCCGGCGTGTTAACGACATGCGGCAATGCCTCGCGCACCGCCGACAACTTGCCGTCCATCCGCGCGACGATGCCTAGCACACGCACCGCGGCGTAGAGAGCGTCGTCGAAGCCGTACCACCGATCCGCGAAGAAGATGTGACCGGACATCTCGCCGGCCAGCGGGCTGCCGGTTTCCGCCATCTTCGATTTGATCAGCGAGTGGCCGGTCTTCCACATCAGCGGCTTGCCCCCTGCCTTGGCGATCTCGTCGAACAAAACCTGACTGGCCTTCACATCGGCGATGATCGTCGCGCCTGGAAGGGTCTTCAGCACATCGCGGGCCAGCACCACCATGATCTGGTCGCCGAACAGAATCTCCCCCTGGTCGTCCACGAGGCCGATCCGATCCGCGTCGCCGTCGAACGCGATGCCGATATCGGCTTTGCGGGTCCGTACCGCGGCGATCAACTCGACCAGGTTAGCCGGGACCGTCGGGTCCGGATGGTGTGCCGGGAAATGTCCGTCGATCGTGCCGTTGAGCACCGCATGTTCGCCTGGCAACGAAGCCACCAGCTTCTGTAGCGCATCGCCCGCGGCCCCATTGCCGTTGTCCCAGACGACCTTCAGCATGCGGTCGCCGCCGTCCCAATCCGATAGCAGGCGCGCGATATAGTCGTCGGCGATCGCCACGGGCTGCTCGCTTCCCGTGGCTTCCGCCACAACATCGCCCGCGGCGGCCAGGGTGCCGATATCGAGAATCTGCTTACCGAAGAATGGCTTCCGCCCCAGCATCATCTTGAAGCCATTGTAGTCCGGCGGATTGTGGGAGCCGGTCACCATGACCGCGCCATCCGTCTCCAGCTTGGTGGCGGTGTAATACAGCATCGGCGTCGGGCCGCAGCCGATCCGCAGCGCCTCCATGCCGCTGGCGCGCAGGCCATCGACCAAAGCCTGTTCCAGTTCCGGGCTGGTCAGACGGCCGTCGTAGCCGACCGCGACCCTGGTGCCCCCGGCCCGCGCGACAATCGAGCCGAACACCCGGCCGATCGCAAACGCATCCGCTATGTGCAAGGTCCGCCCGACGATGCCGCGAATGTCATATTCGCGCAGTACGGTTGGATCGAATTTATGGAAAAAAGCCATGGCCGGTACACTCTCGCCTAGACGTAGTTCTTCAGGAATTCACGCACGGCGCCGGCCAGCTCGGGTCGCTTGAGGGCAAAAGCGATCTGCGCTTCCAGAAAGCCGATCTTATCGCCGCAATCGAAGCGGCGACCCTCGTAGCGCACCCCATGGAACGGCTGTTCGCCGATCAGGCGAGCCATACCATCGGTCAACTGCACCTCGTTGCCAGCCCCACGCTCCATCAGTGCCAGATATTTGATGACTTCCGGCATCAGGATGTAGCGGCCGATGATCGACAGGTTGGACGGCGCATCCTTCGGCGCTGGCTTTTCTACCAGGCCGGTTACTTCGACCAGTCGGCCATCGTCCTTGCCGACCTTCAGGATTCCATAGCGGTTGGTTTGCTCGCGGGGCACTTCGGTGACCGCGACCACGTTGCCGCCTGTTTCATAATAAGCATCGGCAAGCTGGGCGAGGCATGGCTTATCGGCCAGCACCAGATCGTCCGGCAGCAGGATCGCGAACGGGTCGTCCCCGACGAATGCTCGGGCGCACCAAATCGCGTGACCCAGACCCAGCGGCACCTGCTGTCGCACCGTCGTGATGGACCCCGGCTCGCTCTGTGCGCCGCGCAACGATGCCAGGGCATCCTGCTTGTCGCGTTCGCGCAAGGTCGCTTCCAGTTCGTAAGCAACATCGAAATGCTCTACCAGGGCGGTCTTGCCGCGTCCGGTGACCATGCAGAATTGCTCGATCCCGGCAGCACGGGCTTCCTCAACCGCATACTGAATCAATGGTTTATCGACTACGGGCAGCATTTCCTTGGCGGTGGCCTTGGTGGCCGGCAGGAAGCGCGTGCCCAGGCCGGCTACCGGAAGAACAGCTTTACGCAGTTTCTTGATCACGCATCGACTCCGATTGAAAATTACCTGTAATCAACACGGCCAGCGGGCGGAAATATGGCAAAGGAAGGCAAAATCCACCGTTCACAAAAATGCAATCCGCCAAGCCGGCTAAATAATAACATCGTCTATAACCGGCTAATGCTTTGAAGTCATTTCAATTTTGCTATCGGCGGCAACTCGGTGCCGAGAACTGTCACCGCAATTGGAGGAGGTTATGGAAGGCGAAACCACCTCCCGTCGCAGATGGGGCGTCCGCCCCCGCCACGCAAGCTGTTTAGACCCTTGTCGTTCGCCGTCACGTCGTCCTCTGTTCCGCAATGGCTGGGTAAGCGTGGCTCAGCCGGAGGGACCGATTGCTACAGGGTCCGGTTCGCGCGTGCGACCACCGCCTCGAACAGAACCTGACAACCTGCCTCGGCTTCCTCCGGTTCGATGCTTTCGGCCTCGTTATGCGACAGCCCGTCCTTGCAGGGCGTGAAGATCATTGCGGTCGGCACATGCCGAGCAACATAAACCGCGTCATGGGCGGCGCCGGAGACGATTTCGCGAGTCGAATAGCCGCGCCTCGTGGCGGCCTGGCGCACCAGATCGACGCACCCGGGCTCGAACGGCTGGGCTGGAATTTTGAACAGCTTCGTCAGTTCCAGCGTCACGCCGCAGGCCTGCGCGATGGCCTGCGCGGCCGGCGGGAATTCGGCGTCCAGCACGTCGATTTCGGCATCGGACGGATGGCGGAACTCGACGGAGAAGCGGACCTCGCCCGGGACTACATTGCGGCTGTTGGGTGACACCAGAAGCTGCCCGACCGTGCCCCGCCCATCCTCGCCGCGCGCACGCATCGTCCGGTCCACCAGGTCGATGATCCTGGCGGCGCAGACCAGGGCGTCCTTGCGCGTGGAGGGTGGCGTGGTGCCGGCATGGCTGTCCTGGCCGATGGTTACCGCGTCGTACCAGACCTGCGCCTGGGCGCCGGTGACGATACCGATCTGCTTGGACTCACGCTCCAGGAAGGGCCCTTGCTCGATGTGCAATTCGAAGTAGGCGTCGGCCCGGAACGGTGCGGCGGCTTCCGTGCCGCGGTAACCGATGTCGTCAAGCGCGGCGCCGACGGTGGTGCCCTCGGTATCGGTCAGGCCCAATGCTTTATCCAGGGTAAACACGCCGGCCCAAACGCCGGAGCCCATCAGGCTGTGGCCGAAGCGGCTACCTTCCTCATCGGTCCAGTTAATCAGTTCCAGAGGCGCTTCGGTGGCAATACCCAGGTCGTTAAGGCTGCGCATGACCTCCAGCCCGGCGATCACCCCTAGCGCGCCATCGAATTTGCCGCCGCTGGGCTGGCTGTCCAGGTGGCTGCCGAACAGAACCGGCGCCCGCGACGGGTCGCGTCCGGGCCGGCGGGCGAACATGTTGCCGATCGCATCGACCCGGACGGTCAGGCCCATGGCCTCGCACTCCGACCGGAAGCGGTCGCGTGCCCGCTTGTCCACGTCGGTCAGCGTTAGCCGGCGCACGCCGCCCTTTGCGGTGGCGCCGATCCCCGCGTAGCCCATCAGGCTGTCCCACAAGCGCTTGCCGTCGATACGTTGGTTTGTCTGTGTCATGTTTGCATCTTGCCCAGAGGCCGGCTTCCTGCAAGCCTGAATCGCATGAGTGCCATCATGCGAAATACCGATCTCGACAGCCCCGAAGTCTGGCAATCCCGCGTCGATCTGGCGGCGTGCTTCCGGGCGGCGGCACGTCTGGGGCTGCACGAGGGGGTTTGCAACCATCTGTCGTGTATGGTCCCCGGACGCGACGACCTGTTCATCGTGAATCCCGATGGCTGGGCGTTCAGTGAGATCGCTGCCTCGCGCCTGCTGATCTGCGACTTTAACAGACGGGTGGTCGCCGGCGACGGCGCGCCGGAAGATACCGCCTTCTTCATCCACGCCCGTCTGCATGCCCGGCTTCCGCGGGCGAGGGTGGCGTTCCATACCCACATGCCGAACGCAACCGCGCTGACGATGACCGAGGGCGAGCCGCTGATCTGGGCAGGACAGACCGCGCTGAAGTTCTTCGGCCGCACCGTGGTCGACGATGCCTATAACGGGCTGGCGCTGGACGAATCGGAGGGCGATCGAATCGCCGCCGCGGCTGGCGACGCCGACATTGTTTTCATGAAGCACCATGGGGTGCTGGTCCTGGCGGACTCCATCGCGAAGGCCTGGGACGACCTGTATTACCTGGAACGTGCGTGCGAGGTGCAGCGCCTCGCTCAGTCCACCGGACGGCCGCTTGTGCCGGTTCCGGCCGCGATCGCCGAGGCAACCGCCCTACAGATGCGTCATGAAGGCGGACGGGACTCGGCCAGGCTGCACCTGGACAGCATCAAGCGGCAACTCGATCGCGAGTCGCCGGACTATCGGCGGTGACCCGATATGCGGCCGGAGATGGGGCGACTGTCCCGATCGATGCTTGCCTCGGGAAATGCTGGCGGATTGGGATCCTGAAAGCGGTCATGCGGGATCGTGCGGCGGCGGAGCACAGTCACCCGGGATCGCGGTTCGATCCGATCCTGGCAGCCGGTCGGGCCCGTGCAGACGTCCGCTAAAGCTGGCGGCCGCCGGCTGATCGACGAACGCACCGAGGGCATCGCCCTGGTGCTGTTCACAGCTTGCAGTTGGGGTTTGACCTGGCCCCAATCCAAATTTCTGCTGTCGATGCTGCCGCCATTCACCATGCGGGCGACCGGCGGCTTCCTGGGCTGCGGGTTTGCGTTCCTGGTGGCGCTGCTGCGGCGGGAGCGGGTTTGGCCGCCGGCCGATCAGTGGCCCCGGCTGCTGGTGTTATCGATGCTGAACTACGGTCTGTTCATCGCCCTGGGAACCGAGACTCTGGTCTATCTAAAAGCGTCCGAGGCGGTGGTCATCATCTACACGCTGCCAGTATGGGCATCGCTGCTGGCATGGCCGATGCTGGGCGAGCGTCCGACGGTATTGAAAATCGTCGCCCTGGTGCTGGCGTTAGGCGGTGTGACGCTGCTGGTCGGGGCGGATTCGGCCGAGGCAAGTTGGCAGAAGCTGCCCGGGGCGGTAACCGGCGTGGCAGCGGCAATTCTGTTCGGACTGGGCACCGTGCTGGCCAAGCAAAAGCCGCTTCGTCTGCCGCCCACCGCGGCGGTCGCGTGGCAGGGGGTTTTGGGCATGACCCCTGTGGCGCTGCTGGCATGCTTCGAGCATCCTGATTTCAGCCGGGTTACCGCGGGGGGATGGGCCTCCATCGCTTATATCTCCACCATCCCGATGACGGTGGCCTACCTGACGTGGTTTCGGGCATTGCGGTTCGTCTCCGCCTCGACCGCTTCGACAACCGTGCTACTATCGCCGGTGGTGGGTGTGATCGGATCGGGGGTCCTACTGGGCGAGACGTTCGGCGCTCGTCAGATCGTGGCGCTGTCGATGACCCTGGCCGGGGTGGCGCTGGCGGCGAAAAGCTGACGCCTATCGCTTGAACCAGCCCACGATGCCCTTCGGCGCGGCGATGACGAAGCCCACCAGCAGCACACCCACCAGCAGCAGCGACAACGCCGAGGAGATCGTTACCGTCGCCACCTGTTGCAACGTGCCCAGCAGCACCGCGCCGATCACCGGTCCCAGCCAGGTCGCGGTGCCGCCGATCAACGGCATCGCGATCGTGTTGACCGCATAACTCAGGCTGAAGCCCGACGCCGGGTCCAGATACGTCACGTAGTAAGGCAAAGGCGCGCCCGCCATGCCCATCAGCCCGCCCGACAAGGCGGTCGCGATCAGTTTCAGCTTCAGGGTCGGCACGCCGGTCGCCTCGGCGGCGACCTCGTCGTCGCGAATGGCGGCGAACCCGTATCCCAGTTTGGAGTGCTGGATCGACCGGGCGATGGACACGGACACGACCGACAGCAACAGCATCGTGGCAAACAGGTATTGGATATAGTCGCCGGTGAAGATCGGCGAGGCGGCCGGGCGGATGATATAGGCGCCGCGTGAGCCGCCGACGAAGTTCCAATTGGTGATCAGGGTCTGCGCGACAACCGCCATCGCCAGTGTAGCGATGGAGAAGAAGGTGCCCTTGAGTCGGAGCGTCAGATAGCCCATGCCCAGGCCGATCAGGCCCGAGATCGCCCCGCCAACCACCATCATCGCCGGCAGCGGCAGCATCGGCACGGTCTTATGGAGCACCACGGTTGTGTAGGCACCCAGCGCGAAGAATGCGGCGGTGCCAAAATTCACATAACCGGTGAACCCGCCCAGAATGTTCCAGGCCGTTGCCAGGACGATGTATTGCAGCACCACATACCCGGCGAAGAACACATAGGCATTGCCGATCAGCAGTGCGACGCCGAACGTCGCTGCCGCGGTCAGCAGCGAGATCAGCACGAAGCGGACATTTCCGTTCATCAGCGGCGTCCAAACAGGCCGGCTGGCCGAACCGCCAGCGTGAGCAACAGAAATCCGAACGCCACGGCCGGCGACCAGGAGGGTCCGTAGAAGGTCGAGGTCAGGCTCTCCATGATGCCGAGGATCATCGCGGCCACGACCGTACCGCCGAAGCTGCCCAGACCGCCCATCACGCAGATCGCGAAAATCCGGCCGATATAGTCGCGCGCGATCGATGGCTCGACCGGTTGAATGACGATCAGGATCGCGCCGGCCACCGAGGCGCTGGCGATCGACAGCCCGAACGCGATCCGCTTGATCCGGCGGGGGTCGGCGGCCATCAGCCGCAGCGCCGCCGGATCCTGCGCCACAGCCTGGATCGCTCGGCCGATGAAGGTGCGGGAGATGTAAATTTGCAACGCGCCGACCAGAACCATCGACACCAGGAACGGCACCAGCAGCCGCAAAGGCAGATCGACCGGGCCGACATGCAGGCTGGGGCCGTTGTAAGGTGCGTCCACCAGACGGTAATCGACGCCGAACACCAGAACCAGCGTCACCTCGGTAATGAACAGCAGGCCGAAGAAGAAAGCCAACCCCCGGATGGAGGCGTCCCCCCGCCGTTCGAACGACACATCGTATATATAGTAGATCGCGACACCCAGCAGATAGAATGCCGGCATCAGAACGACACTGCTGAGGATCGGATCGAGCCCGAACACGCTGTTCGCGATATAGGCTGTGTAGGAGCCCAGGATAATGAACGCCGGATGCGCGATGTTCACGATATCCAGCATGCCGAAGGAGATCGACACACCGATCGTCACGGCCGCGTAAAAGCCACCCAAAAGCAGCCCGGACACCAGGGCGTTACTCAGCAAATCGAACGACAGGTACATTGGTTCGCTTATGACGTTTCCGGATCGTAGCCTGCCGGAAGCGCGGGCGCTTGGCTAGACCGGTTCGGTCCGTGTTGGCATAGCGCGCGTATGTCCGACCCGGGCCGAAGTGCCATCGATGGAACGGTAGGCGCCGTTCGAACGTCACTGGCTGCTAGGTGGCCACCGTCTGCACCACGCCGAGCAATCGGGCCTGCAATTCAGGATCGTCTTCCAGGGTCTTCGCCGTGCCCTCGAAAGCAACCTGCCCATTCACCAGCACATAGGCACGATCGACCAGCGGCAGCACGGTTTCGGCATGGTGTTCCACGATCACCATCGCGACGCGGCCGCGAAGTTGGGCCAGCGCGTCCATCACTTCCTTGACGATGGTCGGGGCCAGGCCCTCGAACGGTTCGTCCAGCAGGATCAGCCTGGCCGGGACCATGAGCGCCCGAGCAATGGCCAGCATTTGGCGCTCGCCGCCGGATAGGCTTTCCGCCTTGGATTTTTGCAGGATTTTCAGCTTGGGAAACAACGCATAGACATCGTCCAATGAGGCCCCGCCGGCCCGCATCGCCAGACGCAGGTTGTCCAGCACGGTCAGGTTGGGGAACAGGCGCCTGCCCTCTGGCACCAGCGAGATGCCTTTCTGGTTGATTTCGTATGGCTTGGCGTTGGTGATCGTGCCGCCGTCCAGGACGATCTGTCCGCTGCTGGACCGAACGGTGCCGGTGATCGCGCGCAACGTCGTGGTCTTGCCAACGCCGTTACGCCCCAGCAGGGCGACCGCCTCGCCTTCGTGAATGACCAGGGACAGGTCTTCCAGCACGACACTGCCGGCATAACCGGCGCGCAGTTTGTCGATCGTCAGGATCGGCTTGCCAGCCGCGTGCGCCGCGCGATCGCCGTCCGTCGGAGCCGCGGGCGGCACGATGCGTTCGGCACCGAGGTAAGCCGCGACCACGTCGGGGTTGCTGGCGACCTCGGTGGGATTGCCGTCGGCGATCAGGCGGCCTTGATGCAGGACGGTGATGCGATCCGACAGCGCCAGCACGCGATCGATATCGTGCTCGATCAGTAGCACGGCGTGGGAATCCGCCAGCTTGCGGATCAGCGCGCAGACGACCTGCCGATCGGCCTCTGCCAGACCGGCCAGGGGCTCATCGAGCAGCAGCAGCTTGGCGTCGGTGGCGAGGGAGATCGCGATTTCCAGCAAGCGCCGCTGACCATGGCCGAGGTTCGCGCAGGAATCGGCGGCGCGGTCTTCCAGGCCGACGGCGGCGAGCAACGACCATGTGCGGGCGTTCAGATCGTCGTACGCATAAGCATCGCGCCAGAAGCCCCGGGCGCGCTTGTCCTGCGCCTGAACAGCAACGCGCACGTTCTCGAATGCGGTCAGGTTGGGGAAGACACTCAGGATTTGGAACGACCGGGACAGACCGAGGCGGATTCGCCGGTACACCGGCAGGTTGGCGATGTCGTGGCCGTCGAACAGGATGGTACCGGCATTCGGCTTCAGGATTCCGGTCAGCATGTTGAAGAACGTAGTTTTGCCGGCGCCGTTCGGGCCGATGAAGCTGTGCAGCTTGTAGGGATAAACCTGTAGGTTCAGGTCCGTCGCGACAACCAGCGAACCGAACCGCTTGTTCAGGCCGGTTACGGTCAGGATCGGATTGGCGGGGTCCAGTTTCGAACCGGCGGCCCGATACGGCTGGATCGCTGCCGGACGGGGGGGAATTTGTTTGCGGGTCAGCGTCCAGTCCTGCCGGCCAAACAGGCGGAACAGCAGGCCTTGAATGCCCTCGGGCGAGGCGAGGGCGAACACGATCACGATCGGGGCGAAGATCAGCCACCAGCTTTCGGTGATGGCCGACAGGCGGTCTTCCAGCAGAATGAACGCAATGGCGCCCCACAGGGGGCCGAGAAAGTGATGGACGCCGCCCAGCACCGCCATCAGCAACGAATCGCCGGCGTGCTGCCAGCTCAGATTATCGGCATAGGCGCCTTGCAGCATCAGTGCGATCAGGCCGCCGGCATAACCGACAACCGCGCCCATGATGACGAACGACACGAATTTAAGCTGGAAGGTGTTGTAGCCGAGGCTCTGCGCTCGCTGTTCGTTGTCGCGCAGCGCCTGCAAGGAGCGGCCGAACGGCGAGTGGGCTATGCGCCACAACAACCCTAAGCCCAGACAGACGGTGACCAGCGTGAACGCATGAAACGACCAGGCGCTGGTGAACAACGGGCGGGGAACGCCTTGAACGCCGTTCTCGCCACCGGTCACATCGGTCCATTTATAGGCGATCTCGAATGCGATTTGGGAGAAGGCCAGGGTCAGCAGGGAGAAATACAGCCCCCGGCGGCGGAGGATGATCGCCGCGATGATCGCGGCCAGAACGATCGAAAAGCCGACACAGAACAGCAGGGCGACGATCTCGTTGGGTGCGCCGCGCAGCATGACGAAGGCGACGGCGTAGCTGGCACAGCCAAAGAAAACCGAGGCACCGAACGGCACCAGCCCGGTGTAGCTGACGAGCGTGCATACGCCCGCGCCATACAGCGTGTAGATGGCGATCTGGGTGATGAGGCCGATCGGTGCGCCCATCAGATACCAGATGCCGGTCAAGGCCAGCAGGACCGCGAAGGCGATCGGGGCGGGATGGCGGATCATTCGAAACGCTCCCAACGCTCACCCAGCAAGCCGCGCGGTCTTAGCAGCAGCATCAGGGCCATGAAGATATACATCACCGCGCCGGATGCGGGCGGGTAGAACTGGATTGTCAGGGCAATCACCACACCGACGAGCAGGCCGGCGATGACCGCCCCGGCGAACGAACCAAGGCCGCCGATCGCCACCACGACGAACGCCGGCATGATCGCGTTGGTGGCCATGGCCGGGGTGATGGTCCAGAGCGGGGCGGCAAGGACGCCCGCGATACCGGAAATGGCGCAACCGAGGCCGAACACCCAGGTGAGGACCCGGGGCAGGTCGATCCCGAGCAGGCCGACCATTTCGGGGTCGCGGGAGCCGGCCCGAAGGATGCGGCCGAATGGGGTTTTTTCCAGGAAAAGCCATAGACCCAGCAGCAGGGCGGCGGTGGTGAGAAGGACCGCGAAACGGTATTTGGTAATCAGGATCGGACCCCAGATCAAGAAGCCGCTCAACATCGGCGGCGGACTGAACGGTTGGCCGATGCCGCCATAGATCAGGCGGACGGAGGCCTCGATCAGCAGCGCCAGGGCGAAGGTGACGATCAGGCTGATCAGCGGTTCTTTGTTGTACAAGCGGCTAATCAGCAGGCGCTCGGCGACCATGCCTATGCCACCGACCAGAATTGGGGAGAAGATAACCGCGGGCCAGCCAAAGTATTGATAGAGCGTCAGCGCCAGGTAAGCCCCCAGCGTGAAGAACGCGCCATGGGCAAAGTTAACGATGCCAAGCAGGCCGAAAATAATCGACAGGCCGATGGCGATCAGCACATAGAGGCCGCCCAGCACCAAGCCGCTGACGACCTGGGAGAGTAGTATTTCCAGCACTTTGCAGCCCCCCGCACCGCGTTTCGCCCGGGTACGACCCGGGCATTCGCGGCTGTGTTTTCTCGCCGCCGCAAGGCGTTTCCCGCGGCGTTATTTCGTCAGCCCATCTTGCAACCGATTTCTTCCTGTGTGCCGAAGACCTTGTCGATGTCGGCGGGGTTCTCCGGCAACGTCGCCTTTACGTCGAAGTAGTCCCACTTGTCGGCGATCTTCGGCTTTACCGACACCGCGAGATTCCGCGCCAGCATCTGATGGTCGAACTTGCGGTAGCTATAGGATGCATCGCCCGCCGGGGCTTTCCAAGCTTCCAGCCCCTCGACGATCGCCATGCCGTCCAGCGATTTCGCCGCATCGATCGACTCGAACAACGAACGTGCGGTAATCCAGCCCATCCAGGCCTTGTCCGCCGCCGGCTTGCCGTATTTCTTCAGATAGGCCGCGGCGAAAGCCTTTTCCTCGGGTGGGTTGTCCGGGTTGCTGTGCTCCCACATCTTGGTGAACGTGCCGGTCGCGGCTTCGGGTCCCACCGCCCAGATGTCGGTGTCGCCGATAGCAATCTCCACGAACGGGATCGTGCCCTTCATGCCGAGTTCGTTCCACTGCTTCAGGAATGTGGACAGGTCGCCGGCGGACAGGCCTCCGACGACCACATCCGGCTTCGCCTGACGAATCTTCAGGATGAACGAACTGAAATCGGCGGTGTTCAACGGCACTTCGTCGGACCCGACCTCGGTTCCGCCAGCGGCCTTCAGCAGCGCGCGCGAGGACCGCAGAATATCCTGGCCGAACGCATAGGATGCCGTGATGTGATACCACCTCTTGCCATAGTTCATCGCGAAGGGCGCCAGCATGCGCGACTGCACGGCGACCGGCGTGTTCAGCCGGAAGGTGTAGCGGTTGCAGTTTTTGCCGCTGATCTCTGTGGCGGCGGCGTTGTCGCAGACGAACGGAATCTTCAACTGCGCGGCCGTTGCTTCCTCCGCCAGGGCGTTGGAGGACAAGGAGCCGCCTAGCACGGCGCAAACCTTGTTCTCCTGAACCAGCTTCTGCATGTTTTGCGTCGCTGCCTGCGGGCTGGGTTCATCCAGCCAAACCAGTTCGGCGGGTTGCCCCATGATCGTGTTATTGCGCTGTTCCAGCGCCAGGTACGATCCATTGGCCAGATACTCGGTTTGCCCGGCGATCTGTCCCGTCTTCGCCAGCAGCAGCCCGATCTTGATGGGATCGGCCGCCCGCGCGATGTGCGGCGCGGCCAGCGGGGCGGCCGCCACCGCCGCGGCCCCGAACAGCAGCTTACGTCGTGGCAGCAGCAGACTGGTATTCATCGTTGTCATTGGTTCGTTTCCCCCTGATTTCTTGACCGTGCGGGTGGCTGTTTCGCCTTATGCCCGCTATGCGGATCGGTGCGCCGACCCTCGTCGTTTGGCCTGTGCCGCCATCCGTACCGAGGCATTCGCCGCGCCGTATTGTCGATAACCGCCAATCCGCTGAACGATTTCGAAAAAGAATCTGTCGTCGAACGGATCGGTGTAAGCGTGCAGAAACTCGCCGGTTTCGTCGCGGTCGAACAAGATATTATGCGTCCGCAACATTTACAGCAGGTCGGACGTCAACCCCCATCGGGCTTCGATATCTTCGTAGTAATTACCCGGTATGGGCAGAAACCGCGCGCCACGGGCGACCAGTTGTTCCATCGCCTTGCGGATGTCGGTCGTGGCCATGGCGATGTGCTGAACGCCGGCACCGGAGAACGTGGTCAGAAACCGGCCGGTGGCCGTCTCCCGGCTTTCCGAGATATTGAGCGGCAACCGGATATCCCGCCCCGGACCGGTCATCGCCCGGCTTTGGATCAGCCCCATCGTGTCGGGGATTTCCCACAGAGGTTCGGGCATGAACCCGAACAGGGCACGATAGAACAGGACGAAATTGTCCAGCCGGCCCATCGGCAGCGCCTGGGCGACATGATCGACCGAGGTTAGCAGCGGGTCAGCCGCTTGTTCCGCGAACAGCGTGAAATCCGCCTCGTAGATCGTCGAGCCGTCGGGCGAAGGCTCGACCAGATACAGCAATGTGCCGTCGGGTGCGCGAACCGCCGGAATCTGGCGCTCCCCGGGGCCAACCGGCTCTTGCCACGGCGGGCACAACAACGCTTCCGCTCGGGCGACGGCCTGTCCGGCGTGGTTTACCCGAAACGCCATGGCGCAGACGGATGGCCCATGGAACTGGAAATGTTCGGCGGCGGCGCTGTCCTGTTCGCTGTTCAGGATCATGTTGATCCGGCCTTGCCGAAACAGATCGACGGACTTGGAACGATGCCGGCCGGCGTAATGAAACCCCAGACCGCGTAGCGTTTCGGCCAGCCGCCGGCCCGATTCTTCATCGACCGCGAATTCCAGGAACTCGATGCCGTCGGTTAACGGAGCCGGCGGCAGTTCGGTCGCGCCCGACTCGGCTTCGATCAGCAGCAGCGACCGCAAACCGTCGCGCGCCATCAGGCGGGCCGGGGCGGAGCGGAACTCATCGTTGAAAATCTCCAGCGACAGCGGGCCGCGGTAGCCGGCGCCGATCAGGTCGCGGACGAACGCGGCGACGGGCAACTGGCCCTGGCCGGGGAAATTCCGGAAATGCCGGCTCCAGGACAGAACATCCATCGAAAGCTTCGGCGCATCGGCCAGTTGCGCCAGGAATATCTTGTCCGCCGGCACCACCGAAAGGCCGGCGAGATCGTCGCCGACTGCAAGAGTGTGAAAGCTGTCAACGATCAGGCCCAGCGCAGGGTGATTGGCGGCTTCGACAATCTTCCAGGCGTGACGCCATCGGTTGACGTTGCGGCCCCATGCCAAAGCCTCGAACCCGACACGCAGCCCGCGTTTTTGCGCACGTTCGGCCATCTCCGCCAAATCGGCCGTGGCGCGGGCGTCATTGTCGATCGAGGCTGGCGACACGTTGCTGCACACCAGCAGCAGGTCGGCACCGAGCTGCTGCATGACGTCGAACTTGCGTTCGGCGCGATCCATGTTGCGCGCACGCTGCGGGTCCGGCATCGCCTCGAAATCGCGGAACGGCTGAAAGCAGGTAATGGACAGGCCGAGGCTGTCGGCAAGATAGCGGACATCCCCGGGCGAACCCTCGAACGTCAGCAGATCGTTTTCGAAGATTTCGACCCCGTCGAAGCCGATTGCCGCTGCGGCCTCCATCTTCTCGGCCAGGGTGCCGCTGATGGAGACCGTGGCAATGGATTTCGGCAACGGGGCAATGGTCATGGATGGCTCCGCGATGTCTGACGACGCATTTCGCCCGTCATATTTCCATAAAGACCGTCTCGTTGTCCCCTTGCAGCCGGATGTCCAAATTCCACGCACCGGAGGCAGTCCGCGTGGCGATCAGGGTGCGGCGGCGGGCTTCGTCCTCGATCATCGAAAGGACTGGATCGGTTTCGTTCAGCGGCTCGTCCTGGAAATAAAGGCGTGTGATCAGCGCGTTCAGCAAACCACGGGCAAAGATCGATATCGCGATGTGCGGCGCCTGTTGGGCGTTGCCCAAGCCGGCGACCGGGCCGGGCTTCAACGTGGTGAACCGAAACGAGCCATTCGCATCGGTGCGGCAGCGGCCAAAGGCCGGAAAGATGTCCGACGCCGCCGGGCTGGTCTGCCAAATCTCGATCGCCGCATCGGTAACGAGGCTGCCAGCCCCATCGTAGACCGTGCCGGTCAATACGATCGTCTCGCCCTCGGCGCCGAAGCGCGTCAGGTCGGCCCAGGTGTCGTCCTCGATCAGGTGCCAGTAAGGACCGATCGTCTGGCTCGCGGTAGCAGCCACCATATCACGCCTGCTCGGTTGGCGTGGCGTCGCGGCCACGCAGGACAAAGTCGAAGCGATAGCCCAGCGCCCATTCCGGCGAGGTGATATCGATGTCGAAAGCGGCGATCAGCCGTTCCCGCGCCGCCGGGTCGGGAACCGCCAGGAAGATGGGGTCCAGCGCCAGCAGCGGGTCGCCGGGGAAATACATCTGGGTGACGATGCGCTGGCCAAAGCCGGTGCCGAACAGCGAGTAGTGGATGTGGTTCGGCCGCCAGGCGTTATGATGATTGCGCCAGGGATAAGCGCCGGGCTTAACCGTGGTGAACTGGTACCAGCCGTCGGCATCGGAAAACACCCGCCCACCGCCGTGGAAATTCGGGTCAATCGGCGCGTCGTGCTGGTCGCCTGGATGATCGTAGCGGCCGGCGGCGTTGGCCTGCCAGATCTCGATCATCGTGTGCGGCACCGGCCGGTTGTTCTCATCGATCACACGCCCGCGGACGATGATCCGCTCCCCCTGCGCTTGCCTGCCATTCGTCACCGACAGGTCCGGCATTGGGCCGAACTGGGCCGGCGTGAATCGCGGACCCGTCGTCTCGGTGATTGTCTGGGGAATCCGCAGCGGCACCCGGGCCGGATGCCGCAATTGCGTGCTTCCATAGGACGGCGTGTCGTTCGCCGGTTGGCTGTTCGCCACGATCGGGCGAAACGGCGCTGTTTCCGTCGTCATGCTCCCTCCTGTTCCCGTCGCCGCTTGTGGCGTTGACGTGGATTAACCAGTTAGTTAATACAAGTGCCCACATCGAACGCGCAAGCGGAAAATGTGTTTCGGCCATCCGCCGCCGGTCGCAGTATTCATCCCTTCGGCAATCCGAAGCAATCAGGGGGACCCATGAAAACCGCATATCTGCTCGGGCTGATCGGCACCGGCATTCAGGCCTCGTTAACCCCGGCGATGCATATGCAAGAGGCTGACGCGCAGGGCTTTCGCCATGTGTACCGCCTGATAGACCTGACGGAACTGTGCCTTGGGGTGGAGGCATTGCCGGACCTGCTGACCGCGGCGGAGCGGATGGGTTTCAACGGCCTGAATATCACGCATCCGTGCAAGCAACTCGTGCTGCCGCTGCTGCATGAGCTGTCCGACGACGCAAGGGCGATCGGCGCGGTCAATACGGTCGTGTTTAAGGATGGAAAACGGATCGGCCACAACACGGATGCCAGCGGCTTCGCCGCCGCTTTCCGGCGCGGGTTGCCGGATGTTCGGCTGGACAGGGTGGTGCAATTCGGTGCCGGCGGCGCCGGATGTGCCGTCGCCAATGCCGCGCTGGGGCTGGGTGTTGGGCGTCTGGCGCTGGTCGATACCGATGCCGTGCGCGCCGCTGACCTCGCCGCCAGCTTGTGCGCCAGGTTCGGGCCGGGCCGGGCCGAAGCATGCGGCGATCTGGCCGAGGCGGTTGCATCGGCGGATGGGCTGATCAATGCGACCCCGCTGGGAATGGCAAAATATCCCGGGCAGGCCGTGCCGGATACGATGTTGCGGCCTAACCACTGGGTAAGCGACATCGTCTATTTCCCGTTGGAGACCGCCCTGCTGGCCAGCGCCCGGGCTAAGGGGTGCCGCGTGTTGAGCGGCGGCGGAATGGCGGTGTTTCAGGCCGTGGATGCTTTTCGGCTGTTTACCGGCCAATCGCCGTCTGCCGACAGGATGCTGGCGCATTTTGCCCAACTGACCGCGGCTTAAAGCCCACAGCCGTCAGGACGTTAAATAACCGGCGATCGTCTCTACGATCATCGCCTTATGCCGCGCGCGAAGCTCGGTCTCTAGCAGGTCGCAACCGAATATCGCGCCGAATGTGTGGCGGTTGGAAACCCGGTAGAAGCACAGTGCGCTGATCATCAGGTGAACATCGACGGCGCTGCAGGCGCGGACGAATACCCCCTCTGCGCGCCCGCGCGACAGAATTGCCTCCAGCGTCGAGATGGCGTCCGCGTTGACGTTGCGGATCGTTGGCAACCGGGTCAGGTAGGCGGCTTGGTGAATGTTCTCGATCGCGATCAGCCGCACGAAATCGGGATGCGCGTCTTCATAGTCGAAGGTGAACTCGATCAAGCGGCGCAGTGCCGCCAGCGGGTCCAGTTGCCCCAGTTCCAGCGTGGCCTCGGCCGAACGGATGTCCGCATAGGCTTGTTGCAGGACGGCTGAGTAAAGCCCTTCCTTGCTGCCGAAATAGTAGTAGATCATCCGCTTGGTCGTGGCGGTCTTTTCGGCGATCGCATCCACCCGGGCGCCGCTGAGCCCGTGTTCCACGAATTCCGCCCGCGCCACCGCGAGGATATCGGCGCGGGAGCGTTCCGCGTCCGGCTTGCGGCTCTGGGGATCCTTCAGGCCGGACACGCGCGATACTTCCTGCTGACCGGTCATGCCGGGAGTGTCCGAATTTTTGTGTGCGAGGCGAGGTTCGCTGCCGCGGACCATTTATCAACCGACATTAGGCGACGCATTGTCTCTACCGCAAGGGTACGACACCTATTCGGGTTTATCCCTTGGTTCGATTGACGCGCCTGTCCATTCGCCCCGATCGGTCCTTGTTCCAGCGTCCGGGCGTTACGTCCACGGGTTCAGCCAGCCGGTCGCGACACAGGAAACCCCGTGTCGCGACCGAATCCGGCCTACCCTACCCGGTTCGCAACCAGTTCGGTCACCACGCCCGGATCGGCCAGCGTGGAGGTATCGCCCAACCCATCCGTTTCGTTCGCCGCGATCTTGCGCAGGATCCGCCGCATGATCTTGCCGCTGCGGGTTTTCGGCAGCCCCGGCGCCCATTGGATCGCGTCCGGCGAGGCAATCGGCCCGATTTCCTTGCGAACCCAGGCGACCAGTTCCTTGCGCAGTTCCTCGGTCGGTTCCTCGTCGGCGTTCAGGGTGACATAGGCGTAGATGCCTTGGCCCTTGATGTCGTGCGGGAAGCCGACAACGGCGGCCTCGGCGACCTTGGGATGCGCCACCAGTGCGCTTTCCACCTCCGCCGTGCCCATGCGGTGGCCAGACACGTTGATCACGTCATCGACCCGGCCGGTGATCCAGTAATACCCGTCGTTGTCCCGCCGAGCACCGTCGCCAGTGAAGTAGAGGCCTTTGAAGGTGGTGAAATAGGTCTGGATGAACCGCTCGTGGTCGCCATACAGCGACCGCATCATACCGGGCCATGCGTCGGAGATGCACAGGTTGCCCTCGGTCGCGCCCGTCAGTTCGACACCGTCGCCATCGACCAGCAGCGGCTTCACGCCGGGCAGCGGCAGCGTTGCGGACCCGGGCTTCAATCCGGTGGCACCCGGCAGCGGGCTTATCAGGATGCCGCCGGTTTCGGTCTGCCACCAGGTATCGACGATCGGGCAGCGCTTCTCGCCTACCACGTTGTAGTACCACAGCCACGCTTCCGGATTGATCGGTTCGCCGACGCTGCCCAGCAGGCGGAGCGATGCCAGGGAGGTTTTCTTCACCGGCCCTTCGCCATCGCGCATCAGGGCGCGGATCGCGGTCGGGGCGGTGTAGAAGAT
>VFSW01002659.1_pt1 | contig 26954 bp, 16 predicted proteins | sample 5358111 | NCBI WGS metagenome assembly VFSW01 (sample SAMN11554181, study PRJNA540505) | mine drainage metagenome | isolation source: sediment from site ElyBrook_90M | place: USA: Ely Copper Mine, Vershire, VT | collected 2017 | reverse complement strand
GAAATTGATAACATGGTGCTGACTTCAGTGATCTCCTCCCACCTGCTGCACTATCAGTTTATTGAGAATAAAAATGAATAATTTAAAAACGGGGAACTAAAAAATCACAAAATTATTAACGACATATAAATAAAGAACTGTCTTACCATGAGCTCAAAAAAACCCTTTTCCAAAGATATAATCCTTCTTGATGATGTTGAAACTGTCGTTAATAAGATAACCGGCAAGCTCCGTCAGGATGTCATGCATAATTTAAGACGGCTGGGTGCTGTTGTAGGGACCAGCGGAGGGATCGACTCTTCAGTCTGCCTTGCACTCTCTGCCAGAGCATTTGGCCCGGAAAAAGTACTGGGGATTATGATGCCTGAAAAGGATTCCAGCTCAGAAAGCGAAGAACTGGCAAAAGAACTGGCAGCAAAGTTCGGGGTAAAGGTAATTAAGGAAGAGATAACCCCTGCCCTGTCAGGATTCAGATGCTATGAGAGACGCGACGAAGCCGTCAGAAACGTATTTCCTGAGTATGATCCCGCACACTATAAGATGAAAATAGGTATCCGGCAAAGCGGCCTGACCAATAACCTTCCTCCTGTTTTCTCACTTACAATAATTGATAAAAACGGGAAAGAGAAAGATCAGATCCTGCCCGTTAAGGAATATCTGAAGATCGTGGCAGCATCAAATTTCAAGCAGAGGTCCAGGATGACCACCCTCTATTTTCATGCGGAGTCACTTCATTATGCTGTAATAGGAACACCGAATAAACATGAACAAGAACAGGGTTTCTTTGTTAAATATGGAGATGGAGGGGCTGATGTGATGCCTATCGGGAATCTTTATAAAACACAGGTTTACCAGCTTGCAAGCTGGCTTGGAGTTCCCGAAGGAATTATAAAAAGAACACCAACCACGGATACCTATTCAGCAGAACAGACACAGGAAGAGTTCTTTTTTCAGATGCCTTTCGGATTAATGGACAGGTACTGGTATGGTTTTGAAAACGGCTATACTCCTGAAGAGGTAGGCAGGGTAATGGGTGAAGATCCGGAAAAGGTCAAAGATCTCTTCGGTAATTTTGAAAGGAAGAAAAGAACCACGGAATATTTAAGGATGGCTCCCGTCAGGAATTATTATGGTACGTAGGTTATGTATGATGGCCTTGCCATAGCTGATGGTTGAGAAACAATAAACATAACCCTATGAACGCCTTTGATTATTTTTTTGAAAAAACCTCCACTTTTGAAAAATCCTTTCTTGCAGGTAAAGAAGTTGTCTCATTTAAGAAGTTGTATGACTCTTCATTGTCCCTGGCTGCCAGGTTACAGAGAGATGTCGGACAGAATAAGCATATAGTCCTGATTTCGGTAAATAACCTGTTTTTTCTGACCGCCTACCTGGCGATTATTAAATCGGGTAATATATGTATTCCTCTGGATCCGAATATTGAAAAGGAGAATTTCGAATATATAAATGAGCTGACGAAACCTGCTCTCATATTTCTTACCAGGGATCTTGAAAAAAAACTTACACTTCAGAAAGAGATCTGCATCTTTCCTGACTCGTTACCTGATGAGCATGAAAAAGGCATCTGGTTATCAGGATCACAGTTTGATCAGGAAGGCTGCGCTGAGATAATTTTCACTTCAGGTTCTACAGGAAAACCCAAAGGTGTAATGATATCTCATAAGAACCTTATTGCAAATACCTCATCTATAGTAGAGTATCTGAATTTATCACAGGATGACAGAATGCTTGTGGTGCTGCCTTTCTACTACTGTTACGGATTATCGCTCCTTCACACTCATCTGAGGGTGGGCGGATCAATAGTCTTTAATAATTCATTCATCTTCCTGGGAAGCATTATTAAAGATCTTAAGGAATATAAGTGTACCGGGTTTGCCGGAGTACCAAGTCATTTTCAGATCCTGCTCAGGAAGTCTGACTCCTTCAAAGAAACAAAATTTCCTGATTTAAAATATGTTACCCAGGCCGGAGGGAAATTGCCGCCTATATTTATAGATGAATTCAGGAATAGTTTTCCCGATGTTACCTTCTATGTGATGTATGGTCAGACTGAAGCAACGGCAAGACTCTCCTATCTGCCTCCCGAGCTCTACGAACAGAAGAAGGGTTCGATGGGTAAAGGTATTCCCGGGGTGGAACTCAGGGTAATTAACGAGAAAGGCAAAAACGTAAAACCCGGTGAAAACGGTGAAGTTGTAGCCAGGGGAAATAATATAATGATCGGTTACTTTGCTGATGAGGAGGGTACACGAAATACTCTCCGGGATGGATGGCTATTTACCGGTGACCTGGGAACCGTTGATAATGACGGCTATATCTATCTGACGGCGCGTAAAAAAGAGATAATAAAAGTGCGTGGGAAACGTATCAGCCCCAAAGAGATCGAAGCTGTGATACTGGAGTTGCCGGAAGTTATTGACTGTTCAATAGAGGGGATAGAGGATGAGATAGAAGGTGAAATGCTGAAAGCAACGGTCGTTGTAAGAAAAGAAGCTAAAAACAACCTGACGGCTGAGTCCATTATGAAGCATTGCTCCAGGTATCTGGCCCTGTACAAGATACCCCAGGTTTATGATCTGAAAGAAGAGCTGACCATCAGCGCCACGGGTAAAAAGATTAAAAAGTAAAAACAACGGAACTTTGAAGTCTATCATAAGATTTTTGCAGTTAATCAAAATAAAATTGTGATAACCAAAAAAAATCCTTTATTTGTTGAAGAAAACTACTTCTTAAGGCTGATAAAAGATATATTTTACACGATTACCCGGTCGGATTGCCCATTAGTTAAGTATGTGAAATAAGTTTATAATATAAGTAATACAAAGTTAAGATGAAAAGAAAAACAAATCTCCTTGTTTTAGTATGCCTGCTATCCGGATTTGGTCTGATCAACAGTTGCAAGAAGGATGTTTCATTGCCGGTTCTGACAACAAGTAACATAACGAATATCACTATAAATTCAGTTACAGGCGGTGGTGTAATTACCAATGGCGGCGGAGCGGATATTACAGCCCGCGGAGTATGCTGGGGAACGACCACAAATCCGACCATTTCCGGTAATCATACTACCGATGGAATAGGTTCCGGTACCTTTGCAAGCAACATTACCGGCCTCACACCTGATACCAAGTATTATATCAGGGCTTACGCTACAAACAGTGCTGGTACGGCTTATGGAAATGAAGTCTCTGTAACAACAACTGCAATTGTAGTTCCTACCCTTACTACAGCAACTGTTACCTCAATCGGGCTGACAACTGCCACATCGGGTGGAAATATTACAGCTGATGGTGGTGCATCTGTAACTGCAAGAGGTGTCTGCTGGGCTACAAATACAGGCCCGACAACCAGCAATGATACTACATTAAACATGACCGGAACCGGTATCTTTGCAAGCAGTCTGACCGGATTAACCGCTTCCACCACATATTATGTCCGTGCCTATGCTATCAACAGTGCAGGTACCGCATATGGAAACGAAGTATCATTCACTACGGCAGCATTGACAGCTCCGGTTCTTACCACAGCTGAAATTTCTGCTGTTACTCTTACTACTGCCTCATCGGGAGGAACCATCACATCTGATGGTGGAGTTGAGGTAACTGTAAAAGGTGTCTGTTATGCAACAACGGTCAATCCTACGGTTGCCGGCAGTAAAACAATTGACGGAAGCGGAACTGAAGCATTCACAAGCGCCCTCACCAGTCTGGCTCCGGGGACAAAATACTACGTTCGTGCGTACGCTACCAACAGTATAGGTACAGGATATGGAAATGAGCTCTCCTTCACAACCACCGCTGTTGTGGTTCCAACTCTTACAACAGCAGCTATTTCTTCTTTCACACAGACAACTGCAGTTTCCGGTGGCACAATAACAGCTGACGGTGGCGGATTCGTCACTGCAAGGGGTGTATGCTGGTCAACAACAGCCGACCCGACAACAGCCGACAGTAAAACATCCGGCGGAACAGGCACAGGTTCTTTCGTAAGCAATATTACAGGATTAACTCCAAACACGGTATATCATGTCCGTGCATATGCTACCAACGGTAAAGGTACCGGATATGGTGAAGATGTTCAATTTACAACAAGCCAGGTTGTGGCTCCGACTCTTTCAACAGCTACTGCCACAACTCTCACCCAGACAACAGCCGTTACCGGTGGTAACGTCACGGCAGATGGAGGCGGAACAGTAACCGCAAGGGGTGTATGCTTTGCTACCACAATCAATCCCACCACAACCAATACTACTGTTGCAGGCGGTACCGGAACCGGTGTATTCATTAGCAACCTTACCGGCCTGCTGCCGGCAACGACCTATTATGTTCGTGCTTACGCCATTAACAGTGCAGGTACTGCTTACGGAAATGAGATCTCATTTACTACCACCGCAATTACGGAGCCGGTTCTCACCACAGCCGCAGCTACATTAATCACTCTGACAACAGCAACCACCGGAGGAAATATCTCCTCTGCCGGTGGAGGAACCGTTACTGCCAGGGGGGTTTGCTATGCTATTACAACCAATCCTACAACAAGTAACTTCATTACCTCAAACGGGAGTGGAACAGGTGCATTCACAAGTCCTCTTACCGGCCTGCTTCCGGGGACAAAATATTATGTGCGCGCATACGCTACCAATTCTGCCGGAACAGCCTATGGCAATGAGATATCGTTTACAACAGGTTCGGTTGTTTCTCCTACACTAACCACCACTACGGTTTCATCGATCAATCTGACAACTGCAGTATCAGGTGGAAATATCTCATCTGACGGAGGTGGTACTGTTACCTTAAGCGGAATTTGCTGGAGCACCTCAGCTAATCCGACTGTGGGTGATAGTAAGACCACAGATGGCACAGTGTCAGGAAGTTTTGCCAGTACTATGACCGGTCTGTCGGAAGCAACAACATACTATGTCCGTGCTTATGCAACAAACAGCGCCGGAACCGGTTACGGTAATCAGCTTGTCTTCAACACCAGGCTTTCCGATGTTGAAGGAAATACCTATAGTATTGTCACCATAGGTACCCAGGTCTGGATGGCTGAAAACCTGAGAACAATTACTCTGAATAACAGTACTCCCATTGAAAATATTACCGACAATACTGCCTGGTCAGCACTTGCAACTCCTGCCTATTGCTGGTACAACAATGATGAGGCTACAAATAAACCGCTGTACGGAGCTTTATATAACTGGTTTACAATAAATACCGGTAATCTGTGCCCTTCAGGATGGCATGTACCGACCGAGAATGAATTTGGGACACTCGAACTTTATCTGGGCGTGCCCGCTGATAGCATCAGCTTCTGGGGATGGCGCGGCCTTGGCGTAGGCACTAAGCTGAAAAGTACAACCGGATGGGCTGCAGGGCAAGACGGCACCAATACAAGCGGATTTACTGCTCTACCGGGAGGTTACCGGTTTGCCGGCACAGGAACATTCAATGACCTGGGCAACCTGACTTACTGGTGGACAGCCACATCCATTGATGCAACAAGGGCATGGTACAGGAGACTTGACGGAAGTAGTACATCTGTATACCACGCTGGAACGGAAGAACGGGGTGGAAAATACGTCCGGTGCCTTAAGAATTAACAATTAATCACCTTAAAATGCAAGATTTTTTTTAACTTTATATTTCCACTAAAATTAATTAATGTATGAAAAAGATTACAAATGTATTATTATTGATTTCCCTGCTATTAGGAGTTACGCTGACTGACAGTTGCAAGAAGAGCGTTTCACTGCCGGTCCTGACTACCACTAATGTAACGAATGTCACTATTAATTCAGTTACAAGCGGTGGTGTAATTACCAATGGCGGCGGAGCGGATATTACAGCCCGCGGAGTATGCTGGGGAACGACCACAAATCCGACCATTTCCGGTAATCATACTACCGATGGAATAGGTTCCGGTACCTTTGCAAGCAACATTACCGGCCTCACACCTGATACCAAGTATTATATCAGGGCTTACGCTACAAACAGTGCTGGTACGGCTTATGGAAATGAAGTCTCTGTAACAACAACTGCAATTGTAGTTCCTACCCTTACTACAGCAACTGTTACCTCAATCGGGCTGACAACTGCCACATCGGGTGGAAATATTACAGCTGATGGTGGTGCATCTGTAACTGCAAGAGGTGTCTGCTGGGCTACAAATACAGGCCCGACAACCAGCAATGATACTACATTAAACATGACCGGAACCGGTATCTTTGCAAGCAATCTGACCGGATTAACTGCCGCTACCACATATTATGTCCGTGCCTATGCTATCAACAGCGCAGGTACCGCATATGGAAACGAAGTATCATTCACTACCACAGCATTGACAGCTCCGGTTCTTACCACAGCTGAAATCACCGCTATTACTCTTACATCTGCCACCTCAGGAGGAACAATCACATCCGATGGCGGTGCTGCTATCACAGCAAAAGGTGTCTGCTATGGACTAACGACAGCTCCTACCGTTGCCGGCAGTAAAACAACCAACGGAAGTGGAACGGACGCTTTCACAAGCGACATCACCAGCCTGGCTCCGGGGACAAAATATTATGTTCGTGCTTACGCTACCAACAGCATAGGTACAGGATATGGAAATGAGCTCTCTTTCACAACTACCGCTGTTGTGGCTCCAACTGTTACAACCGCAGCCATTACTACTTTCACACAGACTACTGCAGTTGCCGGTGGTAACGTAACAGCTGACGGAGGCGGATTAGTCACTGCAAGAGGTGTATGCTGGGCAACAACAGCCGACCCGACAACAGCCGACAGTAAGGTAACAACCGGTTCTGGAATAGGGGCATTCGTAAGTAATATTACGGGATTAACCGCAAACACATTATATCATGTCCGTGCATATGCCACTAACGCTACGGGTACTTCATACGGTGCAGATGTTCAATTTACTACAAGCGCAGTTGCATTCGCAACTCTGACCACAACTACCGCAACAGCACTCACCCAGACATCAGCCGTTACAGGTGGTAACGTTACGGCAGACGGCGGCGGAACAGTAACCGCAAAAGGTGTCTGCTATGCCACAACTACCAGTCCTACAACAGCCAATACTACTGTAACAGGCGGTACCGGAACAGGTGCATTCGTTAGCAACCTTACCGGTCTGTTGCCGGCAACAACCTACTATGTTCGTGCTTACGCCATTAACGCTGCAGGTACTGCTTACGGAACTGAAATTTCATTTACCACGACCGCAATTACGGAACCGGTTCTCACAACCGACGCAGCTACATTGATCACTCTGACAACAGCAACCACCGGAGGCAGTATTTCTTCTGATGGTGGAGGTGCCGTTACTGCAAGAGGGGTTTGCTATGCTACCACAACCAATCCTACAACCAGCAGCTCAATTACCACCAATGGTGCCGGAACAGGTGCATTCACGAGTCCTCTGACCGGTCTGCTTCCCGGGACAACATATTACGTTCGTGCCTACGCCACCAACTCTGCCGGTACTGCTTATGGCAATGAGATCACCTTCACTACTACAGGGATTGTTGCTCCTACCCTTACAACTGCCAATGTGACAGCTATCACTTTAACATCAGCTACATCAGGCGGAAATGTAACTGCTGATGGTGGCGGAACTGTCACCGCAAGAGGTGTCTGCTGGGCTCTGACTGAGAATCCTACCCTGAGTAATTCATTTACCTCGGATGCTTCCGGCACGGGAGTTTTCTCAAGCAGCATAACCGGACTGACAGCCGGAACAACCTATTATGTACGTGCATATGCGACCAATAGCTTCGGAACAGCATACGGGAATCAGGTTGTATTCAGTACAAATATTACCGATGTTGACGGGAATACCTATAAAACTGTTACTATCGGAACCCAGGTATGGATGGCCGAAGACCTGAAAACCACAAAATTTGAGGATTCAAGCCCTATACCTAATGTAACGGATAACGCTACCTGGGCAGCTCTTACAACTCCTGCCTACAGCTGGTATAACAATGATGAAGCTACAAATAAACCGGTATACGGGGCTTTGTATAACTGGTATGCTGTGAACACAGGCAGCCTATGCCCTTCAGGTTTTCATGTACCTATTGATCAAGATTTTAAAACACTGGAGTCATTTCTTGGAATGCCTGCCGCTCAGCTTGACAGATGGGGATGGGGCGGTACAGACCAGGGATCTCAGATGAAAAATACCACAGGCTGGCTGGCTGGCGAAAACGGTACAAATACAAGCGGATTTTCTGCAATTCCCGGAGGTTACCGCTATGCCGCAACCGGTACATTCAATGATCTTGGCAACCTGATCTATATGTGGACAAGAACTGAACTTGATGCCACACGGGCATGGTACAGACTTCTTGACGGTACCAACGCTGATATTTACAGAGCTGCAACAGAAAAAACAGCCGGTAAATACGTCAGGTGCATAAAGGATTAATGATCAATTCAAATAAGTAAAAAGAGGCCGTCTCAAAATAAAAAATGAGACGGCCTTATTTTTATCTCTCTTTTTGAGACATCCTTCTTTTCTTCCTATAGGATAATTTGATGAATTTAAAAGAAATATGTCTCCATGCTTTCCCCTGAAAAAACCTGCCTTGGAATCCCTGATACAAAGGGGGTTCTGCCAACGGCCGTTTTTTTTTGACCACCGGCCTTCTCTTTTTGATAAAGAATAATGCCAGTTAGTCAAGATGTAATAATTTTATCTCATGAAATTGAATGAATTTTCTATTGCCGTAAACAGATAAAATTTTCTTCAGCCAAACCGGAAATGCTTCAAACAAATCTGAAATCAAATAAATCTGTTAACCTTTTTATCCTTCTGGCAGTATTCGGAATCTTAAACAGCCAGACCTCATATGTTAATGCCGAAGAGCTTCGCGCTCTACCTTCTTCGATTGTTTTCAACGCCACGGAAGGACACTCCGTAAGCTACACCAGATCAATTTTTCTGACTACTACCAACGGAGGAATCTTAACCTGGAGTCTTTCAACCAGTGATGCCTGGATGTCAGCCGATTTATCAGAAGGATCGACAGATGGAATAGCCAGGATAAGCGTAAACCCTTACGGGTTATCCCCTGGTACATATAATGGAAATATTATTATCGATTCACCTGAATCGACAGCGGGTCCTGTCATAATTGCAGTTACCCTGATAGTAAATCCCGATGTGCCTGTTATGATTACCCCATGGAAAGATGGCCTGGATGCGGCGATGAGCGTCTCTGTCGACGACTCGAAAGGATCGGGATTTGATGCCCTGCAGGCTAATGGCTTTAAGGGAACTTATGTACTTGAAAATATCTATCCCCCTTCCTACTATACCGATTACTATAACGCAGGTATGGAACTGGGTTGCCATACCGTAAGCCATAATTGTTTTGCTGTTTCTGATTCCGTTTTAAGATACCAGGAAATCCTGCCTAATATTTCAGCCCTGTGTACAAAAACTCCTGAACCCTGCAAGGATGTAATTACACTTGTCTGGCCATGTGGTTTTACAAATTACAGGGAAGAGGCGGTGGCAAGTGATTATTTTCTGAGCGGCCGTGGATATAACTTTAACCTGCTTGAGGATATTTACCCGGAAAACATAATGAATTTAAAGAATTTTAATTCGCATGAGCACTATCCTTATCCTCCGTCAGATCTGAAAACAGTTGTTGATCAGGCCGTTTCACAGAAAAAATGGTTCAATCTGGTTCTGCATGACTATTCCAATGATGACGGAGCAACTACATATGCCAGCTCAAAAAGCATCTGGGTCACAGCAATAGGAACAGTTGTAAAATATATTTTACAGCGCGACAGGTTTATCCTTTCTGATTATAATCTGACCTATAATAAGATTACTTATAAAGTTTCCAGGACATCAATACCGGCCTCACCGGTGCGAGCTTTTGAAAATGCTTTCGGAACTAATGATGTTGTGACAATGCAGGTTGACATTGATGACAGCAAAACTGTAGAGAATGTCTTCATTAATGGAGCTGCAACACCCTTTCAGATAAAGAATATCGACGGAAATCAATTTTTGCTGGCTAATGTCAGGCTGGATCCGTCAACACACAAAGAGGTTGAGATAAAATATGTTTTTACGGCTATTGGACTGACTGTTACAGGAGTTACTGCAGAAGACAAGGTTTATAACAGCAGCGCAGCAGCAGTAATAAATACCACAGGCGCTGTCCTGGCCGGAGTTTTGCCCGGGGATGACGTTACCCTTGTTACAACAGGAGCTACTGGTGCTTTCTCTAATAAGAACATTGGTACCGGAAAAACAGTAATAACTTCCGGATTTACGATAACGGGAGCTGATATTGAAAAATATGCGCTGCTGCAACCGGTAACAACAGCAAGTATTACCAAAGCTAATCTTTCCGTATCAGGGATGACAGCCAATAACAAAGTTTACAACGGGACCACATCAGCTACCCTCAATACGGGAAGTGCTTCCCTTTCAGGCATCATACCGGGGGACGTGGTCACGCTTGTTACAACGGGAGCAATAGGGCTATTTGACAATAAATACGTTGGCACAGGTAAAACCGTGACTGTAACCAGCATTACCCTGGGGGGAACCGATGGCGGAAATTACGACCTGGCCCTGCCTCCTCCATTGACTGCAAGCATAACCCGGGCTCCTCTTACAATAAAGGGAGTTACCGCGAACAATAAACTTTACGACGGGACGACAACAGCAGATATTAATACCGGAAGTGCAGCCCTGAATGGCATTATTTCAGGTGATGTTGTAACCCTGAATTCGTCGGGAGCCACCGGAAGATTCGATAATGAATTCTCGGGGACAGGTAAAACGGTTACTACTTCTGGTTTTACGATAAGCGGTACAGATTCCGGGAACTATACTGTCAGCCAGCCAACTGCGACAGCTGATATAATTGGATTGCCATTGACAATAACCGGAGTAACTGCAAATAATAAGGTCTATAACGGATCAGCAACAGCTACACTGAATACCGGCAGCGCGGTTCTTTCAGGAGTTCTCGCCGGGGATGCCGTATCTCTTGTTAAAACAGGAGCCACAGGCGCCTTTAATGACGAAAACGCCGGGACCTCAAAACCCGTAACAACATCAGGATTTACCATTACCGGCACGGATGCAAGAAAATATTCCCTCACACAACCTGTAACCTCAGCAGATATAGCGAAGGCAACTCTGACCATTTCAGGCGTTACCGTTAATGACAAGGTCTATAACGCAACAACATCAGCAACGCTGAATACCGGAAGCGCAGTGCCGGGTGGGGTAATTTCAGGTGATAATGTTACCCTGATCTCAACGGGTGCAACCGGCACATTCTCAAGCAGTACTGTGGGAAATTCCAAGACTGTAACTATAACCGGGTTTGCTCTCGGAGGATCAGATTCAGGAAATTATACACTTACCCAACCTTCAGCTACCGGAAATATTACAGCATTGTCTCTTACTGTCACGGGAGTTACAGCAAATAATAAGGTCTATAATAGTTCTACATCCGCAACTCTGAATACAGCGAGTGCAACTCTTGTTGGCGTGTTGTCAGGTGATGTTGTGACACTCGTCACCACAGGAGCAACAGGAACATTTAGCAACAAGAATGCAGGCACCGGGAAAACGGTTCTGACCTCCGGATTTACCCTTGGTGGCGCTGACGCAGCCAATTATTCAATCACTCAACCGGTAACTACTGCCGGCATAACCGTAGCCCCTCTTACCCTGTCGGGGGTTTTAGCCAATAACAAGGTTTACAATGTAACAACTGAAGCGACTCTTAACAGCGCAGGAGCAAGTCTTGCCGGAGTTTTCAGCGGTGATGCAGTGACAATTGTCACGGCAGGGGCATCAGGAGCCTTTTCTGACAAAAATATCGGAACCTCAAAGACTGTTACCATTACCGGGTATGCACTGGGAGGAACTGATGCAGGTAACTACAGCTTAACCCAGCCTTCAGCTTCCGCCGGCATTACCACCGCCACATTGACTGTGTCAGGAGTCAGTGCAAATAATAAGACCTATGACGGAACAGATGCAGCCACTCTCAACACGGGAAGTGCCTCACTTGTTGGCCGGTTTGGATCAGACGTAGTTACTATATCTTCAAACGGAAACACCGGAAGATTTTCAGATAAGAATGCCGGTACACATAAGCCGGTCTCAATACCCGGATTTTCAATCGCAGGTTCGGATTCCTACAATTATACTATAGTGCAGCCTGCAGTTTTTGCAGACATAACAGCCAGAACTCTGACCTTAACCGCCAACAATCTTATAAAAGATTACAAGACAAAATTAACATTTAATGGAACAGAGTACACTGCAACCGGGCTGATACCGGGAGACAATCCTCCTGCTGTGGTACTGACAAGCCCAGGAACACCGGAATCTGCAATGCCCGGTTTATATGTAATTAATATTACAGGAGGTTCTGTAATTAATTACAGCATTACCTTTGTGAACGGGGAGCTGACGGTCGGGAAACGGCAGATTACCGCAACGGCAGACAATAAGACTAAAATATACGGATCTGATAATCCGGTCCTTACCATAACATACACCGGATTCCTGGCAGGAGATAATGCCTCCGGACTTGAGGTTCTCCCGGTTGCATCAACCAATGCCCTTAAAACCAGCAATGCAGGCCGGTATTCAATCACTCTTTCGGGAGGATCTGATACGAAATACAGTATAAAGCTGGTAAACGGTACACTTGATATTTCAAAAGCACCTCTTGAAATTACGGCCGATAACATTACAAGAACCTATGGAAATGCAAATCCTGATCTTACAATCAGCTATTCAGGCTTCATGCCGGGTCAGGACCAGGGAGTCCTTGACCTGCTTCCCGTTGTAGAAACCGAAGCAACGGAAACCTCTGATGCAGGTGATTATGAAATAAATATATCCGGGGCAAGTGATAATAACTACAGTTTCATTTATAATAAAGGTACCCTGACTATTAATAAAGCTGACCAGTTAATCTCATTCGATGATTTACCATCAGAATTAAGGATGTCACGGGAAGTGGAACTTAAGGCAACATCATCCAGCGGATTACCTGTAAGCTTCAGGTTCTCCGATCCGGGTAAAGCAAGCCTTAACGGAAATATTATGACGCTTGTAGCAGATGGGAATCTGACGGTCGATGCTGTTCAGGAGGGTGACCATAACTGGAATGCCGCACCCGAAGTTGCCCGTACAATCGATATTCTTCCCACATTCGATAATATCAGCTCCCTCTTCACTCCAAACGCCGACGGGATGAATGATTACTGGTATATTCCCGACCTTGATCAGTATGGACAGGTAAAAGTCACTGTATATAACAGGTTTGGCCAGGTGGTATACAAATCAGATGGTTATAAAAACGACTGGGACGGGACCTGGAATGGTCATCCGCTTCCTTCAGCTTCATACTATTATATAATCAATTCTTCGAAGCTGGGATTTATTAAAGGTGTTGTGAATATTGTAAGATGAGATCAGGGAAAAAACAGATCAGACAGATGAAAAGGATTATTCTAATCTTTCTTATTTCGATGCCGGCACTGGCCTTCGGGCAGCAGTTTCCTTTTATCCAGGGGTACAACTTTAATCCGTTCAGCCTCTCCCCTGCCTGCGCAGGTATCACTAACAAAAAAACCCTCTTCCTGGACTACCGTGCGGACTGGACGGGCATTGAAGGAGGTCCGAGGACATACCAGCTCAGTTACAGCGACAAGTTCAGGAACAGGGTTGGACTGGGAGGAAGATTTATTTATGACAAAACAGATATATTCAAGCAGACACTTTTTCTTTTGACCTATACATATGAGGTCAAAATTATGGAGGAACATACTATCAATTTTGGTCTGTCTCTGGGGTGTTACAGAAATTCAATAGACCTCAGTAAATATTATAACGATCCGGACTATGTAGAAGATATGGTCCTGATGTATGGGCTACAGAAATCAAAGATCAAGTTTGCTTCCGATATAAGTGTTTTGTACAGGTATAAGCAGGCTGAAGCAGGGCTTACCTTCTCAAATATAATGTTTGGCGCCGCCAGGTACCATAATACTGACCTCACATATAAACCTTTGAAGAATTATATTCTGCACGCCTCGTATCTGGTCAGTCTTGATGAAAAATGGACTCTCAAACCCACCATTATCCTGAGAGGTGGTCAGAACATACCTGCCCAGTTTGAAATTTCTCCTACAGTAACCTGGAATGATCGTTTCTGGGGAACAACTCTTATTATGACCGGAGGGATCTTCGGAGTGGGATTGGGAGGAGAAGTGTACAAGGGGATGCTGCTTAACTATTCCTATAATCTGAGTACAAACTTAAGCGGGACAGTCCCATTTGGTGTATATGGCAGTCATCAGGTCACACTGGGGATACGCCTGTTCAGATCCCCGAAAGACAATAAGGGTCAGGATTGACAGCTGATCAATCAGAAATTTTCTCCTTTTCCAGGATACAGGATTTCCTGAAGGTCATGGGTTGATGGATCAATATCCTGAACTGATTTTAAAAATCCTAAATATTATATGGAAAAAGAACATGTTTACTATCTTTGATAAAACTTTTTATGAAGTATCTTTATTTTTTAACGGTTTTGTTACTTCTTGGAGTCGGCTGTGAATCAAATCAAGGAGATATGAAGAAAATTCTGTTTCTGCATCATAGTACCGGTAGTGCCATCTGGATGGGCAAGACTAACAGGTATCTTTATAAGCTGACCCGGAAGGGTGATGTACAAAGGTATTTTTCCGGCTATAACAAAGAGAATAAAACCAATTATGAAATAACAGAGCGTTCATTCCCCATGATGACACCCTATGGCTGGAATAACTATCCTTATGATTATTATAATATCTGGGTAAAGAACGGGGGTGAGAATCCTTATATGGGTGAACCGACACTTGAGATCCTGACAAAGCAATATGACCTGATAATTTTCAAGCACTGTTTCCCGGTGAGCAGGATATCGGAAGACACGGGTTTACCTGACATTAATTCCGATGAGAAAAGAGTTGAAAATTACAAACTGCAATACAATGCCCTGAAGAAAAAGATGCACGAATTCCCTGATAATAAATTTATATTATGGACACCTGCCATCTATCCAAAAAATAAGATCACGGAAGCAGAGGCAAAACGTACGTATCAGTTTTACAGATGGATTCTTGACGAGTGGGATGAAAAAGGAGACAATATTTATATCTGGGATTTCTATAAATATGAAACGGAAGGCGGTTTATACATGAGTGATAAAAATGCAGTTGATCCTGATAATGCCCATCCGAACAGGAATTTTTCCGCGAGGGTAGCTCCGTTATTCGGTAAGTTCATAATTGAAACTCTGGAATCTGAAGTTAAAAAATAGGTTGCTTTTCAGCCTGACAGTAAATATGAAAATAAAGAGCATCTTTAAGCGGATTCAGTTGATGCTACTGAAAAAAGCCGGCAATGAGACCAAGATTAATTATTTGCGCAAGCAAGGGATGAAGATTGGTACTGATTGCCATTTTAACACCATGTCGTTTTCCACTGAACCCTATCTTATCGAGATCGGCAATCATGTTGCCATTGCAGGCGGGACGGAGATTATCACTCACGATGGAGCAATATGGTGCTTCCGTGATGAAATGAAAAATGCCGATGTATTCGGCAGGGTTAAAATTGGCAATAACGTGTTTATAGGGGATAATTGTACCATTCTTCCAAATACAATAATCGGTGATAATTGTATTGTCGGAGCAGGAAGTGTGGTCAGAGGCAGGTTTCCTGAGAACCAGGTGATAATAGGTAATCCTGCAAAACCAGTTATGAAAATGAGTGTCCAGAGGTTTCTCTATCTGCAGAACCCCGGGTTGTTAATGACTCAGAATTTGTCTGACGAGGAAAAAAGTAAAATTCTGAAGAAACACTTTCCTTCATAATTTTTGAAGCATCTCATTTCTCTTACAGGTAAGCTCCGCAGGGGCGTAATAAAATTCTGCCACCAGCCATGCAGGATCATCTAATGTAATTTAATCGCGGTAAGGGAGTCGGTCTCCTGTGTTATTATCCTGTTAAGGGTCAGAGAGAGCCTTCTTGCCCCGGCTTCATTAAGGTGGTCGGCATCATAGAAGTCAGCAGCTTTATACGTTGTGTCATTCAACATATTGATATACAGACAATTATCATTATTATCTGCAATTTCATCTGCCTCCTTCAGCGTCTGGTTTAACTGATTTTTATCAAGGTTGTCCCTGTACGTCACGTATGCCGGAGGAGTTAAAAGAATGACCTGTATATCTCTTATCCTGCAAAATGCCACAATCGATTCAAGAGTAGCTACATTCTCCCGGAACAGCCCGGAATTTATTATAGTATGTCTTTTAGCTGCAGAAATTCCTGTTGTATTCAGATCCTGAGCCTTTTTCGAATTGTAGGAAATCCCCCAGCCAAGAGACGTGGAGGAGACAGGATCATCCCTTTGAATGTAATATGAAACAATCCTTTTCAGGTTAATTAATAATTTGTTACTTAAAACTTCAGAATGATATTTGAGGTTTGCTGACGTGTGAAGGTCAAAGTATATTATATAATTTTTTATCCTCCATGATTCAGAGCCGGTTTCGAGCTTTTCATTCAGAGAAAAATAGGATACAGGCAAAACTACTGTTTTCAGATTGACCCATTTATTATCATATTTCTTTAGTATTTCCAGATCGTAATTTAATGTCTGTGTTACATTACTTGCATTAAAGCAATTGAGTGAAAAATATTCGGGGTTAATATCAAAGAAAGAATGCGAGCTTCCAAGAACAAGAATCTCAATATCATCCGAGTGTTTATCAAGATAATCTTTCTTTAAGGAATAGACATTTGGTATTAACCTTAACAGAATCTCAAGGGTCGCTGCAATTAAAAGCAGAGGTATAAAAAAAGTGAGGGTTTTGATGACAAAAGCTCTCATTCTTAAAACTGAAAATAGATAAACTGTTGCTGTTTCCCTGCAAAAACAAGAATGGTTATTACGAGAACATAATACATGGCCCATCTGAGAGGTCTTCTCCATCCGGCACCCAGATCTGCAATGGCATATTTTTGCTCACGCCCCGACCATTCTATGAAAAGGAAAAGCAAGACAAGGCCTGATATGAGAAGTCCCTGCTTCATTCCGGGAAAATCAGGTACTGAAAACAGCGATTTTGAAAATATTACACTCAGATAAGAAAATGCCTCATCAATATTCTTTGCCCGAAAGAATACCCAGGCTATTGTCACAACACTCAGGGTTGATACTGTATCTGCCATAACGACGGCTCTGTTTCCACTTCTGATTCCCAGTTTTTTAAAGAGGATTTTTCTTGGCGTCTTCTGCAGCTGGTACAGTATAAGAAACAAACCGTGGATCATGCCCCATAAGATGAATGTATAATTTGATCCGTGCCAGAGACCTGTCAGAAACCATGTTATAAGGCTTACGGCAACATAGATAAAAATATCAGTCTTAATGGCCAATATCTTCTCATTTTTAATCGTCCATGTGAAGGCCGCTGAAACCGGGAAAAATACATAATCCCTGAACCACGATGTCAGGGAAATGTGCCATCTTTTCCAGAATTCGATAATATTACCTGAAAAATAAGGATAGGCAAAATTCTGCATCAGATTGAATCCTAATAGCCTGGCAGTGCCGATTGCAATATTTGAGTACCCTGAGAAGTCTGCATAAATCTGGATCGCATAAAAGGCTGATCCGATCAGAAGGGTACTGCCGGTATAGGTTGTATAATTTTTAAAAAAATCGTCGACATAGACTCCAAGATTATCTGCAATTACGACCTTTACGAAGAGGCCCCAGAGGATCTGCCTTAATCCGTCTGATGCCTGAGTGTAATTAAATTTCCTGCTGCCGGCAATCTGTGGCAGCAATGAAGAAGGCCGCTGAATAGGTCCGGCAAGAATGATCGGGAAAAAACTCAAAGTCAGTAAAACTTTTATAATATCCCTCTCAGCTGTAATACTATTCTTAAAGATATCTATTATGTAGCTTAATGATAAAAAGACATAGAAACTGATCCCCAGAGGTAATATGATCTTTGTTACAGATGAAGGCAGTTTGTAGCCGGTAAGAGCGATAAGATGGCCAAAGCTATCGATAAAAAAATTGAAGTACTTAAATACTCCGAGAACTCCTATATTGATTATGAGCCCCGCGATCAGCCAGATCCTTCTTCTCCTTTTAATTTCATTTATTTCGATCCCTAAACCTATAATATAATTGGCAAGGGAGAGTGATATCAGGAGTGACAGGAATCTCCAGTCCCACCACGCATAAAAAAAATAGCCTGCAATCAGGAGAAACAGATTCTGCAGAGCAACATTCCTGTCAAATACAAACCAGTAGAGTGTAAATACTACAACCAGAAAGACTGCAAATTCCAGTGAATTAAATAACATCTCCGGGTATTATAAAAGGTCTTATTAAAAAATCAGGACCGTAGTTTCCTCCAGGAGTGCATGCAGATACCTGAAACGGTATCTCTTCTTCCCTGTATATTTTCCTGTAATACAAAATTCATTGTACCGGGATACTACCCGATAAATTCATTCGTAAGATCTACTATCCTGTTCACGCTGTCGAAGGCCTCGGGCGTTGCTTTTGAAGAGGGGATCCTGACACCGAATTTATTCTCAAGGAAAACCAGCAATGAGACCATGGAAAAAGAATCGATAAAACCTCCTGAGATAAGAGGTGTGTCGCAGGTAATAACTGTTTCCTCGTCTTCAATATATTCCTTAATAACATAATCGAGAACCAGGGTTTTCATCTCTTCTTTATTTATTGTTCCCATAGCACCTGATTTAATAAGGGTGATTATTATTAAAATTTTTTATTATATCAATCATTTTCAAGAGTGGAAGTATCACCTGTCTCCTCGCCCCATTCTCTGGCATGCAGAAGTCTTCTCATTATCTTTCCGCTCCTTGTTTTCGGAAGCTGATCCATATATTCAATTTCCTGTGGCATTGCCAGAGGAGATAATTTTTTCCGGATAAAGTTCATAATTTCAAGCTCAAGCGTGGCAGATGGGGTATATCCCTTTCTGAGTGTGATAAAAGCTTTCACAACTTCCATTTTCAGGTCATCCGGTTTTGACACAACAGCTGATTCTCCCACGGCAGGATGTTCAAGAAGTGCAGATTCAACCTCAAAGGGTCCTACAAGATGTCCGCCGGTGTTGATAACATCATCATCTCTTCCAATAAACCAGAAGTATCCATCTTTATCAGTAAAGGCTTTATCTCCTGTAATATACCATCCTTTTATAAATTTTTCTTTATATTTTTCCTCGTTCTCCCAGTAGGTGCGCATCATTGCGGGCCATCCGGGCCTGAATGCAATCAGTCCGGCCTTTCCATATTCTCTGACAGGCTCGAAAGTTTCCGGATCAAGTACTGCCGCGGAGATCCCGGGGAAAGGTTTTCCCATGGAACCCGGTTTTACTTTCATTCCCGGGAAATTGGCTATCATAATTGATCCCGTCTCAGTCTGCCAGTAAGTATCATGGAATGGCCTGCCAAAAACCCTTTCGGACCACAATACAGCTTCGGGGTTTAATGGTTCACCGACGCTCGCAAGATGGCGAAGGGAGGACAAATCAAAGTTCTGTGTAACATCGTCGCCTGCTCGCATCAAGGATCTTATGGCAGTTGGGGCTGAGTACCATACGGTGATCTTATATTTGCCGATAAACCTGTACCATGCCGATGCCGAAAATCCTGAATCCAGGACGCACTGGGTGATGCCAAGGCTCCATGGACCTATAATTCCATATGAGGTGCCCGTTACCCATCCCGGATCAGCCGTGCACCAGTAAATATCATCATCCAGCAGATCAAGCACCCATTTTGCCGTCTGATATTGGGAGATAAGTGAATAATGGACATTTTTAACTCCTTTTGGTTGTCCCGTGGTTCCTGAAGTATAATGAAGGACGGATGGTGATTCGGCATAAGTGGGAAACAGCTCCAGTTTTTCAACCGGCTCTGCATTCTGAAGGTCTAAGTGAACCTCCCTGAAACCAGGGAAGGTCGTATTATTCTGATCGGTAATAATTATAAACTCAAGAGACGGAAGCCGACTGATGATCTTCCTGATTTTTGGCAGGTGCTTTTTTTGCGTGATGATCGCCCGCGTTTTTGCATCTGCAAGCCTGACATATAATGATTCATCTCCGAAAGCTGAGAAAAGAGGTTGTACAATTGCCCCAATCTTTAGTATTCCCAGGAAAGAAAAATATAATTCAGGTATCCTGTCCATAAACAGGCAAACCCTCTCTTTTTCCCCAATGCCGAGATCCCGGAGAAATTTCCCTATCGTATTACTTGCAAGGCGGATATCATTGAAGGTAAATTTCTTTTCAATTCCTTCATATCCCTCATAAAAAAGAGCAACTTTATCCGCTTTACCTTTCTGACAGATCCTGTCAGAACAGTACCAGCCTATATTTATTATATCACCATGACGGTATCCGAGCTCGCGTTCAGAAACTGACCAGTCGTAACTCCCGATTCTTTCTTCATATGAGCCAGCGTCAGACATAAAAGATATTTTCTTTGATATCAAAACTTCCCCTTTTAAACTCCAGTCATACTTCAACCTGCAACAGCCGGTGATTCAACCAATATTTAAATTAGCAAACCTGCTTTTTCCCCGGTATCAATAAGTTCAATATTCAGGCCATATCTGGCCATCAGAAAGGCAATATTGTGGTTGTTGAAAGCCTCTCCCGGCTGCGGGGGGACAAGCTTCAAAAGACCTTTACCCGTGAGCTCAACTATTGTCTCATCAATATCTGAACACTTAAAGCAGAGATGATGAAACCCACCACCCCGGCTGACAAAATTCATAAGCGACTTGTTGCTTTCCAGGGGTTCAATAAGCTTGACAGTAATGCTCTCCTCCTTCGTTAAGAATGTCACTTTAACTTTCTGGCGGGAGTTTTCCACAATTTTTGTCATCTGCCTGTAGCCAAATACATTGTCCCAATAGGCAATCCCTTCAGCTATATTCCTGACCGCAAAACAAATATGATCTATTTTCATTATTATATAATATTGATGCCCCTTTTTTCATCCCCGTCCGGAGATTCCTTATTAAGAACCAGGCTGTACAACTTTATCAGTTTCTCCTTCTCGAATTCCCAGGACAATTCATTGATTACCCTCTGATAACCGAAATCACCCATTTTTGATCTGAGCCCGGGGTCATCAATAAGCTGCATAATTTTAGCAGCAAAATCGGCAGTATCGCCATTTTTTGCGTACAGTGATGCCTCACGGGCTGAAAACCTGCCCTCTTTCAGATCATATTGTACTATAGGCTTTTTCAGAGCCATATACTCCATAATCTTATTCATAGTGGAGAGGTTATTCATTTCCGTGGGTTTATCAGGGTTAACACAGATATCTGCCGTGTTTAAAATTGCTATCATCAGCTCATCAGGAACCCTCCCATAAAAATCGATATATCCGGTCAGTCCCATCTCTCCTGAGAGTTTTTTCAGCGACTCAAGGCTGGTTCCCCCGCCTATTATGGCAAACTGAATATCCTGCCTGACTGCAATGATATGCCTGGCACTCTCGAGAAGGAGATCAATGCCTTCCTGTTCTCCGATGACTCCTACATAACCAACAAGGTACTTCCTGCCCCTTAAAAACTGACTGTCAGGCGAAAGGAGCTTTAACCTGTCAAGTTTTGGTCCGCTCCTGACTACCCTTACCTTATTTTCCTGTTTTTTTCCTCTGCGGACAGCTATTTCCTTGTAAGATTCATTGGTAGCTATGGAGAAGTCAGCTGTGGCAAATGTCAGTCTCTCGAATAAAACCATCATATTATAAAAAAATCCCTTTTTGCTGAATTTTGCGTAATATAATTCTGGATTTATGTCATGATGATCAAAAATATACTTCACCCCCAATATCTTAAACCACAAGGCTACCAGAAAGATAAGATCAGGAGGATTGCATCCGTGAATAACCTGGAACCTCTTTTTAAAGTATATTTTCCAGCTTAAAAAAAACTCCCAGAACAATGCCGTGCTGTATTCCATCAGGTAACCGGCAGCTCCTTTAGCTTCAAACGGGAGATAGTGCCTGTAAATTTCTATTCCGTTAATTACCTCATGGGAAGCTGAATAGTTTTTCATCTTAGGACAGATAATACTCACACTTGCTCCCTCATCCTTCAATGAATTGGCTTCCTGCCAGACTCTCCTGTCGAAGGGCACAGGCAGATTCTCGACAATTATAAGAACATGTTTGTTTTTTAATGAAGACATCTTTACCAGTTTATTCCAACATAATTGCTTTTCGGGACCAGGGTCTCATCCAGCCTGACAAAGTCTATTATCACCTTATTATCGATATCTGCAACAAGACTGAGGAATTCAGGCTCTCTGGTATTTATTATTATGACATCGCATTTATCTATCAGACTATGGGGATCATCCGTAAGTAATGATGCCAGGTGGGGTATACGTGAATCTATATATTCCTTGTTTGTACCCGTAAGCATTGCAAGATTAATATTCTTATCATAGATACTCATTTCACAGCCTTTTCCAAGGAGCGCTTCAATGACATTTACGGCAGGGCTGTTCCTTAGGTCATCCGTTCCGGCTTTAAAACTAAGCCCCAGGAATCCCAGCTTCTTGTTCCAGTACCTGTAGATCATTTTGACAGCCCTCTGTATCTGGATATCATTGGTTTTATGGATACTGTCGATAAGAGGAACATCAATGTAGAGATCATGGGCGAGGGTCTGGAGTCCTTTAAGATCTTTCGGAAGGCACGAACCGCCGTATGCGAATCCCGGCTTGAAATAATAAGGAGAGATATTTAGCTGCCTGTCCTTGCAGAAGATATCCATCACTTTGTGGGAATCTATCCCAAGTTCGCTGCAGATATTCCCGATCTCATTGCCAAAGGATATCTTGAGGGCATGATAAGTATTATTTATGTATTTCATTATTTCTGCAACCTTCAGATCAGCAATAATGATCTCTCCTGGTAACTGACGATACAGGCCGGCCACTTTTTCAGCAGCATCCCTGTTGTCGGATCCTATAAGAGTCAGCGGAGGATTATAATAATCATGAACAGCCGTCCCCTCTCTTAAAAATTCAGGGTTATCAACAATAGCAAAATTTTCATTTCTCTTCTTTCCCGAAACCCGCTCAACGATATCGGCAAACTTATCGCAGGTACCCGGCATAATTGTGGACCTGATGGCTATAATATGGAAAGTATCTTTATGCTGCAGTGCTTCTCCAATGTTTTCAGCCACTTTAAATATATACTGCAGGTTAAGATGTCCCTTATCGGTACTCGGCGTTCCGACTGCCACAATTGAAATATCAGAACCTGCAACAGCCAGAAAGGTGTCTGAAGTTGCACTGATAAGGCCGGCTGCTCTCTGCTCGGCTATTATTATGTCAACATCTCTTTCAATTATTGTAGCTTTACCTGCATTGATCTGCTCCACCTTTGTCGTATTGGTATCCACGCCAATTACCTTATGTCCGTTTTTTGCCAGGCAGCCCAGACTTACGCAGCCTACATAACCGAGACCGAAAATGCTAATATTCATACTAAATGATTTTGATTATAAATTTAAATGTTGTTGTTGAATCGACAGTAGTTTTACAATAAATAACTCCGGTGGGTTCTTTTTTAAGAAATGAACGTGAATACCATCCTAGCAGTGGAGGTCCTTTTTCTCCTCGTACAATTACAGGATCAAGCTTTTCATCAATCTGAAATTCTGTTCCGGGTAACTGACCTTTCGAGAGCAGAAATAAATTTTTTGCTTTCCTTGCCATGGTAATGGCCGGATGGATATGAAAAGGAAATTCAACCCGGAGTGTCCGTTTTCCCTTTACAATGATTGTATCATTTATCAGGAATTCATTCAGGAGCCTGTTGAAAATGATCTCACGCTGATGTATGGCACCATCCGGAAGATACCCGTTATGTGAAGCTTTTACCCTGTCTCTGTTGCCATCTGATTCGACAGCCTGAATATCAATATCATAGTGTTTAATCCATAATGTCGGGCCCCCGTTCATTGCCTGGTTCTTATTTTCGATACGCACGGTATTATGAGCCAGTGTACCTATGAAATATTGCCGCCATTCAGGTTCAGTATGATAGGTATATGTGCCCGGATCAATGAATACGGGCTGCCCGTCAACATTTAAAAGAAAGGAAAGTGCATCTGCATGACCATGAGCGGCAATCGAAAGATATCCGAGCGGAGCCGCATCGAAATGCAGGTAGATCTCCCTCTTTCCTTCCTCCTTCCGGAAGATAAAGTGACCCTCGTCTCTGAAGAATTTCGAACTCCTTATTATTCGGGTATCGGGTATTGAATCATAGACAGATCTCCCCTTATCACCAAAAAGGATACTGTTTTTCAGATCAAATCCGTTACTTCGCCCTTTGAGCAGCTCATCCTTGAAGATGATGGCTCCTGATGTAAGCAATGATTTGAAATTGTTAAATCTCTCATCAAAATCAAGTATGAAGCATTTTCCATCATCCTCATCTCCATACCTGGGAAAATTACCCTCAGAGTCAAGAAAATCATTTATATAGCAGAAAATTTTATAAAGCTGCTGCCTGAACCTGTCTGAAAATGGTCTGTTTGTCCTCTCTCCTGTAATGAATGATAACAGGAAAAAATCAGTAATGAATTGAATATACTCTGCTGCCTCCTCTTTATTGATGCCTTCCGCTGAATGTTGCTTAATAATCTCTTTCTCGAGTCCTTTCTGAGAATAGCCTATCCATTTTTCAGAGTCTCTGAATGTCCATCTGGAAGAAGCCAGAAAAAGGCCTGCATACTCTGAAATCAGGTGATTATTTGCAGAGGAATACTTTGAAGGATTTTTATAGGAATATATACAATGTTTCTCAATCAGCGGCAGCCAGGTATTGTCGGCAAAATCCCTGAAGTCAGGATAATCCGCCTTCAGGGTCTCTGCGTCCAGGATTTCCCAGCACAGAAACCAGGTAATTAGTCTCAGGTTGATTTCTATATTGCTGTACCAGTTTACTCCTCTCAGGTAGGGATTCTGTAAATCCCAGGATCTGTTTATCTGCATAAAGAGATCCAGATCTTTCCTGTTCCCGGAAACGGCATAGTTCATACAGATTGCCGTAAGAAACTGCAGCCGGTTTACTTCCCATACACATTTGGCGGAGAGTACCGGATTTTCCCTTATGTTGATCTTTCCGTAAAAAGCAAGGCTGAAAGACTCACCCGAAAATATGTCCTTATGCCAGTTGATTCCTTCGGGAGAGCCGTAACCGAAATCCTTACCGAATATTTTCAGTGAATAAGGAACATTTTTCAGATCCGGCAACCGGATACCCAGGATATCTCCTTTTGATTTAATCTCATGGGAGCTGACCACACGTGATCTGTTTAAAGATCTTTCCTCAAAATAGCGTGAAAGCAGATTTTTTATCCTGTAAAAAATTTCACCGGCCGACATTGTTGTCAGTCTGTTGAAATACCAGTTATTTTTCAGCATGCCGGTGATGAGTTTCCGGTTATTGAATCCTTATCCCTGTGCGACATTTGAAATAAACATCTGATATTTTCCACGGGGTGATAAAATTAGATTCTCAACAATCTTTATCTGCAGATCAATTGCCCCTTTCATCTGACTATCAAGCTCTTTTCTAATGAGCCCCATATCTTCCGGCTTATGGTCTTTGTTGACTATTATAAGAAGATCAGCTCTCCCCTTTTCCTTTTGGATATACTGATAAGTTGTAATATTCCTGTAAACAGGATCCCTGAGTAATAATGATGTGTGAGGAAGGAACCTGTTGTTAATTCCGTATAAACCTGACGTACTGCTTCTTTTCCCTTCTATTGAACAATATTCATCTCCGGAAAAACAGAGGTCATCAGTTTTATATCTTATGAAGGGCATTGTCCGGTTCAGAAAGCCTGTTCCTATAATTTCATACTTATTGTCTTCAACATGGATTTTCTCCGTAAAGCCGTAATAGGGATCAAATTTATATCCGTCACGTACAACTTCTTCAGCGATCACGCACCTTTCGCTATGACCATAAAAAGTCATTGAGCGTGTATTGAAGAACTCTTCAATAAATTTCCTCTGGACCTTATCAGGAATTTCAGATATAAGTATAATACCTTTAAGGTTAAAATCAATGTTAATATGGTAGTCCTCAAGAAGCTTTGCAAAATACCAGATGGCAGAGAGATAACCGTTTAAATATTCAGGTTTAAATTTGTTAATCCTTTTTACAAAATCGTTTATGGAGTGTTTGGATAATTTGGTAGGCGTAAATATCATTTCATTGTGCATGGGATTGAATTTCCAGGGTTTCTCACCTAGTCCTACCTGCCTGAATGTAACCATCCTGTCCTTAAAATCATATCCCAATCTCCTTCTGAAATAATAAATGAATGCATTTTCTTTATAAAGAGAATCATAATCAAGCAAAAAATTCAGTCGCAACCCTGAGCTTCCCCCTGTAGAGGCAGAGTAATACCCGTTTTTTACCTCTTCCCTTGATTTAAGCCTGTCAAAATTGGCAGTCACGATTTCCCTGGTAAGGAATGGGATCTTCTTTACCTGATCAAAATCAGAAAATTTCAACGGATCAAATGATACTTTATCAAACAGGTCGTGATAATATGGAACATTCCTGTACGAATAAATAAGGATCTCCTTAAGCTGAAGGAACTGGTACTCCCTTTTTTTCTCCGGACTCAATAATTCCCTGTTTACCAGCAGATTGTAATATTTCAGGAACTCTTCATTTTTTATCAGTTTATTCCTGAAGACTGAAGCTGTCAACAATTTCAGGGGTTCCGGCATATTATCCCTTATTGTTTTAAG
>VFSW01002658.1_pt1 | contig 26975 bp, 30 predicted proteins | sample 5358111 | NCBI WGS metagenome assembly VFSW01 (sample SAMN11554181, study PRJNA540505) | mine drainage metagenome | isolation source: sediment from site ElyBrook_90M | place: USA: Ely Copper Mine, Vershire, VT | collected 2017 | reverse complement strand
TTAATCGTTCGAAGTACACGATGTAACTGTCCACCGTGATACCGATGGACACAATGAGTCCGGTCACCCCCGAGAGTGAGAAGGTGGGAGCGAAGGCGGTATGTCCGAGGGCCGAAATAATCGCCCACAAGAGGGCGGCGGTCGCGCCGAGACCGACCAAGATCACCAGACCGAGCAGTCGGTAGTAGACGATCACGTAGAGCATCACGAGGGCGAGTCCCGCCAAGCCCGCACCGAGAGCGGCGATGAGGTCGCTGTGACCGAGAGTCGCCGACACCACCTGGGTCGTGAGAGGCAAGAGACGCACCGGCAGGGCGCCGAACTGCATCGCGACGGCGAGTGACTGGGCGCTCTGCTGGGTGAAGTTGCCCGAAATCTGCCCCTGACCACCGAAGGAGGTGAAGCTCGACTGATTGGGCTGAATAAGGGGCGCCGACTGGATGACGCCGTCTAGCTCAATCGCGAGGTACTGGTGGAAGTTGGCTTGGGCCACCTGGTCCCAGAGCTTCGAACCCGCCCCGGTCAGCGTGTACTGCACCGACCAGGCGCCGGCCGCGTCGAGGGTGGCGTAGGCCTTGGAGATGTAACTACCACTCAACTCCGAGGGTCCGAGGAGGTAACGGGTGTTGCCCTGTCCCACCTCGGGAAGAATCACGTAGTGACTCGCCACGTCTTCGCCCGGGGTCGTGGTCGCAATCTTGGCGAAACTCGGGTCGGCCCCGATGGCCGAGTTGATGGAGTAACCCTGCGCGGAGTTATTGGGAGTCACCGCCAGGTTCGCGGAGGACAACAGGTAGTTAGTCCCGCAACTCGGCAGGGTGCCCGCCGAGAGGTCCTTCGCGCCCTTCGCTTGCGGCGCGACCTGGCAGAGAACGGGGCGAAAGAAGAGCTGGGCGGTCTGGCCCACTTCAGCCAGGACGGTTCGGGCGTCTTGGACACCCGGCACCGACACCACGACGTTCGTTCCTTGGAGATTGACGGTCGCTCCCGAGACGCCGAGCCCGTTGACCCGGTTACCAAGAATCGTGACGACCTCTTGCATGTTGGCCTTAGAGGTCGGCTGAGCGGGCTTGTAGACCACCGAGAGTCCCCCGGCGAGGTCGAGGCCCAACTTAGGACCCCACCCGAGGGTGAGGGTCGTCGCGAGAGAACCCACGGCGATCACGATGGTGATGAACAAACTGACGATCAACGTCCGACGGGAGGCCTTCGGCTGAGATCCTCGTTGGCGCTGGCTGATGGGAGTGGCCATTACCGGGCCCCGCCCCCCTCACCCTCGCTCGTTGGCTCGTCGGATATCTGAGCCTGGGGTAGTTCGGCCTCGTCGGGGTTCACCTCGGGGGTGACGGGCTCGATCTTTCGACCAATGGCGCTCGAGACGAACTCCAACTCGACACCCGTCGTGGTGCGCAGAGTCACCGTCGTGTCCGACTGTGCGATCACCGTGCCGAGCACTCCACCAATGGTCTGGCACTGATCGCCGACCGTGACTCGACGAGCCTCGGCCATCTGAGCCTTGCGCTTCTGGGATCGGGGCCGCAGGAAGAAGTACCAAATCAAACCGAAGGCGGCGATGTAGAGCAGCAGGAGCAGTGAACTCGATGAGCTCTTGGACGTGGTGGCTAGGAACAGCAGCATGGAGGGTCCTCCGTCGATAAACATAGAAACCCTACTAGTTCGCGGACTCGGTCCTAGACCAATCCGCCCCCGGGAACGGGAAGACCCAGGTGGCGATAGGCCCTCTCCGTGGCGACGCGTCCCCGAGGAGTGCGCAGAACGAACCCCTCACGCAGCAGATAGGGCTCGTAGGCGTCTTCGAGGCTGGCCGGTTCCTCCCCGACGGCGTGGGCCAGAGTTCTGACTCCGACCGGGGAACTGGCGAAGGGGCCGCATAACAAATCGAGGATTCGACGGTCGATTTTGTCGAGACCGGACCGGTCCACTCCGAAGAGGTCGAGCGCCCGTTCGGCCTCCGTGGTCCCGAGATGGGACCAGTTCTCGACCGAGGCGACGTCGCGGACCCGGCGTAGGAGCCGATTGGCGATTCGGGGGGTGCCCCGGCTTCGTCGGGCGATCTCTCTCGCTGCGCCCTCGTCGAGGTCGAGATCGAGCAGACGGGCGGAGCGTTGCACGATTCGGGTGAGATCGTCCACCAAGTAGAGGTCTAACTGGGCCACGAATCCGAAGCGATCCCTCAGCGGAGCGGCCACGCGACCCGTGCGAGTGGTCGCCCCGACCAACGTGAAGGGAGCGAGTTCGAGGCGAATCGATCGGGCGGAGGGTCCCCGACCGATCATCACGTCGACCCGACGATCCTCCAGTGCGGGGTAGAGAATCTCCTCGACCATTCGGGGCAGACGGTGAATCTCGTCGATGAACAGAACGTCCCCCGCTCCGAGATCACTGAGGAGCGAGACCAGGTCGCCGGGTCGCCCGAGTACGGGCCCGGAGGTGACGCGAAGTGAGGCCCCCATCTCGGCGGCCACGATGGACGCGAGGGAGGTCTTTCCCAGTCCCGGGGGGCCGGCGAACAAGAGGTGGTCAACACTCTGACCTCGAGCCTTCGCCGCGGCCAGCACGATTCTTAAATGGCCCACCAGTTCGGGCTGGCCAACGAAGTCGGCCAACGTCTCGGGACGAAGTGACCATTCGATAACTCGATCACTGTCGGGCGCGAGCACCTCCACCTCACGGGGCTCCTCGGACAGTTCCACCTCGCGGCGCGCCATCAACGGGCCAGTCGCGCGAGCGCCATACGTAGAGCGGCCGACTCTTCGTCGGGCCACTCGACTCCCCCGAGGGCGTCGTCAATTTCACTCGTCGCGTAACCGAGGCCCTGGAGCGCGCCGAGAACCCCGTCGGGGATACTCGGCGGGGTCGCCACCACGAGACGGCCGCGTAACTCGAGAACAATGCGTGACGCCGTCTTCGGGCCGATTCCGGGGACCCGGGATAGCTCCTTCGTGTCCCCGTCGTCGAGTGCTCGACGCAACTGATCGAGCGAGAGGGTGCGCAACGCCGCGAGAGCTGTCGAGGGCCCCACGCCCGGGGTGCCGGTCAATAACTCGAAGACTTCACGCTCCGCCGTACTGTCGAAACCGTACAACTGGAGGGAGTCGGCCCGTAACACAGTGTGTACGAAGAACTCCCGGACCTCCCCTCTCGTCGCACCATCGCGAGTCGTGAGGAGGTAGCCCACCCCGCCCACGTCCAGGGTGACGACCGGGCCTCGAGTATCGATCACTCGCCCACTGAGCCAACCAATCACGGCTGGGCCTCGGCGAGTCGGCGCTCGCGCGGAGCGACGCGCAGGTAGGTCAGAGCGAGTCCCAGGGCGTCGGCGGCGTCGGCCGGTCGGGGAACCTCAGTGAGATGGAGGAGGAGAGTCACCATCTCCTGGATCTGCTCCTTAGAGGCGGCCCCGTAGCCACACACGGCCAACTTCATCTCCTGACTCGTGAACTGTCGAACGATTGCGCCCCGCAGCCCGGCTAGTCCCACCGCGATGCCGCTGGCCTGGGTGACCGGCATCGCGGTACGAGCGTTCTTTTGGAAAAAGACCTTCTCCACCACCACGACGTCCGGGCGAACCTCGTCGAGGAGCTCGGTCAAGTCGCGGGCGAGACTAATGAGTCGGCTCTCCGGGGTCTCCCGAGGCGAGGTCTCGAAGACTCCCGCCCGCAGTGCCCGCACGGTCTCGCCGGGACCGGACTCGATCAGTCCGAACCCGCACCGAGTCAACCCCGGATCGATTCCCAACACGAACATATGTTCGACTCTAGTAGGCCCCGCGGAGCAAACGGGTGACTATTCGGCGTCGGCGCTCGCCAGAATGTCGTCGGAGATGTCGAAGTTGGCGTAGACGTTCTGCACGTCGTCGTGTTCGTCGACTGCGTCCATGAGACGAAGAATCCGCTTCGCTTCCGCCTCTTCTTCCACTGGAATCACGTTCTGGGGAATCAGGGTGAGCTCGGAACTGAGGACCGTCACACCGGTCGCCTCGAGAGCCCCGCGCACGGCCATCAGTTCGGTCGGTTCAGTCGTCACGACGTAGTTGTCACCCTGGGCGTCAAAGTTTTCACCCCCCGCTTCGAGGACCCACTCCAACAGCTGGTCTTCGTCGAGGGGTCCCTTCACTTCGAGGGAGCCCTTACGGTCAAACTGCCAGGAGACGGCCCCGGGTTCGGCGATGGAACCACCGTTCTTCGACAAAAGGTGCTTTATCTCGGCGCTCGTACGATTTCGGTTGTCGGTGAGCGTTTCGATGATGAGGGCCACCCCACCGGGCGCGTAACCCTCGTAGGAGATGGACTCGTAGCGAACCCCATCGAGTTCCCCGGTCCCTCGCTTGATGGCCCGCTCAATCGTGTCGATGGGGACTGACGCGTCACGGGCCTTTTGGAACATGGTGCGAAGGGCCGCGTTGGATTCGGGGTCCCCCCCACCCTCGCGGGCGGCGACTTCGACTTGACGGATTATCTTGGCGAAGACCTTGGCCCGAACCGCATCCTTCGCGGCCTTCTGGTGTTTGGTCGTCGCCCACTTCGAGTGGCCGGACATTATTCCTCCTGCCCGTACTGGGCCCCGCTATCGTAACGCTTCGCTCGCCGCATCCAGGAAAAGTCCGTGAATCCGTGCGTCGGTGGTCAGTTCGGGATGAAACGAGCAACCCCACGCCGACCCCTGGCGCACGAGAACCGGGTGCGACCCGTCTCCGTGGTCGTAGGTGGCCCACACCTCGACGTCGGGGCCCACTCGTTCGATGCGCGGCGCGCGAATGAAGACCCCGGGCACCGGCCCAACGCCGCGCACGTCGACCGTCGCTTCGAAGCTCGCGAGTTGGCGTCCGTAGCCGTTTCGGCGCACGTCCACGTCAAGTTGGTGGTAGCTCCACTGATCGAGCCGTCCATCGCTAATGGAGTCGGCCAACATAATCAGACCGGCGCAGGTTCCAAAGGTCACCAGACCGTTGTTCAGCGCCGCAGCCAGGGGTTCACGAAGCCCCGAGGTCGTCAGAAGATAGGCGATGGTCGTGGACTCACCCCCCGGTATCACGAGGGCGTCCAGTCCGTGCAACTGTTCGGGCCGGCGCACCAACTCCACGCGGGCCCCGAGTCGTTCGAGAACAGCGCGATGCTCGCGTACGTCACCCTGTAGGGCGAGTACTCCGACGCGTCGCACTACCAGCCGCGCTCCGCCAGACGTACTTCGAGAGTCGCGGTCTCGAAGCCCTTCATGGCGGCACCGAGGCCGGTCGACGCCTTGGCGACGATAGCCGGATCGAGGTAGTGCGTCGCCGCCTCCACGATGGCCTTCGCCATACGTACCGGATCGTCACTCTTGAAGATTCCCGATCCGACGAAGACCGCCTGGGCGCCCAGTTGCATCACGAGGGACGCATCGGCGGGAGTCGAAATACCGCCCGCGCAGAACAGGGGAACGGGGAGTTCGCCGGTCTCGGCGACCTCCAAGACGAGGGGAAGCGGAGCCTGCAAATCCTTCGCCAGGGCGTAGAGCTCAGACGTATCGGCGCTGTGGAGGCGACGAATCTGGGTCATGATCGTACGCAGGTGGCGAACGGCTTCCACGACGTTGCCCGTGCCGGCCTCACCCTTGGAGCGAATCATGCACGCTCCCTCGCCAATACGGCGAAGGGCCTCGCCGAGGTTGGTCGCGCCGCAGACGAACGGTACCGTAAAGGCCCACTTGTCGATGTGGTTCTCCTCGTCGGCGGGAGTTAGAACCTCGGACTCGTCGATGTAGTCGACGTCGAGGGCCTGAAGAATCTGGGCTTCGGCGAAGTGTCCGATGCGGGATTTGGCCATGACGGGAATGGTGACAGCCTCTTGAATTCCCTGAATCATCTCGGGGTCGCTCATACGGGCTACTCCCCCGTCACGGCGAATGTCCGAGGGCACGCGCTCCAACGCCATCACGGCCACCGCACCCGAGTCTTCGGCGATACGCGCTTGCTCGGGGTTCACGACGTCCATGATGACGCCTCCCCGTAGCATGTCGGCCAAGCCCCGCTTGACCAGCGCCGAACCCGTCTGTGCACTATTTCCCGTCGTCATGACGCCAGCCTAATGGGCCAGTCGGCTCACCACTCCTCGAGAGCCATCGCCCGCAGGGTCGTGTCGTCGAGATCGGAGAGATTGTTGTTAGCCCGGTCACTGTGGGCGTCGAACCATACTGCGCGCTCCGCCCGGTACTTTTCGGAGGAGAAGTAGGCGCTCGACGCGTCCTGGCTGGCACATCGGCGCAGAGCCGCCGCGAGACCGAGGGGGTAACGAATCTGCGCCGCCCCCACCTCGTCGCAGCGGTACAGCACACCCTCGCCGGCGAGCGATTGGCGGCGCTCGTCACTCAGATCCAGAATCGCCGACGCGACCTGGCGCTCGAGGACCCCCACCCGAGTACGGGCGAAGAGGTGGCCGAGAACGCCCTCCAGTTCGATCAGATCACAGTCGCGAACCATCGCGTCAGTCACGAACAGTGAGAGACCGTTCCCGTTCGGAACGAGAGCCGCGTTGTAGACCGGGTCCTCAATCACGAAACTGCTCACCCCGTCCACGCCGAAAGTGGCCCCCAGGCGCTCGACCAGGGTCGAGACCCGTAGACGAGCCGCCGGGTTGGTCGCGGGCGAAAAGTGCTCCAGTAGTCGGGTCGCCATCGCCCCCTCGGAGTTGAGGGCTCGACTCAGCGAGACCTGGGTGTCGACCGCCGCCACCCCGAGGACCACGAGAGCGATCAGGGCGAACCACCAGTAGGCGAATGCCGCCGCGATCAGTGCCAGCGCGACAACCCCCGCGACGATTAAGCGGGGTCGGCGCCACACCCACAGGTAGTGCTTCAGGGCGCTCGAATGCCCCTCTCGCTCCTCACTCGTGGGCGCGTAGGGACTCTGCCAATTGGGGTCGAGCACGATGTCCACGCTCGGCGCCTCTCGACGAGGACCTCGTCGGGTACGTGAACCTCGTGAACCCGCCATTCCCTCAGCCTACCGGAGGGCCGCTCGGCGACGAATGGCCACGTCGTAGAGCTCGAGGTAGCGCTCGACCAGCCCGTTCATCGACCAGCCCTGGGCGTGTCGACGGGCGGCGTCGAGGGTCTGGGAGTCGCGGGTCGCGAGGGCGTGACTAATCGCCGTGATCCACGCGGCAACGTCGTCGGGACGGGCCAACACTGCGTGTCCCCCGGCGGCCTCTCGGTAACCGGGAATGTCGCTCGCCACGATACGAGTACCCGCGGCCATCGCCTCGAGGATGACCAGACCGAAGGACTCCCCGTACCGAGACGGGGCGAGGGCCACGTCCGCCGAACGCCACCATCGTCGTTTGGTCTCGTCGTCCACTCGACCGAGAAACTCGATATCGGGCGAACCTTTCGCCCGGCGACGAAGCGACGATCCCTCCGGGCCGTCACCCAGCACCACTAAGCGCCAGCCGGCCCGGGCGACGCGGTTGTGTTCGAGAACCGCGTCGATCACCGTGTCGACACCCTTGCGGGCCTCCAGACGCCCCACGAACACGAGGGTGGACTGTTCGTGGCGCACTCTCGCAAACTCGGTAAATCGTTCGAGATCGAACCCGTTGTAGAGCACCTCCGGGTGCAGGCCGTAGTGCTCGGCTAGTTCGGCCGCCGAGCGAGAGACCGCCGTCACCACGTCGAGTTGGCGGGCCCGCCGACGAAGCCACGGTCCCGCCAGACGAACGTCCAGCCCCACCCCCGAACGGTGAAACGTCGCGAGGAGGGCCGAGCGGTGTGCTTCGACGACGCCCCAGCCGAGACGGGGGGCGAACGGCTCGTGCAGGTGCACCACGTCGACCGAGCGACGAGTCAGGGCCTCGAGGGCATCTCGCTGGTCGCGGGCGCGCAGAGCCAGAGGAGCGCGTGAACCGTTCGCCGGCACCGAGCGGGCTCGTCCAAGGGCGACCACCTCCGCCGGCGTGTCGAGTGCGCCGCGCGCGGGTCCGGGCGTGAGGACGGTGACCTCCAGATCGTGATGAGCCAGTGCGCGACTCATCGACAGCACCTGCTCTTGCACTCCACCGGGGACGTAGAGCGAATAGGGGCTGAGCAGCGCCACTCGACGAAAGGTCCGGGTCACCCGAATCGATCCTCCAAGACGTGCCACTGTTCGGGGGCTCGTCGAATGAGGTCCTCTAGTTCGTAGATCAACTCTTGGGTGACTCGGGCCACGTCCTCTCTCAAACGACCCCGTCGAGTCGTGTCGAGTGGCGGGCCCACGACGGCGAAGTGATCTCGACCAGGTCCGATGTAACACGCCGCGGGCACCAGCGCCGCGCCCGTACGCAGCGCCAGGGTGGCCGGTCCCGCCGGTACGGTCACCCGAGTAGAGAAGAAGTCCACCTCAATGCCGTTGCCCTGAATATCTCGGTCACAGAGCAGTCCCACGACCCCACCACCAGAGAGAACTCGAGTGAGTGCCGAGGAGGCCTGATCATCGAGTCCGACGACCTCCACGCCGACCGCCCGACGCTGAGCGCTAAAGAAATCGAACAACTCCTCGGGCTCTAGTTTCTCGGCGACCACGGTCATGGGCAGTCCAATGGAAGCGATGTAGGACCCGCCCCAGTCCCAGTTACCCACGTGGGGCAGGGCCACAATGATGCCCCGGCCCTGCGCGTGTATCTGTTCTAAGTATTCGCGACCCTCGGAAATACAGAATCGCCGGGACCGTTCCCGGGCGGGAATGTTCACTAACTTCGCGGTTTCTGCCCAGTAGCGCCCGTAGGAGCGAAGCGCTCGATTGATCCAGCGCTCCATCTCCACGGACTCGAGAGAGGAGCCGAGAACTCGCCGCAGGTTTCTCCGAACGTTTTCTCGAACGAGGGAGCGAGCGGGCCGACGCCCGGCCAACCACATCGCTGCTTCCACGTCCAGTCGCTCGGGCAGAACAGCGAGCGCGCGCGCACCCGATCGTATGAGGCGAACCCGGAGCGACGACGCCACGTCTCAGTGGCGACTAGCCCGGTGCACCCGACGGCGCAGCCGCTCTCCGTAGTGTCGGGGGGTCGAAGGGGCCACGGGCGCCGGGCGCTCCGCCGCCTGCCACACCCGATAGAAACGACCGAGCATCGTCATCGTCGTGAGGGCGAGAAGCACCCAGAGCACGGGAATGAAGAGTGTCTTCGACAACAACGCCACCCCGAGCACCACGAGACGTTCGGCTCGCTCCATCAGCCCGCCCTTCGCGGGGATGCCCAGACTCTCCGCCTTCGAGCGCTGGTAGGAGATCATCAAAAAGGTCGTCACGAGCCCGAAGGGCAACATCACGAGGGTTCCGTGGTGGTGAGCAGAGAGGTAGTACGCCACTCCACCCAACATCGCGGCGTCCGACCACCGATCAACGACGGAGTCAAAGAAGCCGCCCCGCTTGGAGGTTCGGTGAGTCGCCTTGGCCACCGCCCCGTCGAGTAGATCCAGCGCGCCCGAGAGAACGAGAAGAATGATGGCCTGCCAGAAGAGTCCGGCCGCGATGCATCCCGCGGTCGCGAGAGCGAACACGAACCCGCTCGCGGTTAACACATCTGCGGACAGACCGGCTTTCCCGAGGGCCCGTCCCACCGGGGCCATCGTGGCGTCTGCGGACTGGCGGAACTTTCCGTCGAACATCGCTCTCCTCGGCCTTCTGGGTAGTCTAGCGATTTAGCCCGCGTGCGGGACACTGAGGTGGGAGAAGACTTTGGTCCAGGTGGTCTCGAGTGACTCCGGGAGAACCCGGGTCTCCCCGATCGCCGTCATGAAGTTGGTGTCTCCGCTCCAGCGCGGCAGGGCGTGAGCGTGAAGATGCTTCGGAATACCCGCTCCCGCCGCTTGCCCGAGATTCATTCCGATGTTCATCCCATCGGCCGAGTAGGCCGACTCCAGCGCCCGAACGGTTCGGCGCAGGGCCATCGAGAAACTTACGTACTCCTCGTCACTCAACTCACTCACTCCGCCCACGTGTCGACGGGGCAAGACGAGGAGGTGACCGGATCCGTAGGGAAAGGCGTTCAGCGTGACGAACGTCAACGGGTCGCGCCAGAGCACCCCCGATTCGATCGACGGTTCTTCTTCGCTCAGCGAGCAAAAGACGCACGAGCCCTCGTCGCGAGAGTGTCGCTGCGCCTCGGGCGAACTCACGTACGCCTCTCGCCACGCTGCGTAGAGCCGCTCAAGCGCCACGGGACAACTCCGGTGATCCGTGGCGCTCGACTTCCTCGAGGAGTCGATTCACGAAGTCCCCCAAGGCGAGACCGCGTTCGGGTTCGTCTCCGCCGCGCGCATTCACGCCGACCGTCTCGTGGGCGACGTCCTCGTCACCCACGACGACGATGTAGGGCACCTTTTCCATCTTCGCCCGTCGGATTCGCGCCCCCAAGGGCTCGTGCGCGTCGTCGACCACGACGCGCAGGCCGGCCCCACGCAGGCGGCGTCGAACCTGGTCGACGTAGTCATCGTGATCATCTCGCACCCCGAGCACTCGCACTTGCTCGGGAGCCATCCACGTCGGAAGATTGCCAGCGTAGTGCTCCACCAAGATGGCGATAAAGCGCTCGACCGATCCGAAGAGGGCGCGGTGAATCATCACCGGACGCTCCCGTTGGTTCTGTGAACTCACGTATTCGGCGTCGAAGCGCGCCGGCAACTGGAAGTCCAACTGGATGGTCGACAGTTGGTGGGTCCGTCCGATCGCGTCGCGGGCCTGCACCGAGATCTTCGGTCCGTAAAAGGCGCCGCCCCCCTCGTCGCGCACGGTCTCGATTCCGGCCGCCCGAGCCACGTCGGCCAACGTGGCTTCCGCTTCGTTCCAGTCCTCGTCGCTACCCACGGCCTTACCCTCGGGACGAGTGGAGAGTTCGAGGTAGAAGTCATCGAGACCGAAGTCTCGGAGCAGGTCGAGAACGAAGGTCAAGAGATTGGCCAACTCGTCGCGCATCTGGGATCTCGTGCAGAAGATGTGCGCGTCGTCCTGGGTCATGCCCCGAACCCGGGTGAGACCGTGGACGGCGCCGGACTTCTCGTAGCGATAGACCGAGCCAAACTCGAAGAGACGAAGTGGTAACTCGCGGAAACTGCGCTGGCGCGCTTTAAAGATCAGCACGTGGAACGGGCAGTTCATTGGCTTGAGGTAGTAGGCCTGGCCCTCGTCGAGTTCCATCGGCGGGTACATGTCCTCGCTGAACCAGTCGAGGTGTCCGCTCGTTTCGAACAGCACCGCCTTCGTGATGTGCGGCGAGTAGACGAACTCGTAGTCCGCGGCGACGTGGCGAGCGCGCGAGTACTCCTCGATGACCCGCCGCACCGTTCCTCCCCGGGGGTGGAACACCGAGAGTCCCGGGCCCAGTTCGGGTGGAAAGGAGAACAGATCCATCTCCCGACCGAGAATGCGGTGATCGCGTCGCGCCGCTTCGGCGAGAAACTCGAGGTGCGCGCTGAGCGCCGCCGGTGACTCCCAGGCGGTACCGTAGACGCGCTGGAGCTGCTCTCGATGCTCGTCGCCGCGCCAGTAAGCCCCCGCGACGCGCATCAGCTTGAAGTGACCGAGTCGACCGGTGGAGGGAACGTGGGGTCCTCGGCAGAGGTCTCGAAAACTCTCGGTGTTTCGGTAGGACGAGACGACCGAACCCGATACCTCGGTCTCGTCACCCGCTCCTTCACCCGAACGCACTCCGGTGATGATCTCCACCTTGAAGGGCTGGTCGGCGAAGAGGGCGAGCCCCTCTTCGAAACTGTGCTCCTCGCGGACGAACGCCTGGTTCTCTTCGATGATGCGGCGCATCTCGGCCTCAATACGCTCGAGGTCCTCGTCGGAGAAGCGGGCGTCGTCGGGCAATCGAAAGTCGTAGTAGAAGCCGTCCTCAATCGCCGGGCCGATCGCGAACTGGGCTCCCGGCCAGAGCCGAGTCACGGCCTGGGCCATGACGTGAGCGGTGGAGTGGCGCAGCACCTCTCGTCCGTCCTCACTGGCCGGAGTCACGATGGTGACCTGGTCACCGTCGTGGAGCGGGCTCGTCAGGTCCCGGAGTTCTCCGTTCACTCGCGCGGCGAGCGCGTCGGCGCCGAGTCGGCGACCGATGGACTCGGCGAGTTGGTGAGCGCTCGAGCCGTCCGGGACCTCTCTCGTGGATCCGTCGGGCAGGTGCAGAGTGATGTTCGACATGTCGGGGCCCCTTCTGGCCCTACAGCGTAACGCCGAGAAGTTCGGCTGCTGGGGCAACGTTGGCTCCCGCCAGCGCCGCCTCGTCCATGGCGCGCAGCGCACTCGGGGTGTCGAGGTCGTCGTCGAGCGCCGCTCGCACAACGTCGAGTACTCCGGAGGGTCGCCCTCCGAGAGACGACCGCCACGTCGCCAAACGAGACTGAGCCCGGGCGAGGAGTTCGTCGTGCCACTCCCAGTCGTGGCGGTAGTGCTGAGCGAGCAGGGCCAGGCGAACGGCCGAGGGCTCCGAGCGCTCGGCGAGATCCGAGACGAACACGAGGTTGCCGAGCGACTTCGACATCTTCGTGCCCTCGTACCCGACCAGGCCCACGTGGACCCAGAAGCGCACGAAGGGTTGGCCCGTCACGGCCTCACTCTGGGCGGCTTCGCACTCGTGGTGGGGAAAGGACAGGTCCCGACCCCCGCCGTGAATGTCGACGGTCTGGCCGAGGTCACGCATCGCGAGGGCCGAGCACTCGATGTGCCATCCGGGACGTCCTGGGCCAAAACGCGACTCCCAGGCCGGTTCGTCGTCGAGGGAGGGCTGCCAGAGCACGAAGTCGAGCGGGTCCCTCTTTCGCGGGTCCTCCGGGTTGCCCCCGTGGACCCCGGCGAGAAAGATCATCTCTTCGCGAGAGAAGTGCGAGACGTGTCCAAAACTCTCCATCGATCGGGCTTCGAAGTAGACCCATCCGTCCACGACGTACGCGTGTCCCGAGTTGACGAGGGCGTCGACGAGGGTCAGAATCTCCGCGATGGCTCCCGTAGCCCGGGGTTCGTTGTAGACCGGGTGCAGATTGATGAGTCTCATGTCACGCTCGAATCGAGCCATCTCCCGGGCGGCCAAATCGAGGTAGTGGACCCCCAACTGGCGGGCCTTACGCAAAATGTCGTCGTCGACGTCAGTAACGTTGCGCACGCACCGTGTCTCTAGACCCTCGTCGCGCAGTCGTCGCTGCAGTACGTCGAAGGTCAAGTACACGAAGGCGTGGCCGAGGTGCGCGGCGTCGTAGGGCGTGATTCCGCAGGAGTAGAGGGTGACGACCGGACCCGGATCGAGATCGAAAACGCCCCCACGGGCCGTGTCAAAGAGACGCACTACTCCCCCATCCCCGCGAGTCGCACGTAACTGTGCACCTTGTGGCGAATGTTGATCGAGATGCACACGGCAGTAAAACTCTCAATCGGCGCGGCGAGCGACATCGAGCCGGCAATCACGCCCCGTAGTCCGGGCATGTCGTCCACGAGGGCGCACACCACCTCACGAGACGCCGCGTCGTCACCAAAAATGACGACGTCGGCCGCGAGTCCCGACTCGAGGTCACCCATCTCGGACGCCGGAAGGTGGTGAAAGGCGCCGACCACCTTCGAGTCGGGTAGGGCCGCCTCAATCTGGGCCGCCATCGAGCCCCGCGGAGGAAACAAGGGCACCAGCTCTCGCCCCTCTCGCTGAAGCGCGTTGACCATCGAAATCACGACCTTCCCGACGAGGGACTCGCGCAGCGCCCGGGCGGTCTGCACCGCCGAATCCCAGGGCGTCGCGATCACCACAATCTCGGCTCCGGCCGCCGCGTCGTTACCGGCCCCCGAGATCGATCCGGTTCCCGTGACGGTGAGGCCCTCGGCCACGTCGGCGGCGCGCTGAGCGTCGCGTGATCCGAGCACGACGTGGTGGCCGCCCGCGGCGAGGCGAATCGCCACTCCCGTTCCGGCCGGACCGGTTCCTCCGATGATTCCTACAGTGGCCATGGTTCGTTCCCTCACGTCAACTCGGCGTCTCTGTAGGCTAACAAGATGCCTCTTCTTCACGGACACCGCCTTCTCGTGACCGGTGTTCTCACCGACGACTCCCTCGCTTTCGGCATCGCTCGACGGGCTCTCGAGGAGGGGGCTGAGATTATTCTCTCCGGAGCTGGGCGGGGCCTCTCGCTCACCCAACGCACCGCCCGCAAGCTCGCGGCCGTCGGCGACGTGGCCGACGTCATCGCCCTCGACGTCACCAATCCCGACGAGGTGGCGAGCGCCGCGACCGCGATCGAGGAGCGTTTTGGTCGCCTCGACGGACTCGTTCACGCTATTGGCTACGCCCCGGCCTCCTGTCTCGGCCAGGGAATGTTCCAGTCCCCCTTCGAGGATGTCGCCACCGCGATGCACATCTCCACCTTCTCCCTCGCCGCCCTGGTCGGGGCGTTTCGACCCCTCCTCGCGCGTTCGGAGGCCCTCGGGGGCGCGTCCGTTGTGGCCCTCGACTTCGACGGCTCCCACGCCTACCCGATGTACGACTGGATGGGCGTCATGAAGGCGGCCTTGGAGTCCCTCGGTCGCTACATCTCGCGCGAGGTTGGTCCCGAGCACATTCGGGTCAACATGCTCTCGGCCGGCCCGGTACGCACCATGGCCGCGAAGTCCATTCCCGGATTCAGCGTCTTCGAAGACACCTGGGCCGAGCGTGCTCCCCTCGGCTGGTCCGTGACCGACTCGTCGGCCGTCGCCGATTCGGCGATCGCCCTGCTCTCCCCCCTACTTCGAGGAACGACGGCGTCAGTGATCTACGTCGACGGTGGCCATCACGCGATGGGTTAGATCGCCTCGCTCGGTTCGTCTCCCGCGAACTGGGTGAGATAGAGGTCCCGGTAGAGGCCTCCGAGGTCCAACAACTCGTCGTGGGTTCCGCGCTCGACGATCCGACCCTGCTCGACCACGAGAATCTGGTCGGCGCGACGAATCGTCGAGAGTCGGTGAGCAATGACGAGAGAGGTTCGGTCGCGCAGCGACTCCTCGAGCGCCCGCTGGACCAGTAGTTCGCTCTCGTTGTCGAGGTGGGCCGTCGCCTCGTCCAACACGACCACGCGGGGTGATTTCAGCATCAAGCGAGCCAGCGCGACGCGCTGCTTTTCGCCCCCGGAAAGTCGATAGCCCCGCTCTCCCACGACCGTCTCGAGCCCGAGTGGAAGCGTTCGCACGAGGTCTCCGATCTGTGCGGCGTCGAGGGCCGCCCACACCTCAGCCTCGGTGGCCTCGGGTCGGGCGTAGAGAACGTTCGCGCCCAGGGTGTCGTGGAAGAGATGGGAGTCCTGGGTCACGACCCCGACGACCCCGTTCAGATCCGCGAGCCGCATCTCTCGAACGTCGACTCCGTTCATCTCAACGGCACCATCAGCCACGTCGTAGAGACGGGTGACGAGGCTCGAAATAGTGCTCTTTCCCGCACCGCTCGGACCAACCAGGGCGGTCATGGTTCCCGGGGCGACCTCGAAAGAGACGTCGTGCAGCACTCGAACTCGACCGGTACGTTCCAGAGTCGCGACGGCTTCGAGGGAGGCGAGCGAGACCTCCTCGGCCCCGGGATAGTCGAAGTTCACGTGGGAGAAACTCACCTTCAGCGGTCCCTCCGGAACAGCGCGGGCCTCGGCGGGCTCCTTAATCATCGGTTCCAAGTCCAACACTTCAAAGAGTCGCTCGAAACTCACGATCGCCGACATGTAGTCGATGTGGAGATTGGAGACCTGGGTCAGCGGACCGTAGATCCGCGTGAGGTACGCGGTGATAGCGATCACGGTTCCGACGGGCAGCGCCCCGTGGAGAACCTCGACGCCACCGAAGCCGTAGGCGAAGGCGGTAGCGAGGGATGCGACGAGTCCGAGAGCGATGAAGAAAAAGCGCTGGTACACGGCCTGGCGTACTCCGATATCACGGACCCGACTAGCCCGGTTGTCGAAGTGCCCGGCCTCTTCTTCGGGACGTCCGTAGAGCTTCACCACGGTCGCCCCCGCCACGTTGAATCGTTCGGTCATGACCATGTTCATCTCCGCGTTCAGTTCCATTCCCTGCTGGAACATTCCACCGAGTCGCCGACCCACCCGGCGAGCGGGCAGGAGGAAGACGGGAAGGAGAAACAGTGCGACCAGGGTGATCTGCCACGACAGGGTCAACATGACCCCGAGCGTGATGGCGAGCAGCACGACGTTGCCCACGACATTCGAAAAGAGATCGGTAAAGGCCTGCTGGGCTCCGATGACGTCGTTATTGAGCCGAGAGATGAGTGCCCCGGTCTGGGTGCGTGAGAAGAACGCCACCGGCATCTGTTGGATGTGCCGGAAGACTCGAGAACGCAGATCGAAGATGAGGCCCTCGCCAATGCGCGAGGAGATACGACGTTCGACGAGAGAAAGTCCCGCGTCGGCCACGGCGAGTCCGGCCGTCGCGAGCGCGAGTCCAATGACCAGACCCTCGCGCCGTTGGGCAATACCCTGGTCGATAATGGCCCGCAACAACAAGGGCGCGACCGACGTCACGACGGCGTCCAGGACCACCGCCGCCAAGAAGACGCTCAACTGGCGACGATACTGACGAGCGAACTCGAGAATCCGCTTCAGGGTGCCGGGGGCGACTCTGCGTTCCAGGATGTCGCGATTGCGCGTCATCGAACGCATTCCCATTCGTGCGCCACCGCCGCCGTGCATACTCATCATCGGTCTCCTTCGAGAGCCAGTGTAGGGAGTGACTCCCGCGCTCTAGAGCCCGAGGGCCGCCCCTAGGATGCTGGCGCCGAGCCCACACATCACCACTCCCCCGGTCGTGCGTAAAGCCACCAGACGACGGGGGTCTCCGGCCAACCACTCTCTCGCGGTCCCGGCGACAACACCCCAGGTCGAGTCGGAGAAGAAGGCCATCACCGAAAAAAGAACGCCGAGCACGAGTAGCTGGGCCGTCACCGATCCGTGGTGACGATCGACAAAATGGGGGAAAATTGCGGCGAAGAATACGAGCGACTTCGGGTTGAGAACACCGACGGTGAATCCTTGGCGGATAGTTCTCCAGGGTGACGGCCGCTCCCCTCCGGGATCGGTCATCGTGGCGGCGTGAGCTCGTCGGTGCCGTAACGCCTCGACTCCCAGATAGAGCAGGTACACACCCCCCGCCACCTGAACTATCCGAGTGAGCGCGCCGTAGCGCTGGAGGGCCGGTCCGAGGCCGAGGGCGATCACCGCGGAGAGTAAGAGAGTGCCACACGAGTTTCCGAGTACCGTGAGGACCGCCACCGCACGACCCCACGCGACCGCGCGAGCCAGGGTGAACAGCACGCTCGGCCCGGGAACAATGATGATCAACATCGAGGCCACGAAGAAGGGCACCAGGTGGGAACGGGAGATCACGCGCGCTGACCCGCCACACGATCCACCATCCGCAGTCCGAGACCGAGGGCCACCCCCACTCCCCCGGCGAAGACGGCGGTGCCGATCCCGGCCACTCCTCCGAGTAACCAACCGAGGGTGAGGACGCTCACCTCGATTCCGAGGCGAACGTAGACCACGCTGAATCCCGAGTGGCGATGCAGTGACGTCATTAAACCGTCCCGGGGTCCTGGTCCGAGGTTGCACGTTAAGTAGAGCGCGCTGCCGAGCCCGATCACCGCAACACCCAGGACGACGAAGAGTTCGCGCATTCCCCAAGGACCGGCGGGGGGCACCACGCTCACCGTCACCTGCAGCACCGACGCGATAATCACCACATTGGCGAGGGTTCCGAGCCCCGGACGCTCTCTCAGGGGCCACCACGCCACCAGGACCACTCCCGAAATCAACGCGGTCGTCCAGCCGAGGGGAAGGTGTACGTGTCGACTCACTCCTTCGGCGAATACTGTCCACGGAGAGGCCCCGAGACGCGACTCGACGAGGAGTCCCTCTCCCACCCCGAACAACGACAGTCCCACAATGAGTGGCGCCCACGTACTCCCGTGAGGCTTCCAGGGACCCGACGCACTCCAGAGCACCCGGGGAATGCGATGACTAAGGGCGGGCATCCGACGAGGCTACCGCCCGTCGAACGCCCGCCCTCACGCTTAAGAGCGATGAATTAGTGCCAGCGCCAGTGCTGGAGTCCCGGGTTGTCGTCACGACCGATGAAAACTTTCTGAGCGGTCATCGCCGAGGGAGAGAGCGGGGTTGCCGGACCCACCGCCACCAAGAAGGTACCGACGTGAATGTCAGCCAGGGAGGAGTGATGCTCCGCCTTCCAGAAGAGGGTGGAACTAGTCGTCGTGATAGTCACGCTGCGGTTGTGGCTCCACACGGAAAGTACTCCCGCGTTCACCGAGGTCACCCGTCCGATCAAGGCGGTGTTCAGAATTCTCACGTCAGTCGCCATCGCGGGGGACTGGGCGGGAGCCGACATCATCACCACGTCACCGATGCCGACCGCCGCGGAGGTCACCACCCGCCCACCTTCGTGGTACGTGACTGTGGAGGCCAGATTAAAGGTCTCCGTCGCCGGATTACTCATCGACGGCTGAACCGTAATGGCGCTCGTCGACGACGCCGTCACGATACCGGCCTCGACCACGCGGGCCGCCGAGATCCAGACTCGAGTCGCGGTGAGCGGACTACCTAGAGCGGTCACCGTCACGCGAGAGTTCACCTGGAGAGAGGACACCGTCACGGTCTGACCACCCATTTCGTAGGCCGTCGAACTCGACAGGGCGACCGTGACCGGCGTCATAGCGAGATCGGCGGGCTGAATGACCACCTGGGTGGGAGTTCCATTGCTCGACACCACTGAACTCACCGCGCCTTCAATAACCGTGGGCTTCGGCGGAGTCACGGTCACGAGGGAGGCGCTGAGGGGCGAGCCGACGGCGACGACATTGACGTGAGATCCTTGCAGCAGGACCGAGGCGGTCACCACCACACCGGCCTGACGAAAGATGGTCTGACTCGTGACTGCGAGGGCCACCGTGGCGCGAGAACCGTCCACGAGGACTGAGAAACCGCTCGCTGCGCCCGAAGTGGTCGCCACGCTGGTGACCGTGCCGGACAGGTGCACGACCACGGGACCGAGGACGTCCACCATCGTCGCGGTCAGCGGAGAACCGTTGGCCGCCAGTGTGACCCGATCTCCCACCACGAGAGCCGCGGCAGTGGCCGGTGATCCCTGCGAAAGAACGACCGTATTCGCACCCACCGCCACGCTCACGCTCGCCGTCGAGTGGTTCTCCAGGACCGTGAAGGTCTCGGGTGATCCCGCATTCACCGCCGTGATGACGCCGCTCACGCGGGTGAGCACGTGAGTGGCGCGATGTTCGGCGGGTCGTAACGGAGCGGCGCTCGCCACTCCACCCAGTGACACCACCGCGAGCGTGAGCGCCGAGAGGCTCCCCGCCAGCGCCTGCCAAATCCGCTTCATTACCGTCTCCTCGGTTGAGTTCTGCTACGTCCAGGGTAGAGAATGGATAGTCCCGAAGTCCTTACGACTAAGTGACAACTGGACCCCGTCGGTTACGATTTCCTAACGTTTTGCTCGAATCTAAAAGGTTCCCGGGCCGGTTCCCGAAGAGTTGCACGACCGTGGGTCGTACCACTCGAGGCTGGGGTTGGTCGCGCTCGGCACGCCGAACGCGGGGTTCGTCGCAATACCCGAAGGGACCGGAATGGTCGTCGAGGTGGTGGTGCTCGTCGCGGATCCGCCCGCCGTGCGCTGACTCGACGTCGGTGACGTGACGTGAGTCTGGGCTGCCGAGTGCACTGGGGACTTGGCTGGCCCCGAGCCCACCGTCGCCACCCTCGCGCTCACGGTAAGTCCCGTCCCGGTTTGGACCGTCACGATCGATCCGGGGGCGACCTCGGCCGGGTCGTAGCCCATAATGACCGGGCCCGAGAGGTCTCGGACGACCGACTCCGCGTCGAGGAGTTGGGGGCTTTTCCAGTCACCGTTAGCGGGTGGGGGCGCTCCCCCGTACCAGACCACGGTCTCGGTGATGGCGTCGGTGGGCACCCGTTGCCCGGACGAGACGACGCGAAATCCTCGGTTCTGCAGTTGCGCACTCACGACCGGAACCTGCGCGGGTGCACCCGCACCGCCCTGCACGCTCACGGTGAAGCTCCCCGGAGCGGGCAGCGCCCCACCCGTGAAGACCGACTGGTTATCGCTGACTCCGAAGAGGGAGTTAATCAGCTGGGTTCCCGTGGGGTTGACGGGAAAGACGACGTCTCCGTAGTTGTAGCCGAGGTACATGTAGGGCGACTGAGCGATGGAGACGACGGGGAACGTTTCCTGGGCCACGTTGGAGATATTCACCCCGGCAAAGACACGCGCCAAGTGCACCATGTCGGCCTCGGTAAATCCCGTGTCGACGGTGAGATCGGGTAGGACGGCGGTGGCCAGTGACTGATCGGTGATCGGGTTAGAGAGACCTTGTGACGACACGTCGTGGGCGATGACCCGCAAGAACTCGTGTGTACGACGAATACGAGCCAGATCGGAGAGGCCTTCTTGGGGCCAGGCCCGAAAGTTCGTGTTACTGGGTGAGGGTTGAATCTGGAGGTGACGAGCCCGGACCACCTGCAGGGCGTGGTAACCGTCCAGGTGGTAGCACCCCGCGTGACGAATATCGAGACCCGACTCCGCGTCAAAGAGTCCAGTCGGAAAGTACATCTTTACTCCGCCGAGGGCATTCACCACACTGGCGAAGGTGTCAAAGTTTAGTTCCACGTAGTGGTTAATCGGAATACCGAAGTCCTCCTCAATCGCCGCCACGAGCTGACTCGGACCCTCGTAGAGAGCGGCGTCTATTTTGTTGGCCCCCTCGGCGCGAGCGTTCGGCACAAAGAGGTCCCGAGGAATGGAGAGGAGGGAGACCTGGCCGGTCGTCGGATTGAGATGGACAATCATGTCAATATCGGCGTTCACCCCCGTCACTCCCTGAGTACAGAGCCCGTAGGCGACGTTCTGCACGGTGAGAGCACAGCGACTGGTCGAACCGATGAGCAAGATATTGACCGAGTTCGAATGAGCGGCACTGACCGCCTGGAGATGCTTGACCGCCTTATGGTGCACGAGGGAACCGAGGTAGTAGTAGTCAGCGACCACGGCCCCGACGAGTACCACTACCGCCGTGGTGAACGCGATACCGCCCCTCAGCAGCCACGTACGACGCCGTGACCGCGGAATTTTCGCGCGCGCGTGTCTTGCGTGAGCTGGCACCACCCGATAATAGAGGGTCGGTCGTTTCTCCCTTACGCCTGCGAAACTCGCCGTAGGTCCCTCCCGCGGAGTCTTCACCCGCGAAACGCCCTCCTCTCTGAGGGATTTCCTTCGCTCGGTCTCCTCCATTGGTCAGCATCTTCGAATGACGCCCGCCGAACGATTCGCCGATCTCGTGGCACGGGTCAGATTCCGTGAACGTCGCGAGCACCAGGAGGTCGGCCACCATGACTGAACTGGTCCCCTATCGCCCTGACGAAATCCTTGAAGTACTCGACCGTCATCAGGTGCTTTACGTCGTCATTGGTGGACTCGCCGTCGAACTGCGTGGATCAACCTACGTCTCGTGATATCGACGCCACGCCTGCTCGCACCCGTGCGAACTTCACGAAGCGTGCGGCTGCTCTGAGGGAGCTCGACGCCAATCTTCGGATCCCGGATATCGAAGAATCTTTGGCCGTACCACTCGATGAGCGATTGTTTGAGCAAGAAACAGCCTGGACCTTCGTGACACAACACGGATATCTCGATAGTGCACTTCTTCCAGACGGCACACGTGGCTATGACGATTTGCGACGCTCAGTCACACGTGAGCACTTGACAGACACCGTGACAACTTTCGTTGCCGCGCTTGCCGACGTCATCCGTTCCAAAGACCTTGAGTCACACAGTACTAACCGGACGCCAACGTCCTCGTTCCAAAAACAATCTGGGCGCCTGCCCGCCCCATCCGACTGAGACCGACCGAGTCTACGAATGAATTCGTCGCTAATCTCGAATCACTTCGATGTCGACTTGGAGCGCCCGATACACGGGTATGGCTCGTACATCGCGCGTGAGTAGGACCAGACCGCTCTCGGCTGCTGCGGCTCCAACGAGCGCGTCGTACACGGACCCACCGGCGATTCCGAGGCTCGCGAACTTTGGCAAGAGCGCCTCAGCGGTTGACGGTGTCAAGTACGTCAAAGATGGGAAATTCATGCTCATCAGACGCACTACCGCTTCTGGCGATCGGCGAGTAGGCGCGGGCAGACGCGTGAGGACCGAGAATGTTTCGAATGCGGCGTGACCCGCCAGACCCAAACGGCGGTTGCCAAGGGCGCGCAGGGTAGATACGTGGTGCTCGTGATCCTCCACCACAACGGCGACGGCCACGCTCGTGTCCGCGAGAACGTCCACTCCATTACCTTTGGTCGGCATCCCTCATCTCCCGAACAAATTCGTCAGTGATGGTGGCGTTGGAGGTAGGGATGACGAGACGACCGTCTTTCTCAACGAGCGAGTCGTCGAAGACCGGCTCTACGCGAAGTGACGCGCCGTCGGCCGTTATCTCTACTTCGCCAGATTGAAGCCCTAGTCGGTCTCGCAGCGACTTCGGAACGACCAGACGACCCGCCTTATCAATGGTTGTTCGCATTCCACAATCATACCATAAGAATGGTATATCCGGGAGTAATCCGGCCGTGAGTTCTCCGACGGACAGGCGACGACGGCATCGCCACTGACGTCACCGTGTACCAGTGTTGGATGCCCCCACGGCAAAGTTGGTTGGCGAAGGAGTAAGGCGAATAGCCGCTCCGCCTCCTAGATTCCACTCCGTGGTTTCTCCTACGCGCCGACCAAGGTCAGCGTTTCGGTTGACGCTTCATCGGGGTCAGCCCGGTTGACAAGCCTCCGTCTCCGCGGTCTTACCTCCACGTCCATCCACGGAGTGTGTCCCCGCGGAGGTGGGTTGACTGGTCCACCTAGCCAGGTTGACGGCCGCGTTGTGGTCGCGGTCCATCGTGAGACCACAGGCCTCACGGTGATACGTCCTGATCTCGAGAGACTGTTTGGCTTTCACTGCCCCAGGCGAGCTGCAGGTTTACTTGACGGAAAGAATCGGTGGACCTTGACAACGGTCGAGCCGTACCAGGTGGCCTTGTACTCGATTTGGCGCACGAACTCTCCCCAGGCGGCGTCACTGCTGTGCTGGGCGAGGACGTGGTTCTTGAGCACTGTTCCGGAGTGGACCTTGAGGGACACAATAAGAACCCCGACGAGGGCATATTGACCTAACACCTCGACAAAACCAGGTTGATCAGCCTCACCTTGAATAATAAAGCGGAGTTCCACCACGGCATTTACCATATGTGTTACCATATGAAATATGGGGCGACGTGAAGTACTTGTGCAGTTGGATGACGACCTCGTGTCACGACTCGATCACTTGGCGACCGAGAAGGGAACTAGTCGTTCTGAACTCATCCGACGTGGCGCCATAGCTGTCTTAGATGCTGAAGACCTCCGTCAGGCGGATCTTCAACTTCAAGCGGCGTACCGACGCACACCACAGGATCCGGCCATCGTCTCGGCCGCCGCTCGGCTAGCGGCGGAGACGTCTCCAGAATGGTGAGTCGAGGCGATGTGGTGTGGGCCAATCTGGGTTCGCCAGCCGGACGTCGCCCAGTCTGCGTCTTGACACGTGACGCGGCCATTGGCGTGTTGACTTCTGTAACCTGCGCGCCCATCACTCGAACCGTTCGCGGGATTCGCTCCGAGATCGAAGTAGGGACTGACGAAGGGCTGCCCGAAGTCAGCGTGATCAATTGCGACAACGTTGTGACGATACCCAAGTCCGCCCTGGCAGAGAAACCAGTCGGGCACCTCAGCAATGAAAAGCGCTCGTCGCTCGACCGAGCACTTCGCTACGCACTCGACATTCAGTACTGAGTCGCTAAGCCTTTTCACCTCTCGGGTACAACTTGTTCCAATCCAACCGTGAGCGAGAAGCGCCGTCAACGCAACAATTAGCGAAGGCTCTTCAGTGGCGATCATGCGACTATGTTCGAACCCCCTTACACCCGTTTTTATCAGGTTGGACACTTGGCCCGATAGGGATAACTGAGCCTCCGCGCGCCCGGACTACGTCTGAAACGGCGCTTACGCAAACCCCTCGAGGACGGATACGTGGTCGACCATCGCCTCCGCACGATGAGGGCCCTCGTCCTTGCATGTTCAGGAGCCACTCTTCTGTCGCATGTGTGCTACACTTGTGGCATGTCTGAAATTGCATCACGCGAACTACGCAACAACACTCGCGGACTCCTTCGAAGGGTTGCGGGCGGCGAGGACATCGTCATTACGGTGGATGGTCAGCCGGTCGCAGCGTTGCGATCTTTGAATCTTCGCCCTCGCTGGATAAGTGGAGCCGACTTTGCTCGGCGCTTGGCTCGGCGCCAAGCTGATCCAGGATTGCGAGCGGAACTGCGTGTTCTGTCGCCGGACATGACCGACGACCTCCCATTGTGACGCGAGGGCTTGCCGATACGTCAGTGTTCATTGCACGCGAATCTGATCGACCGCTTCAAGAGTCACTTTTCCCGGACGAAATGGCAGTTTCGATCATCACGATCGGCGAACTGCGAGCGGGCGTGCTCGCGGCTAACGACGTCAAGATTCGCGACCAGCGTTTGGCCTCCCTGACCACAGCCATGACGCTCGATCCCATTTCCGTTGATGACGACGTCGCCGCCCAATGGGCGCGACTACGGGTATTGTTGCGCGACTCGGGTCAACGCATGCCGGTCAATGACTCGTGGATTGCCGCGACCGCAATGGCGCTGAATGTGCCGATCGTCACCCAAGACGACGACTACATCAGACTGGCGGAGTTGCCCGTAATTCGCGTCTGAACTTATGGATGGGCGACTTCAAAAAGTCGAATCTTGCTTTCATTGCGCTGTCGTTTCGACAACATTTAGTGGAGGTAACGGGACTTTGTTCGAACCCCCTTGCACCAATGTTGATCAGGTGAATTGATAACACCAATATGTGGCCAGTTGGAGATGCTTGGTCTGAATCCAGTTTGGGAGCTCGCACTCGAACCCCGGCTCTCTCGTTTGACTGTCGGAGAATTCCGAGCTGTCGCCGTCACCAATTGTGAGCAGCCTCCTCGGCTCGAACGGTGTAGCAGCAGCGTTCAGTTGGCGTTGACCGGTGTCCACCATTTCCGCCTCGCCGACAGATTTGGTGTGTGCTGGATAGGTTCCGCGCAGGGAAGAATGTGAGGCGATGGCCCGCTCCAAGTACACAATCGGTCGACTCGAAACTGAGACGTGGGACGCCTTCGTAGATCTTGTCGAGCGCAACAACGGGATATATGGAGGGTGCTGGTGCGCCCCCAACCACGTCGAGTACCAACGCGGCGTCAGCGATCCCCGAACACTCAAGGAGCAGTTGGTTCGAAGCTGTCGAGCGCACGCGGCGCTGGTCTTCGATGTGGAGGGGAACGCGCAGGGCTGGTGCCAGTACGGCGTCTCGGACTCCCTGGATCTGAAACATACGCGCGAGTACCGCAAAGAACCGCCGCCGCCGGCGAAGTGGCGAATCGCGTGCATCTTCGTGGACGAGCGTCATCGCGGGAAAGGGGTCGCCCGGGCGGCGCTTAAGGGAGCTATTTCTCAGATCGCCGCCGCGGGCGGAGGACTTGTCGAAGCAATCTCCGAAACTACTGAGGGGCGTGAGGCGCAGGCTCGCTTCCTCTTCAGCGGGACGGTCGAACTGTTCGAGAACCTCGGATTCACACGCGTGCGCCAAGTCGGCAAGCACGCCTGGATTGTGAGTCGAACGGTCCGATCTTCAGCGAAGTCGACGATTCGCACGCAAGCAGATCGACAACGGGGGTGACGAACGGTATTGGAAGGGTGAAGCCGTCAGTCGCTGGCGCTACCTTCGAAGCCGATGAGCCAGTGCAGACCGTATCGATCGATCACCCGACCGTCGAAGTCTCCCCACGGCCGCTTCTGTAAGTCATCGACGACTCGGGCACCCTCCGAGAGTCTCGTAAACCACTCCCTCAGGACGGATGGTGCGACGGTGCCAAGGAGAGACAGCATCATGCCCTCGCAATGGACCGGAACTTCGTCGCCGGTGGCGTCGGAGCCAAAGAGACTCACCGGCCCATTCATGAGGGAGCCGTGCGCGATAGCGTCCGACGGCCCGTCGGTTCGCTTGAACTCTTCGAGCGTATGCATTTGAACGGTGCAACCGAAAACGTCACCGTAAAAGGTCAAGGCCTCGCGAGCTGTTCCTGGAAAATGGAAGTACGGCGTCAGCGTGGCCACGACGACGTCGTGGAGGTAATGGACGACATTCGAACCCCGTCTCGCGCCATGGCCTGACGCATCAAGGCTCCTCTGGGCGGCTGCCAGTCCAAGCATGCGACGGAAAGTTCACTCCGAGCGGCAACACTCAACTGCTCAGCAGTCAGTCATCGCTTTAACCGCTAGGCAAATCTCGTCTCGCCGCGAGCCGAGGTCGCCAGCCCTCTCGGTCAACGCGCTTCGGCGGATCCTTTGGAGGTTGTCGAACGAAGCGACGCAATCTTCTCGAAGTCCTTCTGCTTCACCGAGTGGGATTTCGGTTGGTATTTGGCGGATGGTTCGAGTGACGGGCGCGACGACGATTCCGGAGAGAACTTCGACCGCTTCCGATCGGGTCACGACGAGGACGGGCCGACGAGCAGTCTCGACCTCAGCCCACCAAATCTCTCCTTGTCGGGGTGCGGTCACCACGGCTCCTCCTCGACGAGCGATCTTGTCGCCTCGTCGAGGCCGGTGGTCTCCTCAACTGTCTGGGGTGAACGACGGTAGGCATCGGCGATTTGGTTTCCAACCCGTTGTCTTCGGTGGCGATCGATGAGCTCTTCGAGCCCCATACGCACTGCTTCGGAACGACTGGTGACCACACCATCTTTCACGAGGTCGTCGATGCCGCTCGCGAGTTGTTCATCAATGCGAGTAACCAA
>VFSW01002657.1_pt1 | contig 26978 bp, 28 predicted proteins | sample 5358111 | NCBI WGS metagenome assembly VFSW01 (sample SAMN11554181, study PRJNA540505) | mine drainage metagenome | isolation source: sediment from site ElyBrook_90M | place: USA: Ely Copper Mine, Vershire, VT | collected 2017 | reverse complement strand
GGGCGGCCCGCTTCTAATTGGGGGCGGTCAGCAACCCGGTCACCCGGCTCAACGCCCGCGGACAGCAGTCCGCAACGGCCTCCACCCTCGCCACCATCATCTACTCGGATCCTCCCGGGTCGTTCGATGCCGTCATGAAGGATCACGATCTGTTCCTCCGAGATATCGCGCGCCTCGCGGACGTCCCAATTCAGTTGGTTGGTCAGGCCGAAAAACGCTTGTCTCAGCGCGAGATGCTGGAGCTTCTCGCGGCCATCGACGTCGCGGCGGCTGCCGCGAAAAAATGCAACAAGATCCTCATGCGGCTCGCTGACCCGAAACGATGGGCCGGCCAATGAGGTACACGTCATCGAATCCGAAACTGCCGAAGGGCGTACACGACCTCGTCAAGGCAATTCTCGCACAGAATCCGCAGAGCCCGTACGAGGCGGTCCTCAATGCCGTCGGGCAGTCCCCTGACAAGGCGCCGAATCTGATCGAAGACATCGTCCGCGAACGCAACCTTTCGGAGATCGAGATGGCGCTCGCACTCGACTGCACCACTCACGAGGCAGCAGCGTTGCGCGTGATCGGTCACGCGTTGTCGAAGCGAGAGACGTTGATGATCGTCGGGATCCTGCGCGACGACGCGAAAGTAACAATGAAAACGCTACGACAGCGAGCGTGTTGGTGGGAAAGTTCCTATCTCGGCGAAGCGCTCCGTATCGTCTTCGAAAAACGGACTCTTCCAGGATACGTGCTCAGCGGAAACGGCACGTGGACACGGGTGACGAAAGTTGCCTAACAAGGTCAAGCAGATTAGCATCGACGGCACCGTCTTCGAACCGCCTGATACGAGATGTTCGTTCGTGGAAGGCACCCTCTGGATCGTGCGCCCCGACAAGACGCAGCCCGCAATCGTCGTCGACATCAACGCGAACGGATCGCGTTGCTTCCAACACAGTAATGAGAACTGTGAGCACGTGCAACTCGCTCAGGCCGAACATCAGCGCCTATTCAAGATGTACGGCCCGTCGCTTCCGGACACGGAGACAGTGATGCTCGATGCAGTTATGCGCGCGTTCGAGACTGTACTTCCGCCGTCAAGCGAAGAAAGTGCGGCATGAACGAGAACAAGCGTGAGATAAACGCTGTAGTAGACCAACTGAAGGCGTTCGGCTTCACGGGTTCATTGATGTTGTTGCCGCCAATGCTTCCCGACTCGGAAGCGGAAGCCATCTACGCGGCTCAATTCGACATCGATAAGAAGAGCGAAACGCTGTGGTATTTCAGGTCGTTGCGTGACCGCGAGCGCGTTGTCTGTAAGGTGCAAAGTAGAGCGGATCGCGTTACCGGTACCTGCCAATCGTTCAGAAGCAATCGCGCTGGCGCGTGTGGGCATACAGCATCCTACTGCCTACAGAACGATCTCAGCGTTCCAGGGCCGTATCTGTTGTCTCGACGACTCGAGGCGGCACAGATTCTTCACTGGTCCGGCAGAGCAGCGGTGACGCGTGACAACGAGGCTAGAAAAGACGAGCAGCTTCTGCTGCGCGAGCATTTGTATCGCCTATGTGCACCGTTAAAACACCGACAACCAAAACAACGACCCACCGGTCAACCCCGCATCCCATATCGTGCACTGGTATACACGTTTCTCGTTCAGGTTGCGGAGGCACTTACAGATGTCGACGCTTCGGCGCAGATGATGAACGATCCGTGGTTCAAACTGTTGACCGGTGATCGCTCGCACTACAAGAAGAGTGGCGGACCGAGTGATGAGACGATGTCGAAGCTTATCTGGTCTTATCCGCTGTCCGAGGACGTGCAAAGGCTTCTTGCACTGACCGCGACATGCGGGAAACGCATGGATTCGATGGTGGACATCGACGCGACGGGCTTCGGTTCTACAAAACTTGAAACCGGGTCCCCCAACGCATATTCTGGGCCAAACAACAAACACGCCGTCGACGACTTGACCGAGAATCGAGGCGACTCTTCGCAATCGGGATCCGAAATCAGTGGGAATTTGAATGCCTTCAAGCGGGTACGCGGGAAGGGCTTCATCAAAGCGCACACGATCCACGGGGTCGAAAGTGGTCTCATCTACGCTACCGAATGCACGTTGGACTTCGGACCTGGAACTGCGGATACGCGTCACTTCCAACCATTGCTGCGGAAGGTACTCGATATCAATCCAAGAGTCCGAGCCGTCCTCGCTGACAAAGGCTACTGGAAGGCGGAGCACTTCGCATTCACTCAGCAGGTCGGGATTCTGCTGATGGTCATGCGCAAGAAGAACGTGTCGATAGACAATGCGCCAGTGGGACGCGAATCCATCGCGTTTCTCGAACACCTTCGCCTAAATCATCCAGCGGTCTATCGTACGTTCTACCGTTATCTGCAAGCGATTGAGTCGGTGTTCTCGGGGCAAAAACGGGTCACCGGGCACATCCGACGCCGCGTTCGGAAAAAGGAGCGCGAACGGATCGAACGGCTGCAGGCGACCCTTTCCGCAAACGCGGAGCTGGACTGGGCCGCGCTCTCGAAGGCTAATCCGGAGATCAAGAAACCGCGCAATTGGGAGAACGCTTTCAGTTTTGCGGCGACACTTATTGCACAAGAGATTGTCGGACGGGCTCAGATCAACGAGGCTCATGCGATGGCCATCGCCTACAACCTCCGAGAGATCATCAAGTGGGAACTGCAGACCGGCGAAAAGATGGATATGTGGGCCGGGAGTAGCTTCACGCCGTTGCGCCGAGTGCATCTACCAAGTGCGTCTTAGTGCGCCAAAAGCAAAGAGCCCGTCTCGATGACGGGCTCTTTGCTTTTCTACTTCTCGACGTGTCCCAAAGTATTGGGATCGTCGCTTGCGCTACCCCAAAGTATTACAGTGGTTCGGGAATACTTTGGATGTAGCTATGCTTTGGTGCTCGGGAAGGGACTCGAACCCCCACAATGTTGCCATCACTGATACCTGAAACCAGCGCGTCTACCAATTCCGCCACCCGAGCACGGGGCCAAGCGCGATTCTCGCATAGAATCGGCGGCCCTGCAACCGCCCAAGCAGGCGGCGGTTCATAGCCCAAGGCCCCCTCTCCCTATGGAAGCGCCGGCATGATTCGTAAACTCGCGCCAATTCTCGGCATCACGTTCATCGATATTATCGGGTTCTCCATGATGATCCCGATGCTGCCTTATTTCATCACGCATTTCGGCGCCTCACCGATCGTCGTCGGGATCCTCCTCTCCATCTTTTCGCTCTGCCAGCTCGTCGCGGGGCCCGTATGGGGGCACCTCTCCGACCGCTTTGGCCGCAAGATCATCCTCATCATCAGCCAGGTCGGCGCGACGATCGGCTGGGCGATGCTCGCCTTTGCCCCCAGTATCGGATGGGTGTTCGTCGCCCGGATTATCGAAGGCGTCAGCGGGGGCAATATCGGCATCACACAGGCCTACGTCGCCGATCTCGTCGAGCCTAAAGAACGCTCGAAAGCGTTCGGCTACATCGGCGCAACCTTCGGCGCGGGCATGGTCTTCGGCCCCGTCGGCGGCGGCTTGCTCTACGCAAAATTCGGCTTTGCAATGCCCTTTCTTGTGGCGGCCGCCTTGCAATTTCTCACGCTGGGATTAACCGTGTTTCTTTTGCCGGAATCGCGCAGTAAACAAGAGGAGCAAACCAGCCTCGGCCTTTCGGAAATTCTTTCCACGTTCGCGCGCCCGAAGCTCGCGCGCATCCTTTTGCAAAAGGCGGCGCTTTCACTTGGGCTCTACGGATGGTTCGCCGTCTTTGCCTTATTTCTGCAACGCCAATTCCAATTCGGCTTGACGCAGACCGACATCTATTTTTCAGTCTTTGCACTATCGAACGTTTTCGTGAATGCCGTCCTGATCGGGCGATTATCGCGCGTACTCGGGGATCGCATGATGTCGAATCTCGGCTTGGCGAGTCTCGTTATCGCATTCCTTCTCGTCCCGTTTTCGCACAACTATATTTTGCTCGTGTTGGTGATGGGCTCATTTAGTTTGGGCATGGGCCTTGCAAGCACCGGCATCACCGCACTCATTAGTGCTGCGGCCTGCGATGAAGAACAGGGCGCCGTTTTGGGAACGAGTTCTTCACTCGATGCGATGGCCGGCGTCGTCTCCCCGCCGATCTCAACATCGATGCTCGGACGGTTCGGTTCGGGATTTGCGGCGATTGAATCCTTAGTGTTTGCGACGCTTGCCTTAGCCCTCGGATTTTACGCCACGCTTCGGCCACAAACCGATATCGTCGAAGAAGCCGCATCATCATGAGTTTTCGTTTTTCGCCGCGCGACAATCGCGCCAACGACATTGCTTGGTCGTCGTGGGGCCCGGCGGCCTTTGCCCGTGCAAGCGATGAGAAGAAACCGATTCTCCTTTCGATTTCCGCAGTATGGTGCCATTGGTGTCATGTGATGGATGAAACATCGTATTCGGATCCTGACGTCATCGCACTTATCAACGAGCGTTTCATTCCCGTTCGCGTGGATAATGACGAACGCCCGGATATCAACGCTCGCTACAACATGGGCGGCTGGCCCACGACGGCATTTCTCACCCCGGATGGCAAAGCGCTCACCGGCGCCACCTATCTTCCACCGGAACACATGCGTCGCGCGCTCGCTGATGTCGCGACGTATTATCGCGAACATGCCGATGACATCGCGCAGCAGCCCGATCGCTCGCGCATGAGTGCCCTCGATCTACGCTCGCACGGCGAACCGCTCGACGATGGGGTACCAAACGCCGTGCTCGATGATGCCTGGGCGCACTTCGATGCGGAGCACGGCGGATTCGGTGATGCCCCGAAATTCCCGCATATCGATCTCCTCGAATTCTTGCTGCAACAAAGCCGAGCCTCACAAGACGGGCGCGCAGCCGAAATGCTCGTCGAAACCTTGCGCGGCATGAGTAACGGCGGAACCTACGATCACATTGAAGGTGGGTTCTTTCGCTATTCGACCACGCGTGATTGGTCCGTTCCACATTTTGAAAAGATGGCCGAAGATCACGCCGGACTCTTGCGCACGCTTGCCGGGCTGGTGATCGCATCGCACTACGCATCGCTGCGCGCAACGTTGCATACGGCGACCGAGTATATCCGCACGAATTTCTACGATGCAACATCACATTTTTTTGCCGGCAGCCAAGACGCCGATGAAGAGTATTTTGCACTCGATGCACAGGGCCGTGCCACCCACGGCGCGCCGTATATCGATCGCACCTCGTACACGAATTGGACGCTAGATCTTGCCTCCGCATTTTTCGCGTGCGGCGCCGCCCTCGATGATCCCACGCTGATTGCGAACGCGTGCGCAACGTTGGACGCCGTGCACGATCGATTACGCGATGACGACGGCTTGTTGTTTCATGTCCTCCGCCCGGGTGAAGCGCCCTGCGTTCGCGGCTTGCTGACGGATCAGGTTGCGTATCTCCGAGCCTTACTCGATGGCTACGAACACACCGGCGAATCGCGCTTTCTTTCACGCGCTCAAAGCCTTGCCGCGCTCGTCTGTTCGCGCTTTCTCGATGAAACAGGGGCAGCCAGCGATCATCTCGCAGCCGATGGTGCCCTTGGCCGCTTGGCCTTAGCCGATCATCCGCTCACCGAAAATGGACGACTCGCCCTGGCACTGCTTCGCTTAGGCCGCATCACGCAAACGGCGCAGCCCGCTGCGATGGGAATTCTTCGCGCTTTTGCGCCAACGGCGGGAAAATCGGGCATCTTTGCGGCGGCCATAGCTCGCGCCATCGCATACGCCCTCGCTCCGGAGCTGCATCTCGCGTTAGAAGGCCCAAATCTCGACTCCCTTGCGCCGTTGCGCACGGCAGCTCTGCGCCTTCGGAACCCTTTTATCGTCATCGCGACCGACCTACACGGGGAGGGCGTTCCGCGCGCACTCCCGTGCGTTGGTACGTCCTGCGGAGCCCCGATCAGCGATCCCGCGAAACTCGGAGAAGCCTTCGAAAGCGTCTAATTAGCGGAGATGCTACCACCGCGTGTAACGCTCTGCGGATGAAGAAAGCACTTACTCTCGCAGCAGCCGCCATATGGATTTTGGCCGGCTGCAGCGGAAATCATCAACAAGACGCTAGCGCGTCGCAAGCGCCTGCGACACCGGCAACGAGTCCGGCAGCGGCATCAGCTAAACCGGCAACAAAAACGCCTTCCAAGAAAAATACCGCAGCGCCGAGCGCTCTCCCATCTGCTGCGGGCAAAAATGTGGCTTCCAAAGTAGCGACTCCGACGGCGCAAAAATCATCATTACCGGCCGCAGTTGCACCGGCGCACAAACAAACCGCAGCGCCGCACACCGCACCGGCACCTAGGGTGCCGATCGCTCACGTCGATGCCACCGCACGTCCCGCAACTCCCGCGCCTACGAAAGCACCCGTTGTCGCTGCAATCTCATTTTCGGCATCGCAAGCGAGTGCGGGGCAGGCCGTGTATGCGCAGAGCTGCGCAATGTGCCACGGCGCGACGCTGCACGGTGCAAGCGCTCCGTCCATCGCTCCCAGTGCGACGTTGCATACTATCGGCGCATTCTACACGTTTATGTCGTCAAGGATGCCGTTAACCGCACCGGGGAGCTTGTCGTCGACGCAATACGTCAACCTCATGGCCTATATTCTCGAACATAACGGCTACGAAGATAATGGAACTGCACTAACATCCTCGGCGGCCGCAGGTTCGAGCGCCCGGATTCCAGCCCCGTAACGGTTCGCCTAGCGACCGTGCCGGATGAAAGCGTTCCAATACCAACATCCCCAGAGACCGACAAGACACGAATACGCGATGAGCGCCGCGCCCCAGCGCGGTAGCTTTTCGCGCACTGCCAACGCCATGAGCGCGAAGAGAAATGGTTCGAAATCCAAAGCGTGACGCATGCCGAACTGCGAGAAGCCATCAACGTAGTAGATAAAATTCGGCGCAGCGCAGAGGAGCATCGCCGCCCATAAGGCGAGCACGAGCTGTGTTGGCCTTCGCGCAAGCAATGCAAGCACCAACGCAGGCGACGTCCAGGTGAGGGCAACGCCGAGCATTTCCGGACGCAACCAGGGAAAGCCGGGCAAGATCGTTGGAAATTGCACGAAGAACGCATTGAGTTGCATCGGAAAATAGTCAAGACGAAACGGTGATCCCGTTGGCTGGCCCATCGCATCTTGGTGATACCATGCAGAATATCCGATATCGTTCCACACCCCCCATCGGGCCAGGTTATACGCAACCCAAAGCAACGCAAACGGAACGAGCGTCGCGCAAAATGCTCCTACACGCCGCAACCCGGCAGAAGAGAGGCGTAACGGTTGCTCGGGATCAGACGCCAAAAGATAGGCATAGACGGGCATTGCGACAAGCATGGTGAAGCGCGATTCCGTTGCGGCAATCGCGTAGAGTGCAACGAGCCAACCGCGACGTTTTCCGGCTATTTCGACAAGGGCGAGCAACGTAAAGGCAACGGAGAAGACATGCGCGATGAACCAGACGTCACCGAGCATTGCCGCCCATAAAAGATCCGTTCCGGCAAGCAAAAACGCGCAAAGCCAGATGTTGATTTCATCGCTCACGCCGTAGCTACGCGCAAGCTCCCACGCCGCGCCAATACCGACGCCGCACATGATCGCCGCGAGGAACGTTTGGTTCGCCGCCGATCCGAAAATCGCAACGAACGGCATCATAAACACGGCCGGCAGCGGAGCTTCGATGACAAAATGTTTGCCGGCGAAGGCGAGCGCGTCGATATACGGCCCGGGCCAATCGATCCACACACGGCCATGCAAAAATGCCTGGGCCAACAACGTATAGTTATTATACGGCGTGCTACGCAGATGCGATGTAATGAGCGTGAGCACAAAGGCAATCACGCCGGCGAACAGAGCGCCGCGCGAGGATTCGCCTTTAGAAGACGCGGTAGAGGCCAACATCGGGATCAACCAATTCGAGGTGATGCCCGAAAACGCTTGCTCCTTGCGGATCCAAAACATAGACGGGCCGGGTGCGTAACCATCGCGGGATATTATCGCTCACGTCGTCGAGCCAATGCGGAACAAGCGTTCGCCCGCCTAGCCGATGTTGAACATACGCCGCATAGGCAATGGGGGTCGCATAGGTCCACGGTGCAATGATAATGGCGTCTTTGTGCGTGTGAACGATGACGTGCGTAACCAAAAGGCTCGCCGAACGATCGTAGGGCTGGCGGAACAAATCGCTGTTTCCGACGAGAAGGCCCAGCGCCACGCACATGATCCCGATCGCCGCGATGCGCGCAACCCAAACGGGCCGGACGATACTCCCAAAATATTCACCCGCGAAGAGAATGCCGATAACGAAGACCGGTAACAGGTAGCGCGTTCGATCGGCTTCCCCCGGATAGTTCATGGCGAAGGCAATACACGGCAGAACCATGAGCAGCAATCCAATGGAACGCAGCACGTCGCGTGTAAGAAGCATGACGATTCCAACAACCACGATCGCCGTTCCGATAACCGTCCACTCGCGCATCGCATAGGAAGCAAACGTCGACCAATGCGCAACGTAGCCGGAAAGATGGCCGATCGCACGTACGCCACCATGGACATCGAATTCCGCACCCGTCAGGTACGAAAGCAATCGTGACGGAGTCGAGGGATTGCCGTAATTAAAAAATGGTTGCCCATCAGGCAAACCGAGAAGCCGCGTGGGATCGACGGGATCGGCGTTATACCATAGACTCCGAAATGGAATATAGAGATAGGCAATCAGGGCCGCAAAGCCGGCACCGGCTGCTTGGATCATCGTGCGCGTTTGTGTGCGATGGACTTCCGTTGCAAACAACAGTAAGAGTCCAAAGGTGCTCAGAAGCAGAATCGGATGCACCGAGACTCCACATCCGAAGGCGAAGGCAGCGGCAATCAATGCACGCGGCGAACCGGTGCGCTTCCATCGCAAGAGAAAGAACACCATCGCCGTAAAGCCGAGAATCGCCATCGCATGCGGATCGGGTCGCGTTGCGATTTTCCACGCAATATCCCCGAAGGCGAAGAATACGGCACATCCTAGCGCGAGCCACGGCCGATCGGTGACATCGTCGATATGCGCGGCCAGGAAGGCTGCTGCAGCGGCAACGCAGAGCGCCGATAGCAACGACATGCGAAATGCCACCGTTCCCAAAGGGACGATGTGAGAGAAAACCCAGCCAACCATGATGAACAACGGGAAACCCGTTGGATGAGAAATTCCGGCAATAAAAGGAACGAGCGCAAACTCGCCCATATCCAAATACATGAGATGTCGATGTGCGCTCAGCGCGTACACCACGAATGGAAGCGCGAACGCGAGAACTCGCGCGACGCGTCGCTCCATACGCCTTAGAACGTCGGAAGGCTGAGTTGCGGCAAGGGTTTGGGTGAGAGGAATGTCCCGGTCGGCAACGCCGTCGGGAAACGATAGGCGCTAAATGCAATCGTTTCGCGCGCCGGCTTACCACTGATCGTTGCGTTGATCGAGGCTTGCGTCGGCATCCAATATGCGCCCATACGAGCATAGCTGATCGCACCGCTGCCATGCGCATTGCCGGAGCCGGTCGAGAAATGAATCTCCAACGGTAAACTCGTCTTGGCATCGATCAGCATGCTATCAACAACGAATCCCGTGCTCTGACGCACCAACGGAACGGCATCGTAGAGATAGCCGATCTGCGCTCCACGATGCACCGCTTTGACAAAGACAAACCCATACGCATCGGCACGCGGAGCAATGCGCGTGAGGGCATAATGATCTTCTCGCGATCCGATGTGAATTTCGCGCTGACGAAGTGCCGAACCGGCCACGGAAAGCGTTTCATCGCGCACGCGGAGACCGGAACGATACAAAATATGATGCTCGTCGATCATCGATGGCCCGGACTGGGAGATCGCGTAATTGAGAATCACGGCTTTAGGAGTCTTCACACCATCGATGGCCAGCGCGTAACGGGCGAGCACGACCTGCGAATCGACGGGAATTGCAGCTTGCCCGACACCGAAGGCCAGGCAGCACGCAGCAATTCCCACGAACAGGCCCCGCACGCTCATGCGAGAGCCGCCTCGCGAAGTGCGGCCATCGCCGCATCCGCACCGGTGACATCTTTACCGCCGCCTTGTGCCTGCGTCGCCTGGCCGCCGCCCTTCCCGCCAACATGCCCAGCCGCAAGTTTCACGAGATTACCGGCGTGACTTCCTTGCTTTGCGGCGCTGCCACCCACCGAAACGAAGATATGCACCGAGCCGCCTTCGACACCAACAAACCCGATGATCGCGTCGGGCAGTCGCGAACGAATCGCTCCACTCAAATGCCGCAACGCTTCGCCATTCGCGTCATGCACGACCGCGCCAACGAACGTGCGGCCATTCGCATGCTCGGCCCGCTCGATGTAAGCGGCGGCATCCGCTGAGGCAAGGCGCGCCTTTAGCTGACCGACGCCCTGTTGTAACTCACGAACCTCAGCTTGTAATTTACCAACCCGTTCGCCAAGATCTGCGGGCGAGGTTGCAAGCGACGTCGCTAAATCAGAGACTAACGCTTGCTGATCCGTCACGGCGCGCTCGGCGGCCAGGGAAACGCAACTTTCGATACGGCGAATGCCGCTTCCGATGGACGACTCGCTCAGCAGCAACAAGAGACAGAGTTCTCCCGTCGAGTGTGCGTGCGTTACGCCACAAAATTCCACCGATGGCCCGGCTTTCACGACGCGCACGTGCTCGCCGTATTTCTCGCCAAACATCCAGATCGCGCCGGTTTGCTTGGCATCTTCAATCGGCAATTCTCGCGTAACGAGAGCTTCATCGCTGCGTATCATTTCGTTCACGCGCGCACTGACGGCGCGGCGTTGCTCCGTCGTTAACCCGCCGCCCGGAAAGCGAAAATCGAATCGCATGCGATCGATCCCTACCCACGAGCCCGCTTGATTCACTTCGTCGCCGAGCACGTCGCGCAACGCTCGTTGCAAAAGATGCGCCGACGTATGGTGACGACGAATTTCACGGCGCCACCAATCATGCACGTGCGTTCGCGCCAAATGTCCGACGACGATTTCGCCACCACGGACGATACCGTGATGCGCGATTGCCTCGCCAAGATTCTGCGTATCCTCGCCTTCAAACGATGCCGTATCGAGTTCGATAACGCCTCGGTCCCCGATCTGCCCACCGCGCTCGGCGTAAAACGACGAGGAATCCAGGATGACGACACCACGTTCGCCCGCACGAAGCGATTCGGTGGATTTCTCGTCGCGCAAGAGCGCAACGACCGTTCCAGTTCCGTCGAGTCCGTCGTAGCCGGTGAACGTCGATTTCATCGCCGGTAATTCGGCAAGCCCAACGACGGCGCGCTTGGAGGCAGCATCCGCGCGCGCACGATCGCGTTGATGCTCCATCGCGCGCTCGAACTCTACGGTATCGATAGCGACGCCGCGCTCGGCAGCAATTTCGCGCGTCAGTTCGATGGGGAAACCATAGGTATCGTGCAACGTAAACGCGTCTCCGCCATCGATTAAACGCGTGCAATCATTGTTAGCGTCGTCAATCAAGCGGTCCAACATGGTCATACCGCGCTCTAACGTTCGAGCGAACGCTTCTTCCTCTGTTCGTAGCGCCGATTGGATACGACCGATATTTTGCCGTAGCTCGGGATAGCCCGATTCCAACGATTTCACCACGGCGGGAACCAATTCTGCCAAAAAACCCGACGGATAGCCGAGCAATTTGCCGTTTCGAATGGCGCGCCGAATGAGAAAACGCAAAACGAATCCACGATCCGTATTCGACGGGTAGATGCCGTCATTGATCATAAACGTTACGGCGCGCGCATGATCGGCGATGATATTGCGACGCTCGCTCTGATCTTTCTCCGAAAGCGATGTTTGCCCAACAGCCGGTTGAGCTGCAATGAGATCGGTGAACAGATCGGTTTCATACATCGATGCCTTGCCGTTAACGATGGCAAGCATGCGCTCTAAGCCTGCGCCGGTATCGATGGATTTACGCGGAAGCTCGGTGAGTTTTCCATCGGCCGAGCGATTGTACTGTTGAAAAACGACGTTCCAAATTTCAACGAATCGGTTGCCTAAATTCGGCCCGACATCATCGGGTCCCGACGCATACTCCGGGCCGTTATCATAAAATATTTCCGTCGACGGGCCACACGGGCCCGTTGGACCCATCGTCCAGAAATTATCGTCATCGAAGCGCGATACTCGCGCTGCATCTAAGCCGATCTCGCGAGTCCAGATACGCTCCGCTTCATCATCCGACGTATGCACCGTGACATAGAGTCTCGTTGGATCGAGGCGCATCACGCGCGTGACGAACTCCCAAGCCCAGGCGATGGCTTCAGGCTTGTAATAATCGCCAAACGAAAAATTGCCCAGCATCTCCAAGAACGTGCCGTGTCGCCCGGTGCGACCGACATTTTCGATATCGGATTTTGCACCGGCAACACGCAAGCATCGTTGCACGGTGACGACGCGCGGAGCCGGAGGCGGTTGCTCGCCCAAAAACTGCGGAACGAACTGCTCCATTCCGGCAATCGTAAAGAGCGTCGTCGACATCTCATCGGGGATGAGGGAGGCGGACGCAACGTGCTTATGCTGCTTGGCGACAAAAAATTCGATCCAGGCAGCGCGTAATTCTTGGCTTCTCATAGGTCTGTGCCCATCATATTAGCGCCCACGGCCCGCTGCCCCTTACGACCGCGGTGGTTCCTGACGTATCCGAACCACGAAAGCGTGGACGGGCCCGAGCTCGGGCACAAGATCGAGATCGCCAGGCCCGGCAATGGCCAACGTATCGCCCCCCGGAACATAGACGAAGGCAAGCTCACGTGCCGGAATCTCCAGCCGCGAATGCACGGCGAGATCCACAAACTGTACGACGTGCGTGGCATGGGCGCGCAACGTCATCACGTTGAAGTCGCGAGCCGGCGGCCCGTTAAGCACCGCATGCGCGTTGGATTCGCCGCGAAACGCAAGCGGTTCATTCGGCCGAAGAGGTAGCTCTCGAGCATCGATGGTCAGGGTAACCAGCCCGCCGTCGAGGGCTGCGATACTGCGATCGTAGCCGATAAATTCCGAGAAGGGACCACCCTGCTCGATCGTCGCAACGCTCAAGCGCCAGTGTGGAGGCTCGTGCGCGTCGCGGGCAATCTCGCGCGTCGTCCCGGCACCATTCTTCCATGGCATAGTCCGATACTCGGATGCCGGAATTCTCCGCACCGCGTCAATCACGTAAAAACGCGCGCAAACGATCTAAGGCGCGGCTCTGAATCCGCGAAACGTGCATTTGCGAAACGCCGAGGTGCTTTGCAACTTCGGCCTGAGACATCGATTCATAATAACGCAATTCTAAAACTGCCCGTTCTCTACCGCCGAGCATGCGTAGCGCTGACGTCACGCGCTCCCGATTTTCAAGCACGGCAAAATCGTCGTCTTCGGATGCAATTCGATCGGCTAGTCGCGCGCCGGAATCATCATCGTGCATCTCCGCTTCTAGCGAAAGTGGAGTCGAACTTTGTGCCAAATCCATCGCCTCGACAATCTCATCTTCACGCGCGTTCAGTTCCGTCGCGAGCTCGGCGATCGTCGGGTGCCGACCAAAACGCATTGCCAGGCGTTCATTTGCAGCATTCACGCCAAGAACGAGCTCTTGTAGCCTGCGCGGCACGCGAATCGACCAACCCTTATCGCGAAAATAGCGTTTGATTTCACCAACGATCGTTGGCGTCGCAAACGTCGCAAATTCAAACCCGCGTTCCGGCTCGTAACGATCGATCGCTTTGAGTAAGCCGATCATGCCGACTTGAACTAAATCGTCGAACGGCTCGCCTCGCCCGGCGAATCGCCCGGCGAGAAAATAGACGAGATTGAGATTTGCGACGATGAGTTCATCTCGGAGTTGCTGGTAGGCTTGCCCACTATCGCTCGCTTGCCGCAATTGTACGAGACGAACGAAAGCATCGCGGGATCTCACACGAACTGCTGCCGCTTGCTCATAATGAGGTCGAGCGCGCCGTGCGAGCCCTTTACATAACGCACTTCGTCCATCAATGCCCGGATAAGATACGATCCGAGTGCTCCAATGCGCGGTCCTTGGCCATGATCTCCGCGTAATTCTTCAAGATCGGAAAGCGGCGCAAATGCAACGACGCGTACGTGGAGAGCGTCATCACCGGCCTCAAAGAGCAATTCGATGCGTTCGCCGAGTTGCGATCCACGGGCAATCGCTCCCGTACAAGCCTCGGCTACCGCCAATTTCACATCTTCGACATCCTCGATGGAAAAGCGCATTCGCCCGGCAACGGCAGCCGCGGAAAGCCTTGCTACGGCGACATATTCCGCCCGTCGCGGAATTGCCAACTCGATAGAATCGCTACCCGTTACTTCAGAGCGCGTAACGCCGCCTCTTCGGTATCGAATATACCGAATATTTTCACGAGTCCGGTGATGTCGAAAATTTTGCGGATTTGCGGATTACTGCATATAAGATGAACGCTTCCGCCGTGCTCGCGCACACGTTTTAATCCGCCGATTAAAACGCCGAGCCCGGTTGAATCGATATACTTGACCTGTGCCAAATCGATGATGATGTTATAAATTCCCGAATCGATAAGGCCGCCGACGGCATCTTTGACTTTCGGTGACGTATAGACATCAATCTCGCCGACGAGCTCGATAACCGAGGTTGCGTCATTCGCTTTACGAATTGAGATCTTAATTTCCACTCCGCGGGCCTCAGGCATCGTGGTCTAAACCAAGCGTTTTGCGCAGCTGGTCGGCTTGAGCACGCCCTTCTTCGACGGCGGAACCCATCGTATCGCGTGCTTGATCGACCACGGAGCGACCACGCTCGTAAAGCTGTGACGCACTTTGTTGCCATTGCTGTGCGGCATCGTCGACTTTCCCACGAAGATCGCTCGTCGCATCCATCGCAACGTTACTTGCTTCACGCGCTTTACCGATGAGCAAATCTCGCGTTTCTTCATCCATTGCAATCCACGCGACTGCACCGCCGAGCAAAGCTCCCACTACTAACCCCGCAGCGAAACCGCCGCGTCCATCATTTGCCATGTCTCTCCCCTTTATTGTTCTGTGCGATCGTCTGCGCGTTTTCCGGTGACTAATCGCCGTAAGCCGGCTGAAATTCCGGTGAGCGTCGCTCCGACATTCACCATTGCCGGTGAAACGGCGTCTTTTGCTAACGTCACCGTTTGACTCAGCGTTCCAGCGACGTTTTCAAGCGCGTCTGCGACGCCTCCCAAGCGCGCGACCGTCTTATCTGCGGTTTCACTGATTCCGCCGATATGCGTCAGCATTTCGCCGACGGGTGTTCCAAGATTTTGCACTTGCTCATCGACGACATCCAACGTCGCGTTAACGCGACGGAGGGTTCGCGCAAGCGCGAGCATGCCGAGCAATGTTCCCAACCCGAAGAGAAAAATGCCGACCCCTACTCCGATGTCGGTAACGATAGTCCAATCAAAACCCGTCTGCAAGAACACCTCCGAGAAAAATGCAACGCCTAGGAAGAGTATTCCCCAAGCGAGCTAGAGTTACGCCACAGAACTGCCCAGAGCCCGCAGACTCCCCACCGCCGCGACGATTCGCCCGCTCGCTTGCAGGATCTGCTCCCGGCTCGTGGTGCGCCCCAGGGAGAGGCGGATACTCCCGAGGCAGCGTTCTCGTGGCAGGCCTAGGGCCGAAAGCACATGACTCGGTTCCACCGCCCCGGAAGTGCAGGCACTTCCCGTGGAAACGGCGACCCCATCAAGATCCAGGCGCATCGCCAACGCTTCTCCGGAGACCCCGACAAAGGCAATATTGCTGATATGCGGCAGGCGCACGGGCGGCACCACGGCTTCGACGCCGGAAAGGCCGCGCTGAATCTCGCTTTCAAGCAGATCCCGTAAATCGCGAAGGCGCCGCTTCGCCTGGGCTCGCTCGGCGACCGCGAGCCGAAGGGCCACGGCAAACCCCACGATCCCGGCAACATTTTCGGTGCCGGAACGCAGACCAAACTCCTGGCCGCCACCGACGACCATCGGCTGAATCTGCAGCCCGCTACGCGACCACAGAAGTCCAACACCCTTCGGACCGTAGAACTTATGAGCGGAAAGCGCGAGTGTATCGACGCCAAGCCTACGCACATCGATTTCCTCGAAGGCCGCCGCTTGCACGGCATCAGTGTGAAAGGCAACCTGATGCTCGCGTGCGATCGTCGCGAGATCGGCAATCGGCGCAATCGCTCCGGTTTCGTTGTTGGCCATCATCACTGAGGCGAAGATCGTCTCGTCGCGAAGCGCATGCGCAAAACGTTCGAGATCGACGCTCCCGTCCGATTAGACCTGCAGCACGCTTACCTCGAACCCATCGTCACGTAACGCATCGAACGCGTGAAGGACGGCGTGATGTTCTGTCGCCACCGTCACCACGTGACGACCGCGATCTCGTAGCCTATGGGTTACACCCAGAATTGCGAGATTATCGGCTTCCGAACCACTGCCGCAGAAGATGATCTCCTTACGCGAAGCACCCAAAAGCGCCGCGACTTCATCGCGCGCATGATCGAGGGCCGCGCGCGCGTGTCGACCTTCCGCGTGCAACGAGCTCGGGTTATAGCTGGCAAACCATGGGAGCATCGCGTCGAGAACTTCATCGCGCACGGGAGTCGTTGCCGCGTGATCGAGATAGATGCGCTCACTCATCGATCGTTCTCTCCGGGCGTATAATAGCGATGCCCATGCAGATTCTCGGGCAGATTTTCTTGCGTGATGCTGTAATCGTTATGGGCATAGTGATAGTCTCGACCGTAACCGAGCGCTTTCATCAACCCCGTTGGGGCGTTGCGCAGATGCAGCGGCACCGGGTCGTTCCGGGTTTCCCGAACGTCGGTAAGCGCCGCTGCATACGCGACACCAACGCTATTGCTTTTCTTCGCCCGCGCTAAATAGAGTGTCGCATGGGCCAACGCGTAATAGCCTTCCGGCATGCCGACAAAGTGAACGACTTGTTGGGCCGCAACGGCAACCTGTAGCGCCTGCGAATCGGCAAGCCCGATATCTTCACTAGCAAGAATGACCATGCGGCGAGCAAGAAAGAGCGGCTCTTCACCCGCATCCAACATTCTTGCCAACCAATAGATTGCCGCATCCGGATCGCTCGCGCGCACCGATTTGATATACGCGCTAACCGTATCGTAGTGCCCGTCGCCGGCCTTATCGTAGCCGCCCGATCGCCGTTGGACGGCTTCCCGCATCGTCGCAAGATCGAGATGCTTCGTCGTTCCGGTTTGTGGCGCACTTGCAACGGCAAACTCGATCGCGTTAAGCAAGGCACGCGCGTCGCCGTTTGCGGCCTGGACTAAAATATTCCGCGCGTCGGCATCGATCTGAATATCGAAACGGCCAAAGCCCCGCTCCGGATCGCGAAGTGCTCGCTCTAAAATTGCGTCGAGGGCTTCGTCGCCCAGCGCGTGTAAGACGACGACGCGAGCGCGCGATAGCAAGGCGGAATTCACTTCAAACGATGGATTTTCCGTCGTCGCCCCGATCAACGTGATCGTACCGTCCTCAACATACGGGAGCACCGCGTCTTGCTGCGATTTGTTGAAACGATGAATTTCGTCGATAAAAAGCACGGTACGACGGCCTTCACCCGCGCGCGCTCTAGCCTGTGCGACGATAGCACGCAGATCCGCGACTCCGGCACTCACCGCCGAGATTCGCTCGAAGCTTGCGTTCGTGGAGTGGGCGATAATTTCGGCGAACGTCGTTTTGCCTGCACCGGGCGGCCCCCAGAGAATCAGCGACGGGCAACGATCCCGTTCGATGGCAGTGCGCAAGGGCTTGCCGGCACCGATGACCTCCTCGTGACCGACGAGTTCATCGAACGTTTGCGGACGCATGCGAGCGGCAAGCGGCTGGAGAGCTCGTTTTGCCGCGGCGCGTTCTTGATCGAACAGCGAGGGGTCAACAACGGTTACGGCGGGGATTTCTTCTTTTGCAGGGGGTTTCTAATCACGATCGGTTTCGGTGTGGCAAGCGGATGCACGTTTGACGCAAACTGCAAGATGACGTTACCAGTGGCGTGCGCCTGGCCGGAAAGCGTGTTGTAGACGACATGATCGGCGACGAGATTTCTCCCATTTCCAGACATTTTGACATTGCCATCAAGGGTGAGCGTGTGCGTCAAATCATCGAGCACCGCGTGATCTGAAGTCACATCGGAATCGGCTTGGGTAAAATGCACGTTGCCCGTCGCAATATACGTTTTTGTCTTCCCGTTGATTTGCAACTTATCCGTCGTCAACGTCGATGGCCCACGCGACGACGCTTTTTTTGCACTCGAAAGACCGCCGAAATTCCCGCTGGAATCGTGAACGATGACGTGGCCATACAGTGTCGCGATATTCGTATTGCCATTTCCGTTCGCACGATCGGCCGTAATATCGCCGTCCGCTTTGGTGAGATACACTTTGTTCGGAACGCTAAAATCGCCACTCTTCATGTTATAATCCACGGCTTTTGCGTGAACCGTATAATCGCCCAGAGCAAATGTTGCGCTCCCCGAGGGCGGTGAAACCGCGAGCACGATGACGGCTAGACCTACAATGAGTTGACGCATTATTGACTCCCCCTGATCTTCGGAGCAACGGAATTAAGCTCCCCAAACGTTTCCCGCAGGCGCTCGGCCGAGACGGCTCCTTGCCGAATCAGGAGCTGGTGTGAGCCCGAGATATCCACGATGGACGGTTCGGCGTCACTACCGGTTGGCCCAGCCGAGACGAGAAGATCGGCCGATGGAAGCTCGTTGATATCTCCAATGCCCCGGTAGGCACGTTCCCCGCTCATATTCGCACTCGTCGCAGCCAAAGGCCCACAGCGTGCCAAGATCGCCGACGCGACCTTGGTATGCGGAACCCGCAAACCGAGCGTCGGCAATCCAGCCGTCACCTCACCATCGATGAACTGAGGACGCCGCACTATAAGCACGATGGCTGCCGGTAGCAAACGGCGCGCGGCGAGCGTCGCAAACGGATTACCTCCGGCATATTCTAGGAGCTCCTCTACCGAAGCGACGTGGAGCGTCAGCGGCTTGGCATCGGGGCGACGCTTAAGCCCGTAGAGACGATCGATGGCCGCCGAATCAAACGGGTCGCAGCCGATGACATACGTCGTTTCCGTCGGGTAGATGACCGTACCCGACGCAAAAACTACGCGCGCGATCTCCTCGACGCATTCGTCAAGCGGTCTGCTGACTGCGTCAAGAGTTTGCATGATGTATTCGATTAGATGCGGATGCGCATTCCCGTACCGATCGCTACGCATGAAAGCGGATCGTCGGCAACGGTCGCAGGGACACCGGTGATTTCGGAGAGCAAACGATCCAGGCCGCGCAACATCGCGCCACCGCCGGTCAGAATCATACCGCGATCGATGATGTCGGCGGCCAATTCCGGCGGCGTCTTTTCGAGCACGGCTTTGACTGCATCGACGATTTGCCCAACGGGTTCGGAAAGTGCTTCCCGGATTTCTTCGCTGGTGATTTTCACCGTCTTCGGAAGACCGTTGATCAGATCGCGTCCGCGAATTTCCATCGCCAGTTCTTGCTCGATCTTATTGGCCGAACCGATTTTAATTTTAATATCTTCAGCCGTACGCTCGCCGATCTGCAAATTATAGACCTTACGAATATAGCGAATAATCGCTTCGTCGAGCTTATTGCCGGCGACGCGAATCGACTGCGAAACGACGATGCCTCCGAGTGAAATCACGGCAACATCCGTCGTGCCGCCCCCGATATCGATGACCATACTTCCCGAAGGGCCGTCGATCGGCAAGCCGGCACCAACGGCGGCGGCCATCGGCTCTTCGATAATTTCTACGCTGCGAGCACCGGCTAACTTGGCGGCATCTTTGACGGCACGTTCTTCAACCGAAGTAATTTCCGCAGGAACGCAGATGACGACGTGAGGTTTCGGCTTAATGAGTGCCGACCACCAAGTGCGATCTTTCATCACTTTTTTTATGAAATAGGAAAGCATGGCTTCCGTCACTTCAAAATCGGCAATTACGCCATCGCGCAACGGACGAATCGCTTGAATATGCGCCGGGGTTTTTCCGAGCATCAAGCGCGCTTCTTCGCCGACGGCGAGTACGCGACCGGTATTCATATCCTTCGCAACGACCGACGGCTCGCGTAGAACGATGCCTTTTCCTTTGACATGAACGAGCACGTTTGCCGTTCCTAGATCAATTCCGATGTCCACTAATCTCTCCTAGATGATGTTCGTGTTAGCTGGCGGTGCGAACGCTTGGATAGGCGCTCGTTTCAAAGAGTGCGACGGGTTCCACGAGCTGCGTAACACCGCTACTGCGTTGGACCTGGGCGCCGAGTTCTGAAAGCATTTCTTCGAGTCGCGAATATCCGCGATCGATGTATTCTAAGCCAATGATATCGGTTTGGCCTCCGGCAGCGAGTGCCGCAACGACGAGGCCCGCGCCGGCGCGAATATCCGGGGCTTCAACGGGTGCGCCGGAGAGCGGAATGCCGCCCTTAATCGTCGCCGTATTCGATTCCATTGCGACGCGCACATCGGCATTCATGCGCGCAAGTTCGTTCACATAAGAAAAACGCGCATTAAATATCGTCTCTTCTACTACCGACGTTCCCGGTGCAGTGCACAAAAATGACACCATCAGCGGCTGCAAATCCGTGGGAAATCCCGGATGCGGTGCGGTCAGAATATCCGTTCCGCCGGTAACCGTTGCCGCATCGGCGCGAATCCAATCGTCTCCGGTTGTAATGGCAACTCCGCAGCCGCGCATTTTATCGAGTAGTGCAGTTAGATTATCTGGCACACAGCGCGTTACGGTCACATCTCCACGCGTCGCGGCGCCACATAAAAGTAACGTGCCGGCAACGATGCGGTCGGCGATTATTTCGTAATCGACACCGTGAAGTTCCGACACGCCATCGACGATTAACGTGTCGCTTCCGATTCCGCCGATTTTTGCGCCCATGGCCACGAGGAAGTTGCAGAGATCGACGACTTCGGGTTCCATAGCAACGTTACGAATCGTCGTCGTGCCGACGGCTTTGACACTTGATAGGAGCGCGTTTTTCGTGGCGCCTACGCTGGACATCCGAAAGTCAATGTCGGCACCGACGAGATGTTCGCCGGTACGTTCGGCGATGAGATAGCCGTGTTTACTTTCAACGGTGCAACCGAGAGCGCGAAAAGCATGCTCGTGCAAATCCGTCGCTCGCGTGCCGAGAATACAACCACCCGGAAGCGGAACTTCGGCGCGCCCGAAACGGCCCAACAATGCGCCGGCGACATCAAAACTGGCGGCTAATTTTCGCACGAGCGCATACGGCGCGCGATACGTCGCAACATTGCTCGCATCGATGAGCAGCCCATCGTCGCCATCGAATGCCAAGCGCGCTCCAAGTGCTTCGAGGAGCGACCACATCACCGAGACATCGGTAATACGCGGAACGCGACGCAATCGCACAACGCCGCGCGCGAGCAGTGCGGCGGCCATGATCGGCAATGCGGCATTCTTGGCTCCGTGCGTTGCAACGGAACCTTCAAGGCGAACGCCACCGTGGACGCGCAGAGTTGTATCGAGTCTATCGAGCAAGTGGGGGTGTACTCTCCGAATGAATGCGCAGCGATCTTTGATCGAAAGGGCCGCCCAGAAAGGTAACATTCAACGTCGCGCCTTCATCTACCCCGATGGCCGCCTCAAACGAGACGCTGCCATCCGAGAGGCTGGCGCGTGCCTGAGCAACCGAGCCGGAGTATTTCGTGCGCCCATCGACCGCAAGCCAGACGCCCCCGTTCGAGGTAAAGGCGAAGCCCAAACGGTGGCCATCCAGCTCGCCCCGGTAATATTGCGCGAACGGATCGTCGAGAGGCGCAAGACGCTCGTTTTCGTCGCCTGGAGGCGCCGCGAGCAGACGTTCCACGCCAAGCAACACGAGTATCGGAGCTACGGCGAGGGCGACGCTAGCCCAGAACGCGGATCGGCGCATACGTCCTGCGTTTCGCGTTTGAGAACAAGACCCCCCGAGCGCCCGTTAGTGCCCTGTTAGGCGTAATTTAGCGGCGGCAAACTCAGCCACCAGTGGATCCGTTGCCTCGGCGAGTTCGACGCGTGAAGCTGCCACATCCACATCTTCAAAACGCAATGCCTCATCGGCGAGAACGGTGATTCCGTCAGGCAACGCCTGAATGAAACCACCACGCGTCGCGAGTTCCAAGCGCTGCGCTTTTTCATCGACGATCACGTTCGCACGCAAAACACCCGGCTTGAGCGCCGCGAGAAACGGCGCGTGCTTGGCAAGGATGCCTTCTTCACCTTCGGTGGTGGTCACGATAACAAGCTCGGCCTGCCCCGAAAACGCAACGCGTTGGGGGGTGATGAGGGTGAACGGAATCGTCGAAGCCATAATCTCTGCCTTTGCCGCGCCTTAAACCTTGGCGCCCATCTTCTCGGCCGTTTCTTTGACTTCGTCAATTCCGCCGGCATAGAAGAATGCGCTTTCCGGAAGATGATCGACTTTGCCATCGAGCACTTCTTTAAAGGACGCGATCGTGTCGGAAAGTTTCACGTATTTGCCCGAGCGACCCGTGAACTGTTCGGCCACGAAGAACGGCTGCGAGAAGAAGCGCTGAATACGACGCGCGCGTCCGACGACGATCTTATCTTCTTCGGAGAGTTCTTCAACGCCGAGAATCGCGATGATATCTTGAAGATCTTTATAGCGTTGCAACGTCTCTTGGACGCCACGCGCAACGGCGTAATGTTCTTCACCGAGAATCTGCGGATCAAGAATACGCGACGACGACGCCAACGGATCGACGGCCGGATAGATGCCGAGCTCCGAAATCGGACGCGACAATGCCGTCGTGGCATCAAGATGTGCGAACGTGACGGCGACGGCGGGATCGGTGTAATCGTCGGCAGGCACGTAAACGGCTTGAACCGAGGTAATCGATCCTTTATGCGTCGAGGTAATGCGCTCTTCAAGGGCGCCCATGTCCGTCGAAAGCGTTGGCTGATAACCGACGGCAGATGGCATACGACCCATCAGTGCCGAGACTTCGGAACCGGCTTGCAGATAGCGGAAGATGTTGTCCATGAACAAGAGCACGTCGGCACCCTTTTCATCGCGGAAATACTCGGCCATGGTGACGCCGGTTTGCGCGATACGGAAACGCACGCCCGGCGGCTCATCCATCTGACCGAACACGAGCGTCGTCTGAGCGATAACGCCCGACTCTTTCATTTCCACCCAAAGATCGTTGCCTTCGCGCGTACGCTCACCGACGCCAGTGAAAACCGAAAAGCCTTTGTGAACGTTGGCGATATTCCGAATCAGCTCTTGAATGAGCACCGTTTTGCCGACGCCGGCACCGCCGAATAATCCGACCTTACCGCCGCGCGTATACGGGGCCATGAGATCGATCACTTTAATGCCGGTTTCAAAAACTTTCGGCGTAGGATCCTGATGTTTGAATTCAGGAGCCGGGCGATGAATCGGCCAGATCGCTGCGGCCTGCACCGGTTCGTCGCTATCGATCGCCTTGCCGAGAACGTTGAAAATACGTCCGAGCGTGCCTTCACCAACCGGGACGCTAATCGGTCCGCCAGTCGATGTCACTTTCGCGCCGCGAACGAGTCCATCGGTCGATCCCATTGCCAAGCAACGGACTTGCGAATTGCCGAGTTCGTCTTGCACTTCAAGCGTCAACTCGCGCGATTTCATGGCGGTACCGCCAAGTTCGATTCCCGAGGTCGACACAACGTTATCGGCTTCATCGTTCACGCGAACGACGAGCGCATCGTTGAGCTTGGGAAGCATCTCCGCCGGAAACTCTACGTCGACGACGTTACCGGTGATTTGGACGACTTTACCCGTTGCTGTAGCCATGATGTTCTACGTTCCTTTTTCGTGGTGTTATGAACCGGAAAGTGCTTCTGCGCCGCCGACGATTTCGAGCAATTCTTTCGTAATCGCGGCCTGACGTGCATTATTCATTTGAATCGTATATTCGTCGATGAGTTTGCCTGCGTTCTCCGTTGCATTGTTCATGGCAACGAGTTGTGCGGCAAAGAACGAGGCATCGGTCTCAAGCATGCTTGAGAACAACGTAAATTCGAGGTACTTCGGCAGAAGGCGCGAGAGCACGAACTCCGGCGACGGAGCGAATTCAACGGCACCCTTGGTGCCGCCGCTCTTGGCATGCTCGGCCTCGCTTGCCGCGGATTGTGAGAACGGCACGAGACGACGCGTCTCGGGACGCTGCGAAATCATCGAGACGAGCTTTGCCGAAATCAGGACGATCTCGGAAATCTTGCCATCGACAAACGCTTCCGTTACCTGGGCGGCAACATCTTGCGCCGTCGCAAGTTTCGTCGGCACATTGAGCGGCCACGTGGCGTGATCCGGCTGTCCCATTCTGCGGATCGCATTGCGCGCCTTAATTCCGACGGAATAAAAGACGGCGTTCGGATGCATTTTTTGAAACTGCTCGGCAGCGCGAATGAGATTGCCATTGAATGCGCCGCACAATCCCTTATCCGCCGTCATCAAGATGACTCCCACAGGAGCACCTTGGCGACCCGGTTTCATAAACGGATGATCGACGGAAGACACGGCTGCCATAAGATCGTTGAGCATACGCGAAAGCGCATCCGCGTACGGACGAGCCTGCTTCTGAGCGGCTTCGGCGCGACGAATCTTCGCAGCAGCCACCTGTTTCATCGCTTTGGTGATCTGCTGCGTATTCTTCATCGACCGAATTCGGTCGCGTAAGTCTTTAACACTCGGCATTGCGCTACTTCGCCCTTAGAAGGACTTATTGAACTCCGTCAGCGCAACCTCGAGTTGCTTCTTCGTCTCATCCGAGAGTTGATTCGATGAAGCAATCGCCTGCGGAATGCCCGCATGTTTCTCATGCAAGAAACCGATGAATCCACGGGCCCATTCTTGCAAGCGTGCCGTCGGCACATCGTTGACGAAGCCGTTCGTCGCTCCGTAGAGCAGGACGACTTGATCTTCCATCGCTTGCGGCTGGTATTGCGCCTGCTTGAGCAATTCGGTCAGCTTCTCGCCGCGCAAAAGCTGCATTTGCGTTCCCTTATCGAGATCCGATGCAAGTTTTGCGAATGCCGCGAGATCGCGATACTGCGCAAGCTCGAGCTTGAGCTGGCCGGCAACGGATTTCATGGCCTTGGTTTGCGCCGAACCACCGACACGCGAAACCGAAAGACCGACGTCGACGGCCGGGCGAATACCCTGGAAGAAGAGCTGCGGCGTGAGGTAAATCTGACCGTCGGTGATCGAGATCACGTTGGTCGGAATGTACGCGGCAAAATCTCCGGCCTGCGTTTCGATGACCGGGAGTGCCGTCATCGAGCCGCCGCCCAGTTCGTCGGACAGTTTGGCCGAACGCTCTAAGAGGCGTGAATGCAAATAGAAGACGTCGCCGGGATAGGCTTCGCGGCACGGCGGACGGCGCAACAAGAGCGCCATTTCACGATAGGATTGCGCGTGCTTGGTGAGATCGTCGAATACGATGAGCACGTCTTTTCCGGCGCCCATGAGTTCTTCCCCCATCGCGGCACCCGCAAACGGTGCAATCCAACGCAAAGCGGCAGCTTCGGATGGCCCGACGGCGACGATCGTCGTATACTCGAGCGCGCCTTTTTGTTCGAGCTGTTTTGCAAGCGCGGCAACGGTCGAATTTTTCTGACCGATCGCAACGTAGATGCAGAAAACGTTTTTGCCTTTTTGATTGATGATCGTATCGATCGCGATGGCGGTCTTACCCGTCGAGCGATCGCCGATGATCAATTCGCGCTGTCCCTTACCGATGGGGATGAGTGCGTCGATAGCGCGGATTCCGGTCTGCAACGGCTGCTTCACACCTTGGCGTTCCACAACCGATGGCGCGGTGTTCTCAATCGTGCGATAGCGATTCGTTTTGATATCGCCTTTGCCGTCGATCGGTTGGCCCAGCGGATTGACGACGCGCCCGAGGAGCGCCTCACCAACCGGAACCGACGCGATGCGGCCCGTCCGACGAACTTTATCGCCTTCTTTAATATCTTTATCCGAACCCATGATGACAACGCCGACGTTATCTTCTTCTAAGTTCAGCGCGACGCCGAGCATGCCGTCTGCAAATTCCACCAGTTCCGAGGCACGAACGCCGCGAAGCCCATATACTCGGGCCAGGTTGGCGCCGACTTCGATGACGGTTCCAACTTCGTCCTGATGCAGGTCGGTTTTGAAACCCTCAATCTGTTGCTTGAGAATTCCGGCAATTTCGTCTGCGTTAATCATCTCTTTTGCTTTCCTCGGGTAGTGTTAATTCGGCGCGAGCAGTGAGCGCGTTAGTGATTCCAGGCGTCCGGCGACGCTACCGTCGATCCGTTTGTCGCCCATGGTCACGCGAACGCCGCCAATCAATTCCGGATCGACTTTGCACGTGACATCAAATGTTTTCGCGTAAGTTTTCGAAAGCGTTCCCACGAGTTCGGAAACTTGTCTCTCTGTGAGCGGTGCGGCCGTTGCTATCGTCAACGGTTCGGCGCCACGTGCCGCACGCTGCAGATTGCGGTATTGAACGACGATCTCGGGCAGCAATGCTTCGCGACGCTTGCGCACGAGTAACAAGATCGTATTGACCGTCACGTCATGCAACTTTCCGGCGAGCGCTCCGTTGAGCGTCGCTTCTTTGACGCCGCGGTCGATAATCGGCGCGACGAAAAATTCCGTCATGAGGGGTTGCGAATTGATAATATCGCTAAAACCCTGCAACTCGGCGCCCACCCGATCCGTCAAGTTGCTATCGTTGGCCAGACTAAAGATCGCCGTCGCGTAACGCCGAGCGAGGGTTTCGTTAACCATCTATTTCATGCTCCGCGCTGCGGTCGTAAAATC
>VFSW01002656.1_pt1 | contig 26987 bp, 26 predicted proteins | sample 5358111 | NCBI WGS metagenome assembly VFSW01 (sample SAMN11554181, study PRJNA540505) | mine drainage metagenome | isolation source: sediment from site ElyBrook_90M | place: USA: Ely Copper Mine, Vershire, VT | collected 2017 | reverse complement strand
CCTGCTCTTCTTCGTGGATCTGCCGGACCGCGGGCAGCGCCTGCCAGCCGGCGACGGTCAGAAGCAAAAACAACCCGCCGAAGCCCAGCAGCAGGATGACCCGCAATTTCCTGCCCGGCCTCGCCGCGCGTAAGGGCATGAGCGCCGCTATCTTTTCCGCAATCCGCCGAACCGCGCGCGCGAGAACTCGATGCTGACGGGCTGCTTCGCGGGCGCCGCCTCGGCAGGGGCTTCAGCCGCAAGCTTCTTCGCCGCCGGCGGCAGCGATTCCACGTACATCGCGGCCGGGAAATCCGGGTCGTCTCTGAACTCCCGCTTCAGGATCAGGCCGAGATCGCCGAAGGTGTGCACCATCTTCGTGATTTGCTCGATGTAGGGCTTTTCAAAGCCCAGACTGCGCAGCCAGAACGGCCGCTCGTTGAAGGCGGCCATCCGCTCCATGAGCGGCCGGGTCGGGTCGGTGACGATCTGGTATTTCTCTTCCGTGATCACATTGTTTGGGACGCGCGAAGGCCAGAATGTGGGTATGAATTTGTCGGATGGAAATTCGGTGCCCGGGTACCCGGCCCGGCAACTGGCGGTATCGCTCTGCCACGGAACCGCCATCCATCTGGTGATGTCGCCCGGGCCGCTGGCGGAGAGCGGTCCGTCGGTCGAATTGACGGTTGCCTGCGTCAGAAACTCGCCGTAATCGGAACTCGTCATCGGATGCGGACTCCGGCGCAGCCGGAACGGCGTCCGGTACATGGAAGAGTGCCGCATCGGCCAGGTCATCTCGCAACCCGGATGGAACGGACCTCCCATGCAAAAGTGCAGCGCCGCCAGATCGAGCGTTTCGGGCTGCTCCTGCAGGGGCACTTCGCCGATGGTTTGCGGCGCGGACGCGTCCGGGTTGTAGTCGGCGATGAAGTCGCCCTGCATCCACTTTTGCAGGTATCCGTAAAGCGTATGCGTCACGGCAAGGCCGTCGCGGGGTACGGGCGGCGTGTCGTAGCTGCCGAAGGCGTCGCCATAGATCGGGGGCCATGCGAGAGGTTCGAAGGTTGTGGCGGCGGGATCGCGGAAGGCGTAGAAGACCTGTCTTCGCAACTCGCCGAAAGGGTCGGTATCGCCGGGCGCGGCCGCCAGCTTGGCGAGATAGTCCGGCCGCAGAAATTCGTTGGGGCTCTTCCAGCCGAACTGCACGGCAAACCCGTGATTCACCCACTGCGCCTGGCAGAACTGGCTCAGCAGGGGCAGGATGTTCTTCGTGAACGACGGCGTCGATGGCGCGGTCAGAAGCGAACCGTTGAGCGCGTCGTAGATGACGTCGTGCATGGTCTGGGGCGTGACCAGATCCGGCGAATAGTTCGGAGGGGCAGTGACCACCCAGGCGGGATCGGTCGCGACCGCCCGGCCGCCGATTTTCACCTGCGCCGAGACGGGACCGTCCGAAGTATCGTCGTGCCAGCCTCCGTTATTGGCGAAGGTGGTCAGGGTGAAGCCGGGGAGAGGCGATCCCGACTGCCCTTTGCCGCCGATAAAGATCAGGCGGCCCGCGGGGTCGGTGCGCAGTTCGCCGAGGTAAATCTTACGCCCCAGGAACTCGCCGGTGTCGAAGAGGTGGGAATGAGCGCCGGCGCCGGAGACCGAGCGCGGTCCCGGATCGATGACGAGCCTGTCGCGTTCCGCGCCCTGAAACAGGGCGTTGCGGCGGGGGGATTTCAGGGTGGCGGCTTCGGGGAGATCGAGCGCGGCGTCGAAGTCGTACCAGGCGCCTTTTTTGTTCGCGACATGAACGGTCCACTCGATTTCGGCGTTTTCGGCGGTGAGTTCCGCCACCGCCTGGCCGTTCGCGTCGTATCCGTAGATCCGGAAAAGCGCGGCCTGGCGTTTCAGACGGCCCGCCGGGTCGCGATAGCCTCCTTCGGGCGGCGCGGTGGGGCGCGGAACTTCAGGCCCGATAAAATACTCTTCGCTGTTGCCGATGCGCGCGATGCCGATGGCGGGATGAATCCGTGCTTCTACAATCGAGTCGAGGTTCACACTATTCTCCTGGTCCACCTGATTCCCTGGTCCACGACAGCATTTTATCCGAAAATGCGGACACTTTCGCTTTTATGACAGTCGATGTTGCGGTAATTGGCGGCGGGCCCGCGGGCGCCACCGTTGCGCTTTGCCTCGCGCGGCGCGGATGGAGCGTTGCTTTGCTCGAATCCACGGCGTTTGAGGGCGACCGGTACGGGGAGACTCTCCCCCCGGAGGTCAATCCGGCATTGCGCGAACTGGGTCTTTGGGATACGTTCCAGGCGCTGGGGCCGATGGAGGCGCCGGGAATTGTTTCCGCCTGGGGCTCGCCGGTCGCGAGAGAGCAGGACTTTGTCGGCAATGTACACGGCTCGGGGTGGCACGTAGACCGGAACCGTTTCGATGAAATGCTCTGCGCGGAAGCGGCCCGGGCGGGCGCGCACCTGGTTTTGCGCACCGCCGGCACGCCACGAAGGGAGCCGGGCGGCTGGCGGGTGGGCGCCGTTGAGGCGCGTTTCCTGGTGGATGCCTCGGGAAGGAACGGACTGCGCATCGACGGCGACTGCACTCGGGAAGAAGACGACGTACTGCTCGCGATCGTGCTGGACGTGCGCTACGCTTCCGCTCCACCTTCCGACGGACGCACGTTCATCGAAAGCACGCGGTCGGGCTGGTGGTACACGGCGCGGCTGGCCGGCGGGACCGTCGCGATGTTCTTCGCCGACCCGGGAGAGTACACGCGTGACGGCATTTCTCCGGCCGAGCAACTGGCCGACGCTCCCCTGACGCGCAGCCGGCTGCAGGACGGCGGAATCTCCGGAAGCCGCGTGGTGCGCGTGTCTTCTTCCCGCCGCCGCACGCTCTCGGGCGAGGACTGGGTGGCCGTGGGAGACAGTGCGTCTTCATACGATCCGCTCTCGGGCCGGGGGATCTTCAAGGCGTTGCGCCAGGGCGCTCTCGCTGCCGGGGCGGTGGATGCGAAGCTGCGCGGCAGCGAAAGCGCATTGAGCGAATATGGCGCGCGCGTCCGTGCGGAATTTGACGAGTATGCGCGCCAGCGCCGGGAATATTATGCCGGCGAGCGGCGCTGGAGGGACCAGCCGTTCTGGCGCGCGCGTTCGTAAGTTCGTGAACTGCGCCGGGTTCAGCGGATGGCGCCGAGCGGCCTCCTGGTTTCTGTTCGTTTGGCTTCGGTTCGTTTGGCTTCTTTTCCGTGGTACATGTTGAGATCGGCGCGGGCAACCATTTCGGCTCCGGTCTCGCGGCCGTCCCATTCCACCACGCCGATGCAGGCGTCAACCAGAACCGTGACCGTCTGCTTGCCGGTGCTGACTTTGCATTCGCCGAGGGCCGAGCGGCGGATGCGGTGGACCCGCGCTTCGACATCGTTCTGGCTGCTGGCGATAATGATCGCGAATTCGTCTCCGCCCCAGCGCGCCACCATGTCCGCCGAGGGAAACTGCGTGCGCAGCTTTGCGGCGAAATACTTCAGCACTTCGTCGCCGGCGAGGTGGCCGTAGCGATCGTTGACCTCCTTGAAATCGTTCAGATCCATGAGGATCAGACAGAACCGGTTGCCCGCGTGAATTTTGAAATTCAGGTGCTCTTCGAAAAGGCGGCGGTTGGAGAGACCCGTCAGCGCGTCCAGAGACGAAAGGCGCTCCGATTTATCCAGACGCGAGCGATAGTCTTCCACCTCCGCGCTCAGGCGGAGGAGCGACTGCCGGCCATCCTCGGCGATGTGCTCGACGCAGGTGGTGAGGGCGGTTACGCTTTCAAGAATGGACCGGCGGATCACGGCGAGGTCGCTGATGCCGGCAATGGACCGAAGGCGTTCCGTAAGGTCGCCAACGTCCCGCGCGTAGCGTTCATCGCGTTCCGTAACGGACTTCATCGCCGTTACCATCGCGTCGATGATTTCGCGGAGATCGCGCTCGCCCGCCTCGTGCCGCAAAAAGGCATTGTCCGCCCAGCTGGACAGCTCGGCCCGGGCCTTCTCATCGGTTGCTTCCAGCGTGTCCGCGTCGGTTTTGGGTGTGAGCGATTCAGCCAACTCGGATAATTTGCGCTCGAGGCCGTCGCCCAGATCCGGCAGGGCGCGGTGGCTCGATTTGGCTACTGCCAACAAAAGAGAGCGGTAAGGTTCCAGGACGGATTTCTCCGGCCCGCTCTCCCGCTCCCATCTGTCGAGGTGCTTTTTTAAGGAAATCATCCGATCGAATCGCGATTCGCGCTGGATTCTTTATCGGCAGAAAGCGCGCGTTTCATGAGACCCGGATTGCAACGTCACGGAAATATCCCCGCATAGTGGAGATATCTCTTCGAGTAAGAGGCGGTATGCCTCTGCTTGCCATGAACCCCTGATATGCTGGCGGTCGAATATGAGAAGACTTTTGTTCCTGGCCGGGATTTTGAGCCTGCTGCCGGCGCAGGCGAATGCGGAGACGCCGGTGGAGTCGAGCTTCGAAACCCGGTTCCAGCTGGATCTTCACGTGCCCGACGCGGCGCTGCGGGCGCTTCTTCCGGCGGGCTGGAATCCGAATATCGCGGCGCAGGGTCCCGCGAAAGACGCGAACCTGCGGGCCGTTTTCATCGACCGGGTGACGATTAACGCTCCGGACGGAAAGCCTCTCGGGAAGGGATCGAACCGTCTGGTGTACCTGGTGGCGCCGGTGACCGACCCTTCGGGCGCTCGCGTGCAGATGGTGATAGGCGGGCTGACCGAAGATCCGGGAGATGCTCCAGGCCCGTTCGGGGTTTACCTCCCGGCGGCCACCCATACGATGGAGCGTTCGACATCGTCTTCGCTGTCTTCCGGGGGCGCCGGCCCGATTATGGATTCGCAGGACTGGGTTTTCGCGGGCGCCGGGGGCGAGCGCCTGGAACTGCACATCAAGTACGAACGAGGTGTCGGGAATCTGGGCAAAACCTCCGAGACGAAGTTCTATTCGGCGAAGAATCCGGAGTTTTACCAGATTTCGCGGCAGGACCAGGTGCTCGATATTCTGCGGAACGCGACGACGCATCCGCCCGACCGGGTGAAGGAGTTTTCGTTCAAAGCCGGCGGCGGGAGCTTCGCAAAGCTCTTCGACGGCACGGAGAAGGTGCTGAGCTGGGACAACATTCTCTGGCTGCAGCGGTCTGTTTTTCTGCCTTGAATGAGCGGGCTCGCGTGAAAATTGTGGGGAGGGCTGTGACCAGATTTGAGATCGACCGGGCCGATGCGGGTGGCGTGCCTGTTCTGCGTCTGCGGGGCCGGCTGACGCTGGGCGAGGGCGCGCGAGCGCTGCGCGGGCTGATTTCGGACATCGCCGCCGAGGGGCACAAATACCTGCTGCTCGATCTGGGCGAGGTTTCTTACATCGACAGTTCCGGACTGGGTACTTTGGTGGCCGGGTACAATTCGCTGAAGCTCAAGGGCGGCACGGTCGGGTTGTTCCAGGTACCGAAGAGGGTGCGGGACCTGCTGGAAATGAGCCGGTTGACCACCGTTTTCAGGATATTCGACACGGAACGGGAAGCGGCTTCGGGACTGGCCTCGGGACTGGAAGGTTAGTCGCCCGCGGCCAATTGCGGAACGGGAGCCGAGAGACGAATGTATTCGATCGCCTGTTCGAAGCTGGTGAACAGGCGGTCGGGCGGAGTGCGGTCGAAGCGGGCCATGGCTTTGTTCGGCTCGCCGCTGAAATCCCAGATTCCGACGATCAGCCGGATGCCCGGAAAGCGGGACCGGATGCGGCGGCAGGCGGCGCGGGCGGGCGTAAACGCATAGGGCGGGAGGGCCGAGATGCAGACGAGATCGCCGGCCGCGGGGTCGATCAGCTCCAGCATGGCTTCCAGTTCCGCGCCGCCCGGAAAAGAGAGCGCGACGCAGCCGCGCTGCTCAAGCAGCTGGGCCAGCATGGCGGCGGCAATTTCGTCCGCCTCGTCGTTCGCCGGTATGCAAAGAATGCGGCCGTTGAACTGGAGCTCGTCCCCGGCGGGGGATGGGTAGCCTGAGAACTCGGCCACCATCTCGTTGATGTTGAGGAAAAGAAACTCCTCGCGGGCCGAATCGATGGCGGCTCTGTGCCTGTCGTGTTCAGCCATCGTGAGGGCGGGGACGAGCACGGAATCGTAGAGCCGCGCGAGGGTTGCATCCTTGAGAAAAGCATCCACGACCAGCCGCGCATCCTGCTGATCCATGGCCAGCAGGCGCTGGTAGAGCCGCGCGGCGGGGAGCAGGGGCTGGTCGTCCCCGAGAAGAATGTGCAGAAAACCCAGTTGGGGAATATAACGGCCGAGCACGACGACGCAAACAGTCAGCGGCGTGGAGAGGATCAGCCCGGCGGGACCCCATAACGCCGCCCAGAATACCGTGGTCACCAGAAGCGCGAGCGAAGATATTCCGGTGTGAACTCCGTAGAGGACGGGCTCGACGAGATTTGAGGTGATCAGTTCCAGGGTCGCGAAGAGCAGAAAGACGAGCAGGGGCGGGCCCCAGCCGTCGAACACCGCCAGGGAAAGCCCGATGGGCAGAAGGGCCGCCATGAAGGTGCCCGCGTACGGGACGATTCTGAGGATGCCGGCGACCACTCCCCAGAGCGCCGGGTTCGGCACTCCGATGAAATAGAGGCCTGCGCCCGCAACGAGGCCGAAGCAGGCATTGACCAGAATTTGCAGGGAAAGATAGCGGCTGACGCGTTTGGCCGCATCGTCCAGCGCCTCCGTCATCATGTTCAACTGGCCGGCGCCGGCGAGGCGCAGCAGGCGATTCCTCAGATCTTCCTTTTCAATGAGGATGAACACCGCGAAAATCAATACGATTCCGGTGGAGGCCAGAGGCGCGAGCGAAGAGCGGGCCACGTTCCACACGTCCGTGAGCTGGTTTGTATTCGGCTCAACGATGCGGACGGCCACGGGTGCATCGGAAGTTCCGGGTTGTTTCGGGCCGGCGCGCGGTTGCGCCAGTTCGTCGCCGATATCCTTCAGGCTCTTTGCCGCCTGGCCGAGGGGCCCGGTCTGGGGCATTTGCAGCGAATCGATTTTGCGCCGGATATTCCGGCTGTAGCCTGGCAGCCGGTTCGCGACCTCCACCAGCTGCGCGGCGATCGCCCAGCCCGCGAACGCGACCGCGGCGGTGGCAATGAGAATCACCACCGTCACCGCCGGAACCCGCGAGATCCCGATGCGTTTCAGCATGGTTACGGCGGGGGTGAGAAGAAACGCCAGAATCAGCGCAAACGCCAGGGGAATGAGGATGCTCCGGGCGAAGTAGAGCAGGGCGAGCGCCGCGCAAAGCAGCACGATCCGGCCGGCAGGGCCTTCAGCCGCCGCCAGCCGCGTTTGTTTGCCGGAGGGCATTTGAACTATCGGTGGTTATCCCCATCGCGCCGGTAGTCCCTGTTGCGATTGCGATCGGAGCGATGATCGTGTTCCATCCGGCCGCGATTTCCTTCCCAGTAACCGGCGAAGAAGCGCGCGCCGTCGTGATGAGGCCCTACCCACATCGCGCCCTCGTATGGCGGACGTGTCCAGTAGCCGCCATGCCATCGATAGCGTCCGCCCACCGGGTACCAGTAACCGTCTACCCAAACGTAACCGGGGGCCGGCGCCTCCGGCTGCACGTATTCACGGGGCGGCGGCGGGGGGCCGATCGAGATACCAAGGGAAATCTGTGCGAATAAAGATCCTCCGATTAACAGAGCGATCGCGATGAGTTTTTTCATGAGGTGGCTGTTCCGCGCGGCGAGGCGCGTGTTGGACACAGCACGTTGCCCGCCATTGGGCGCGGCCCGGCGTTTACCTCTGGCCGTGGTGATCGTCGTTGATGAGCTTGCCGGCGTCGCTTTCCACGCACCGGGGCGATTCTTCCAGCGCCTCGGTGGAGGGTTTGATCACGCGCGGCGGCGCGGTCCACGGGGCGGCGAGCACTTTGGGATCTTCCACGGTGACCTGATACGCCAGGTTCGGGCCGTCGCGCCAGAAGCGTTCGATGACGTGCATGGCGTCGGAGTGGAAATAGCCGCCTTCGCCGAACCAGGTATCGTCGACGAAGTTGGTGACGTCGACCACGAACGTGTCGCCGTCCCAGCGGCCGATGGAATCGCCGTAGTAAGTGGGGTTGGCGTCGGCGCGGTGGGGGCGGCCGTCGGTAGGGACGATGCGCCAGGCGTCGCCGGAGGCATCCTCATAAAGGAAGATCGTTTCGGCCGGCAGCTGGACGATCTTGCGCGGGGAACCGATGCGCGGGACACCGGGCTTGCCGCAGTAGAAGACCTGATCGGTCCTGCTCTCGTGGTCGAAGAGATCTTTCACTTTGGCCTGGAATTCGGGCTTGTAGGAGGGCGCGGCGGTGAAGGGGAGGGCGCCTGCGACGGGAGCGCGGGAAGGCCTGCGGCCGCTGAGGTCGATGCCCTGGACCTTCACGCCCCCGGCGGTCTGGCGCTTGATGGCCGCGGGAGGAAGATCGATGGAATAGAGCCAGACGCCGCTCAGATCGGGATGGCCGTCGGGGGCGCGCGGGATTTTGGGCTGCTGGGTATCGGCCGAGGCGGTCAGGGCCAGGACTAAGATGGCGAGAGCCGGTTTCATTGCATGACTCCTTATTGCGTTCGCAAGGCGATCAGCGTCCTTCTGTCTGCGTGGGGCTGACCAATTCGAGAGAAGTGCCGTCCCCGAAATTGATCTTCATGAGATAGCCGTATCGCGACCCGTCCCTGGCCCGGTTTCCTTCCACGGTGACGGGCTGGCCGATGCCTTTGGAGAAGTCGCTCTTGTTGACGCCGACGCGCTTGAACCAGGCGGGCGGATTGGTTTCGAAGCGCCACTCTTCCTCCGTGCCCGCGGGGTTCTTCGCGTTCATGTAGACCACGATGTGGGGGTTCACCCAGTCGATGCGCGTGAGTGTCCCGGCGAGGGTGAATCTTTTGGAGACGTCGAATTCGGCGCTGGTGGAGTGATGCGCCTCAAGAGCGCCTGCGGCGCACAAGAGTCCGATGACCAGGCTGGCGAGCGTAATTCCGTGTCTCAAAGGGGATTGTACTCCGTCGCGTGGAGCATATCACATCCGGACGGGACTGGTTTCGAATGCTAAGCTGGCATTCGAGCATGAGTCCAGTAGATGCACGTGAACGGCTGATTGTCGCCCTCGACCTGCCGGATGTGGCGGCGGCGAGCGCCATGGTGGAGCAGCTTCGCGGGGTGACCGGCTTTTTCAAGGTCGGCCTGTCGTTGCAGCTGGCGATCGGTGTTGAGGGTCTGATTCAGTCGCTTCTCGGCGATGGCGGGAAGCTTTTTCTCGATTACAAGTATTACGACATTCCGGAAACGCTGACCAAAGCGGTGTCGCGGGCGGCGCAGCGCGGCGTGACGTTTCTGACGATTCACGGGTCGCGCGATTTGATCGAAGCGGCGGTCAGGGGGCGCGGCGATTCGGCGATGAAGCTGTTTACCGTGACCGTCCTGACCAGCTGGGATGAGAAGGATCTGGCGGAGATGGGTTATACGAACCGCACCATCGAGGAATTGGTTCTGTTCCGTACGCGGATGGCGCTGGAGGCCGGTTGCGATGGCGTGATCGCGTCGGGCCGCGAGGCGAAGTCAATCAAGGAGCTTACGAAGAAGCTGCTGGTGGTTACGCCGGGGATCCGGCCGTACGGGCATGCGCAGGACGACCAGAAGCGGCGCATGACGCCGAAGGATGCGATTCTGGCGGGCGCGGATTATCTGGTGATCGGGCGGCCGATCACGGATGCTCCGAACCCGCTCGAAGCAGCGAAGAGTATTCTTGCGGAGATGCAGGAAGGCTTCGACGCCATGGCGAGCCGGTAGCGATCGGAATCGGCCTCCCTATGGCTTCGCCGGAGCGAGAGCCAGATTGTAGACGCAGAAATCCGTTTGCCGCGCCCATCCCTCGCCTTCGTAGAGCGCCTGTGCGGCCTGGTTCGTGAGTTCGGTCGAGAGCGTCAGGCGGACCGCGCCGGCCGCGCGGCCGAAACCCGCCGCGGCGGCGAGCAGCAGGGAGCCCACTTTCTTCCGCCTGGCTTCAGGCTGCACAAACAGGTCGTTGAGGATGAAAATGCGCGCGGCGGAGGCCGACGAAAAGCTGGGAAACAACTGCGTGAACCCAACCGCCGAGCCATCCGGCAGCACCGCCACGAAGATAATCGACTGGTTGTGCTCGAAACGCTCCAGCAGGAATTTGCGGGCGAGCGCGAGGTCGCCGGGCTTCCGGTAGAACTGGCGGTAGGCATCGAACAGCGGCGCCAGCAGGTCCAGATCCGAGATCGTCGCCTGGCGGACCGAGACTTCCCGCGGTTCATTCATCGTCTGCCCGGCTCTTTCATGTTTTCCCCCGTGCCGCGGGACCGGGCGCTCCGCACCCGCCAACCCGCGATCAGACATAAGACAGCAAGCGGGAAGCTGTCGGGTTCCGGCGCCGCCGTTGAGACCGTTCTTATCGGAACAGGCCGCCCAAAGAGAGGTGGCAGATCATTCGCATATCCTCCCGCCGTTCCGCGATTGCCCCGCAGCCAGTCCCAGTTCCAGTGGCGGCCGATTACATTCGGAATTGGCGGCATGAGACGAATGTCCGGCGGCAAAGGTTCCTCGGGCATCGGCGGCTCAAACGCAATCGCCATCGGCGGCGTCTCCAGATCGGGTGGGATCTCCTGCGCGAATTCAATCCGCCCATAATCGAACTGTTGCGGCTTCGGCGGAACGAACTCCACGGGATTTCGCGGTATGTCGCTGACCAGATTGCCGCAGCGCTGCAGCACGATATTGCCGTACTTGTCTTCGAGCACGGGCTCACCGGATCGGATCTTCACGCGCGTCCAGTAGACAACGCCATTCTTTACATACGAATCCCACATGACGCGCTCTTTGGCGATGGCGGCGGGCCGCAGGAAACCGACGCCGGCATACGCCTGGTTCCGCTCCGCGCGATGCGCCTCGAATTCCTCACCCGACCGGACACCTCCGGGGATCAGGGAGTAAGGATAGACAACCGTCTGGGCCTTGAGTAAAGCGGGCGTCAACAGAAGCAAGGCGTATTTCGCCCAGCAAGAAGGATTCAAACGATGAGCCGGCCCGATCAGACACCTTACATTATGTACATATCGTTACTTATTCGCGCATCTTGATGAGTACTATCCAGTTAGATATATAACCTGCCGGAATCAGCGCTCAAAGCCCGTGCGCTTCAGAAAAACGGCGTATCGGGGATCTTTGCGGAGCGGATCGAGGAACGGGTGGACCTTCAGCAGGTAACAAATACGGTGGTCCCAGGCGCGTTCCAGCCACTCGAACGCGCGGTCGCGGTCGCCCAGCGCGCCGTAGTCCAGGGCAAAATCGAAAGCTGCTTCCGGATGCGCGGCGGCCAGTCGATCGAGCAACCGCCGGGCCTCCCGCGTACGCCCCGAAGCCGCCAGCAGGTACGCCATTTCGAAATTGGCCGTATCCGGATATTGGGCCGCGACGGACTGGAACTGCGCCTCCGCGCCCCGGTAGTCCCCTTTGGCTTCCAGCGCCATGCCGATCAAAGGGCGCAGGGCCGCGGCGTCCGGGTGCAGGTTTGCGAGCTTCCGCCATTGAGCCAGCGCGTCGTCATAGCGGCGCTCCATGAAATACACCATGCCGACCGAGACGCCCGTGGCGGGCACGAGCGGGTCGAGATCCGCGGCCGCCCTGGCCTCGGCGAGCGCGGGGTCGAACCGGCCCTGCGCCAGCAGCACAAGGCCCAGCCGCTGATGAACGGTCGCGCTCTGGGGCAGGAGCCGGAGCGCGTCCCTCAGTTCCTGTTCGCCGCGCTTCCAGTCGAGCAGAACCATGGCGTCGACATAACCGTCGGACGCGTAAGCATCCGCCGATACCGGGTCGAGTTCGAGGGCTTTGGCGGCGGCGGCCTTCGCTTGCCGGGCGGCGGCGAGCGGTTCGAGAAATCCGTTGGTGGCCGCGCCCGCGTAGGTGTTCGCGAGCGCGGCCCAGGCGCCGCTGTACTCGGGATCCTTCTGGATGGCCTGGTCGATCAGCTCGATCGAGCGATTGAATTTGTCCTGCGCGCCGTAGCCGGCGAGCGCGCGCGCTTTCAGAATCAGCTCGCGGGCCTCCGGGTCCGGCGTACGCCCGCCGGAGGGGCGGAATTCAGGACGCAGAGCGGCGAGCACGGGCAGCGCCATCTCGTCTTCCACGCGCAGCAGGTCGTGCGGCTCGCCTTGAAACACGCGGGAGAGGATGTGATATCCGTCCCCGGTCCGGTTCAACTGCACGGTGACCTGGAGGCGGCCTTCGGTCTTGCGCAGACTGCCTTCCACGACCGTGTCGGCATCCACCCGGCGGCCGATCTCGCGAATGTCGGCCGCCTTGCCGCGAAACTGAAATGCGCTGGTGCGGGCGACGACGCGCAGAGAGGGGACGTGCGCCAGGGAGTCCGTCAGGCTCTCGGTAAGCCCGTCCGCGAGGTAATCGTTCGCGGCGTCGCCCGTGAGATTGGCGAAGGGCAGCACAATGACGGACCGCAGGGCCGGCCGGCCGGAGACGAAGGTTCGCCACGCGATGCCGCCGGCCGCAAGCAGGACGGCGACGATGGCCCACCTGATGGCATTGGCGGCGACTCCCAGTTCAGACGCGGGTGCAGACGCGGATTCGGCGGGTGGCGGCGGAGGCTGCGCGCGCACGAACGACGGGGTGTATCCGCCGGCCGGGAACTCGAACCGCCAGGAATCGTCCGCGCCCGTGCCTGCGTAGTATTCGGCAAGCGCCTTGCGCATGCGGGTCATCTCGGACCGGACGGTGGATTTGGCGCCCGGGTCGAACGTTTCCGGCTTGCGGAAGACGTCGAGCGCTATGCCGTATTCGCTGAGCGCTTCTCCCGCGAGTGTGCGCTCCACCACATACCGCAGCAACTCGCCGCGCCGTTTGGAGACGAGGCCGGGCGATGCAAGCACCCGGTCAAGGGCCGCGCGAATCTCTTCAGCCTGTACCGGTTCGACGTTGCAACCTTCCTGTGGCACGGCTCTTTCCTCGCGCTGCAAACGAGCATAACATGCTGAATCCAAAGTGCTGCAACGTTGCGGAAACACGTTGCCGATTGCGCTCGGGCGGCCGCCGGACCCAAAATCGTGCCAGGGAAAGAGGTGTTGCGGTGCGAACAACGGCGATCGTACGGAAGGTTTTCATACTCGGAGGCCTGGCTGGCATGGTTTCAGCGCAGACGCTGTCCGGCATTTCACTCGCCGGCAAGTATTTCGTCCGGCAGGTGGAATTTACTACAGATGTAAATAACAATGCGACCGACGCCAGAAGCATCGTCGGCACGATGACGTTCGACGGGCAGGGAAGCTATTCCTTCACCGGCCAGCAGGCGGTCGGGACCGGCGCCGCCGCCGCTTTCACGGCGAGCGGAACGTACTCGGTCGACGCCGCGGGGATCGTTGCGCTGACGAATCCACAGAAGCCGGCGCTGACGCTCCAGGCCCGGTTCGGAGGCGAAGCCCTGATCGGCTCCAGCACCGAGGCGCCCGACAACACCTTCGATATGTTCGCCGCGATTCCCGCGCCCGCCTCCGGCGCGGCTTACTCGAACTCAAACCTTTCGGTTTCTTACAACGTGGGGGACTTCGAGTTGACGAATGCTTCGACGGCGCAGGTGCGCGACGCGGGCATCGTCGGCATGCAGTTCGACGGCCACGGGAACATTCAAAGTTTCAGTGCCCAGGGGCACGGCGCGTCCATCGCCGGCGGAGCGACACAAAAGCAGAAGTCCTGGACCGGGACCTACAGCGTGAACGCCGATGGCAGCGGCACGCTGGCCTTCCAGCTTCCTTCCGGCATGTCGGCGGGTAGCGCGTTGCTTGGCGCCGCGGCGAGAACTCTGGCCGTATCCGCAACCGGGAACACGTTCCTGGCCGGAACCCCCGGCGGTCACGACATTCTGATCGGGCTGAGGGATGCGGCCACGGACAACATCACGCCCGCGAATTTCACAGGGAGGTTCTGGGTGAGCGGAATACAGGTCAGTTCCAGCGGATCGAGCCCCGGCGGATCGAGTCAAAGCTATGTGGGGGCGGGAACGGTGATTACCCCGGACAGCGCGGTCATTCTTTCCGAGCGGCTGCACAAGTCTTCCAGCCCTTCTCACATCTATACAACCACCTCCGCGAATTATTCCGCCGCCCCTTCAGGCAAGGGCGGCGCCGCAATACTGGGAATCGGCTCGACCTTCCTGCTGCTGGGCAACAACGGCACGCTGATCGCCGCGGCATTGGGCCAGGACAGCATCAGCGGCCAGCCGAGCGGCCAGGACACTTTCGCGGTCGTGTTCGGCGAAGCGATTCCGTCCCTGACCGGACCGGGGGTATTCGTCAACCCGCAGGGCGTCGTCAACGCGGCGAGCAATGCGCCCGTGGGCAACCCGATTTCGCCGGGCGAATTTATCGCGATTTACGGCTCCGGCCTCGCGAGCCAGACCCTGGTCGCCCCGCCTCCATACCCGTCTTCGCTGGGCGGCGTCACGGTTTCGATCGGCGGGTTTCCGGCGCCGATTTATCTGGTCAGCGCGGGGCAGATCAACTGCCTGGTTCCCTGGGCGGTGAACGCCGCGAACGGCCCCGCCACGATTGTGGTGACGAACGGCGTGGCGTCGAACAGCGTGACCGTGCCGGTATCGCCGACCTCGCCCGGCATCTTTTCACGGGACCTGACCGGCACGGGCGACGGGGCAATCACGCACGCCGACAATACGTTCGTCAATGCGGGCAGTCCGGCGGTTGCCGGCGAGACTCTGGTGGTGTATCTGACCGGCCTCGGAGCGCTGCAGAGCCCGCTTCCGGATGGCCAGGCGCCAAATCCGGCGGGGCCGGATTTGAGTGTCGCGCAGGTGCAGGTGATGGTTGACGGCATTCCCTCGCCCAACGTGGCTTACGCGGGGATCAATCCCGTCTATCCCGGTCTGTATCAGATCGATTTTCAGATGCCGCCGATCCCGGACCATGGGGAGGTCCCGATCCTCATCCTGACACCGGATGCGGGCACGGAGGAGATCTCCCTTTTTGTGCAGTGATTTTTTCCGCGCCAACGCCCTTCCCCGTCAGTGCTTCGCCATCATCTCGTAAACCTTGCCGGTAAGAAGATCGATTTTGGTGTTCACCTCGCCCCGCAGGGCGCGCACGTCGCCGCGGATTTCGCGCATGTCGTCACGGAAGCCTGAAATCTGGACCAGGCTGACAACCATGCTGGCCAGCACGGCAATGACCGGTAGCCCCACGGCGAGATAAAGCTGTAAATTCGTCATTTCACTCCTTCGCCGCCCCGCGCGCGCCGACTTCCGTGTCTGCTCGTTTTTTCGCCATCGCTCACTTACAGGGTACTCCCCGATGGCTTCTGCCAGCCCGGTACTTTTTTCCCCCGGCCGCGCGCGTTGCGGGCGCCTCAGTGCTTGCCGGGAGCCATGGGCACGCCTTTACGCTGGCTCATGATGTAGGCCTCCATCGCGCGCAGCCGCGGATCGGAGTCCTCCAGCGGCTTGCCCTTCGACGGATTCTCGATGCACCAGTTGATCATGTCGCGCAGCATGGCGACGCGCTGCAATTGCACCTGGTATTTGGGATAGGTCTCCGGGTGAGTGTTCGAGGCGTTGGGATGGCACATATCGCAGGAAATACCCACCGTGCCGCCGAATGCCTTCGCGTCGTGAAAGATACGGTTGCCCTCGGCGACTGTCTTCTCAAACTCCTGGTTCCAGACGAACTCATCGCGCGAAGTGTAGTTGCCGTAGGTCTCCACCTGCTTCTTTTCGGGCTCGGCCGAAGCCTTTATATCGGCCGCAACTTCCCATTTCACGCCGGGATTCTTCTGCACCCAGGCCATCATCAACTGGTCCGCCACCTTCTGCGCGCGGTCGGGCGCCAGGGTTTCTCCGGGCTTGAGTCCAGGCACTTCAATCGACGTCTTGCCGTCGCAGAGCGCCACCACAACGTTCCCGTTCTTCGTGGCCGGAGCGTCGTGTTTCGTAACGGGCTCGCTTGCGGCGCCCGTTTCGTTATCCGCGCCGGCCAGAAGACCGCTTCCCACCGCAATCAGAATCATCACCTGCAAGCTGCGCATCTGTCTCTGTCTCCTAGTAGGAACTGTAAGTGGGTGCGGCGGGCTTGTCTTTCGCGCCGTTCGATTTGAGATAACTCGCCGGAACCGATACCGGATTACGGTCCCACAGATTATAGATCTTGTTGACCAGACCGTCCGTCAGCACCTCGATGCGCCCGTCGCCCAGGCCGTCGTTCATATCGAAGGGGTTGGGACGGCTCATCTGCACGGTCAGTTTCGGCAGCCCTTCAGGCGCGTACGGCCAGGGCCATGCGGTCGAAAGCAGGCCGTGGAACGAAATGTTGCCGATCCGGTTCGTCAGCACCTGATGTGTATGCCCATGGATCACGGTCACGGTCTGGAACGGCTTCAGGATGGCCTGAACCTCATCGGCGTCGTCGGTCCAGAAATTCCAGGGCTTGTAGTACTTGTAAAGCGGCGAATGGGAGAAGACCACAATAGGCGTCTTGCGGTCGAACTTCGCCAGATCCTGCTGCATCCACATCCGCTGCGGCTCCCCGACTTCGAAGCGCGATTGCGTGCCGTTGTCCAGACCGGCCACTGTGTGCATCCGCTCTTCCGGGGTCATCTTGAGCGCTGTCCAGAAATCCTTCTCGATCACGCTGTTCAGCACCACGAAGTGCACGCCTTTGCGATCGAAAGAGTAATTCGGCGCGCCGAACAGGCCCTTCCAGGTCTCGCCGAGGTCGAGATACCAGTCGTGCTCGCCCACCATCATGTGCAGGGGCGCTTTGACCTCTTTGAGAATCTGAAGCCCGAGCTGCAACTCATCGGGTTTGCCAAGCTGGGCCAGGTCGCCCCCGAAGAGCACGAAATCGGGTTGCGGATCGAGCCGGTTCACGTCGTCGACGGCCTTCAAAATCGAGCGCACAAAACGATCGTTCAGATCCCGCGTGTAAAGGTGCGAATCGGAGATATAGGCGACGGTGAACTTCACGGGGGAAGCTTCCGGCCCCGCCGCCTTCACCATCTCGATCAGCTGAAAGGAGTGGGGCGCCATCAGTCCCTTTCCCAGCACCGCGCCCGCGGCGGCGCCCGCCACCTGCACGAAAGCGCGGCGGGGCAGCTTCACCAGCTGATTCATGGCGCCTTCGCGCTCTTCCATCCACTTCGTTTCGACGCTCTTGAATTTGTAAGCCATGGTCTCCTGCCTCGTCCCTCTACTTGCCGAAAACGGTTGTTCCAATGAGAGCCGGGTCCTTCAGATCGGGATCGGGCGCTACATCGCCGAGGTCCCCTTTTTTACCCATGGCCGCGTCCGTATCCCGCTCGGGCCGGTTGGTTCGCGCGAGTTCCTTCTGGCGCTGCATCTCCGCATCGCTCTCGGCCTTCAACTCGCTTGAAGTGAGAGAGCCGAGGAACGCCACCAGATCGTCGATCTCGTTTTCCGTCAGGCCCAGCCGCTGCATGCCGCCGTCCAGAAACGGGTTCTGAACGCCGCCATCGTTGTAGTGGTCCATCACGTCCCAGAGCGTCGGAAGGCTGCCATCGTGCATGTAAGGCGCGGTGAGCGCGATATTGCGCAACGCGGACGTCTTGAACGCGCCGATGTCGGCATTGTTTTTCGTGACGAGAAAACGGCCCAGTTCGGACAGATCCGTCTGGATGGCCAGTTCGTCGATCTGCTTCAGATTGCCCGTCTCCACCATCTTTCGCGCTTTGATCGCGAGATCGACGAAATCCGCCTTGTGCGCCGCGATCCCGATGTTGTGGAACCGGTTGTCGCTGAAGAACGGCTGCGTGGCGCTGAAGCCATGGCAGGACATGCAGCGTCCTTTTCCGTTGAACAGAGACCAGCCGCGGCGTTCGGAAGCGCTTAACGCTTTATCGTCGCCCGCCATGAAGCGGTCGAACGGAGAATCGGCCGAAACCAGGGTTCGCTCGTACGACGCCAGCGCGCGCCCCAGATCGTCGTAAGTCGGCGCGCGATGAAACACGGCCTGAAATTCCGACGCATATTCGGGGATGGCCGCCACTTTCCCTATAACCGCCGCGCCGTCCTTCATCCCCATTTCCACGGGATTCAGGATGGGCAAAACCGCCTGCGCCTCCAGCGTGGGCGCGCGGCCGTCCAGGAAAAAGGTTTCCTGGAACATCGCATTGAGAATCGTCGGCGCGTTGCGCTTGCCGAACTGCGCGCGGATGCCTTTCGAAGTGGGAAAGCGGTCGACGAACGCTTTGTCCTGCCCGTGGCAAGTGGAGCACGACACGGTATTGTCTTCGGAAAGGCGGGTGTCGAAGAAGAGTTTCTTGCCCAGCGCGATCTTTTCCGGAGTCTGCGGATTGTCTTTCGGCAGGACGAACTGGTAGATGTCCTCGGGAATTCCCAGCGGCAATTTGACCGGGTCCGCCGCGAAAACGGGAACTACCAGAAAAAGGCCGAGAATCGATGCTCCGGTTCTGCGTCTGGTTATTGTCACTCGCGAGTCCTCCCTGAAGGCTCAATATGGGAGAACAACCGGCGTGCCAGAATATTCCAGGGAATATTTCCATGCGCCCGCGGTTGCCCATAAGGAGGGAGTCACTGCCGGATCTGTCGGAGGCCCTGCTGGCCTGTCACGATGCGCTGTATCGTTATGCGCGCTCCCTCTGCCGCGAACCGGCCCTCGCCGAAGATCTCGTTCAGGAGACCTATCGCCGTGCGCTCGCCGCTCGCCGCAAGCCGGAGATTGCGGCCCCGGAGCACGTGAGGCCCTGGATGTTCACGATTCTGAGGCATCTCTGGCAGAATGAATTGCGCCACAGGTCGCACGATCCGCTCCATGCGTCCACGGAAGCGGTCGCCGGCCTTTCGCAGCTTGAGACGCCCGAAGGTCTGCTCACGCGCAAGATGCTCCGCTCGGAGGTGCGCCACGCGGTGGAAGCGCTGCCGGAAACGTATCGCGAAGCGGTCGTGCTGCGGGAACTCGAAAACATGTCGTACGCCGAAATCGCCGTCATTCTGGAGTGTCCCGTGGGCACCGTAATGAGCCGGCTCTCACGGGGCCGCGCGTTGCTGCGCGAACTTCTCGCCGGCCTCGACGCCGGCGTCCGGGAGGCCGCCGGATGATCGCGTGCGCCGAGGCTGCGGCCTCGATACCTCTGTATATCGACAATGAACTGACTATCGGCGAGATGCTGCTGGTCGAGAAGCATCTGGAAGAGTGCCGCGCTTGCCGGGATCGCTTCGACCGGCTGCGCTCGGTGGCCGACAACCTCCGGGCCGCCGCCCCGCTCTATGTCCCGTCGCCTGAGGCCGTCCGGCAAGTCCGGGACCTGGTTGCGGCGCACACGCGCGCGGACTGGCGCAGGCGGTTTCTGGCCGCGGCCGCCGCCGTGTTCGTACTGGTTTCGATACCCGCCGTCTACCTTCTGTCGCGGCGTTCCTCCGATGCGTTCACCGATTTCGCGGCGGCGGCCCACTTGCGCTACGTCACCGGCGCGGCTCCGCTCGACGTTTCCACCGACCGCCCGGAACTCGTCTCGCGCTGGTTTGCCCGCCGCTTGCCGTTTCAGTTCCAGGTTCCCGACTATGTAAACCGGCCTGACAGCGCCAAGCGCTATTCGCTCACCGGCGCGCGGCTGCTCGAATACCGGAACCAGGACGTGGCGTATCTGGCCTACCGGATGAACGAACGCCCCATTTCGCTCCTGGTTTCGTCATCCCGCGGGGTTGTGCCTGAGGGCGGCCAGATCTTCAATACCGGGGGAATCGACTTTCACTTCTCTTCCGATCGCGGCTTGCGGCTCATCGCCTGGAGGGATCGCGCCCTGAGCTACGCCATCGTTTCGGACCTGGACGTCACCGGCGCGGAATCCTGCGTGATCTGTCACGGGTCGCCCGCCGACAGGCGCAAAATCGAACGGCTGCCGCACTGAGAACTCAGCGTTTGAGGTGCAGCCAGCGTTTGATATCCGGCGAAAACTCCTGGAAGACGTTGATGCCCGCATCGACCAGGATGGTGTTCGAGCCGGCGTAAAAGATCGCCGAACCCGTATGATATTGCGGCGGCCACCACTGGCGCGACAGCGCGGCCGCCGCGTAATCCCCCAGAAATTCGCTATATGCCGGCATCATGCCTCCGCTGTCGTTGTGGCGCCACACGGTGTGCAGCAGCGCATCGCCTAAACGTCCCCGGTAACTGGTTCTGGTGGACCGGAAAAAGCGGGTGTCTTCATGATCGATCGCCTGCACCGGGAACATGACGCTCCGCTGGATGAGGTAATAGCCGAGGTGCGATGCATACCGCTGTCCGTAAGCCCCCCACCCCTGTTCCCACTGGTCGGGCCGATCGCGCAACTGGTCGAAACCGGCGCCGATGCCGGCGAAAATCAGATTCTCGGGATCGAACAGGTGCTCCCCGTCGTAGCGAAGCTTCTCTTTAACGCTGAGCCCGCGCCACTGCGGGGACGACGGCCCGGAGGCGGTGGCGGGCGGCGCGCCCGGCGGTGTGGCCGAAGGCGTCTGTTGCGCCGGCATGAGGCCGGACCCGGCAAGAAGCAAAAACAGCGCTTTCTGAATCAAAGTTGGTTGACGTCTCCATTCGCCCATTGCGTTTCGACTGCACGTAAAGGTCCTATACCGATATGATAGACGCGATGCGCCCCGTTGCAATCTTACTCGCGGTATGCCTTGCGGGCAGCGCCGCGTTTGCTCAGAATACGCCCGCTCCAAACCTGAACGCCGGCGCCACGCACGCCGACTGGCCCAGTTACGGCGGCAGCCCGTTTTCCTGGCGCTACAGCGCGCTCAACCAGATCAATACCACGAACGTGAAGAAACTCGTCCCCGCCTGGATCTTCCAGACCGGCGACTATGCGGAAAACCTGCAGGCCACGCCCATCGTGCTGAACGGGACGATGTACATCGTCACGCCCCGCGCCCAGGTTTTCGCGCTCGACGCCGCCACCGGCCGCGTCATCTGGCATTACAAATACCCCACGCCGCGCCCTGGGCGTCCCGGCAGCCAGGCCGCGTTCGTGCAGAACCGCGGGGTCGCGGTGGGCGCGGGCAAGGTCTTCTTCGGCACGAACGATAATTTCGTCGTCGCGCTCGATGAAAAGACCGGCCTCGAAGCGTGGAAAGTGAGCGTGGACGACCCGAAGCAATGCGGCTGCAACATCACCGCCGCGCCGCTGGTCGTCAAGGATAAGGTCATCGTCGGCGGCTCCGGCGGCGATGGCGCGCACCGCGGCTATCTCACGGCCTTCGATACGAAGACCGGCCGTTTCGCCTGGCGCTGGTACGTCATTCCCGCCCCCGGCGAAAAGGGCAATGAAACATGGAAAGGCGATAGCTGGAAGCTCGGCGGCGGCGCGCCCTGGATGACCGGATCGTACGATCCCGAATTGAACCTGGTCTACTGGGGCACCGGCAATGCGGGCGGCGATTTCAACGATACCGATCGTTTCACGGGTGGGGACAAGAGCCACGACTCCAATCTCTACACCGCCAGCGTGGTCGCGCTCGATGCCGATACCGGCAAGCTCCGCTGGTTTCACCAGGAAGTGCCGGACGACCTGTGGGATTTCGATTCCGCGTACGAATGCGTGCTGATGGATCGCATGGTGAACGGGCGCATGCGCAAGCTGATCGTGCATATGAACAAGAGCGGCCTGACCTTCGTTCTGGACCGCGTGACCGGCGAGTTTATGGGCGTCTTCTCCGTTCCCGAAGTGCAGACCTGGATCTCCGGCGTCACCGAAGACGGCAAGCTGGTGGGCCGGAAAGAGCCGCAGGCCGGCAAGGTGGTCAACACCTGCCCCAGCGCCGCGGGCGCGAAGAGCTGGAACTCCATGGCTTATTCTCCGGTCACCGGATACATCTATACGCCGACCAACGAACTCTGCAACGATCTCACCTCGGCCAGCACCCCGGCGCTCGAAGGCCGCTTCCATGCCAATGGCGGCTTCTCTTTCAAACTGCCTCCCGGCCGCACCGCGTACAGCCATCTGGATGCCTGGGACCCGGTCACGCGCAAGCGCATCTGGAGCATGCCGTATAAATACGTGCTGCTGGCCTCGGTCCTCGCAACAGGCGGCGATCTGGTGTTCACCGGCGATCCGGAAGGCGACTTCTTCGCGCTCGACGCACGCACCGGCGCCAAATTGTGGAGCTACCAGACAGGTGCGGGCAATCGCGGTTCGGCGGTGTCTTATTCGGTCAATGGCCGCCAGTTCATCGCCACTCCCACGGGATGGCAGCAATCGATCACGGGCACACAGACCGCCGGCGTTTTCCCCGACCAGACATGGCGGCAGGGTTCGACGCTGGTGGTGTTCGCATTGCCGGAGGGTTCCAGGTGAGACTGCGCTTCGTGTTTCTCCTTTTGCCCGCGCTGGCCTGCGCGCAGAGCGTTCCCGAGGTGGTGGCGCAAGGGGAGAAGGTGTTCAACCAGACCTGCGCCACCGGTTACTGTCACGGCTCGAAAGGCGCGGCCGGCGGCGCGCCGCGATTAGTCGCGCGCGGCTTCGATCAGGCGTATATCAATACCGCCGTGACGCGCGGCCTGCCGGGTACAGCCATGCCGGCCTTCGGCACGGCGCTCGAAAGGCGCGATTTGACCGCCGTCGTGGCTTACGTCGCAACGCTGAACGGCATCGCCAACCCGGCAGTCGGAGGCTTCCCCGGAGGAGGCGCTGCTCCCGCGGCCCCTGCGCTTTCGCCGGATGCGGCGCGCGGCCGCGATCTGTTTTCGGAGGCCACGCGCAGTTTCGCCAGATGCTCGACCTGCCATGAAGTGGACGGCATCGGCATCCAGGTGGCCACGCCCATCGCAACCGTTCCCGCGGATGCGCAGGCGCTGCGCAATCTGGCAACACCGCAGGTGCATACGGCGGTTCTCGACGGCGAATCCGTCCCCGCGCTCATCGTGAGCGAGGGCAAACGCCGCACCATTGTTTACGACCTCACTTCGGCCCCGCCCGTGCTGCGCTCGCAGGACCCGGGGACCGTGAAAATCACCGACGGCAGCACCTGGAAACACTCGGCGTTCATTGCTTCGTATAACGACGCGGAACTGTCCTCGATACTGAGCTACCTGCGCGCGGCGGTACACCCGTGAAGCTTGCGCCGCTCATCCTTCTGCTCGCTCCGGCCGCATTTGCGCAACAGCTCGCGCATTTCCATCATCTGCATTTCAACTCCGTCGATCCGGCCGCCGCCATCGACTTCTACACCACCCGGTTCAACGGCGAAAAAGCGAAATTCGGCGGCAAGGTGGACGCGGTGCAGGCGGGAAAATTCTGGCTGCTCTTCAACAAGGTGAGGCAACCGCCGCCATCGGACATCGTCGCCTCGCTTTATCACCTCGGCTGGAGCGAAAAAGACATCAAAGCGGCTTACCGGCATCAGCTCGATATCGGCACGAAATTCGAAACCCCGCTCGGCGATCTGGCCGATCTCCTGGGCACGGGCACTCCCGGCCGAGGCTATTACGCCTATGTGGACGGGCCCGACCACGCACTCATCGAAATGAATGGCGGCGCGCAGGACGGTTTCTCGCATATCCATCTGCTGAGTGACGACCCCGTGGGTGCGGCCGAATGGTTCGCGAAGGAACTCGGCATTCCGCGCCGCGGCCCGGCGCCATCCCGCGAGCCGCGTTTCAACGCGAAAGGCCTGCAGTCGGGGCCGCTGGTGTTTCTGCCCATCGATGGCGTCCTCTTCGCCTGGTTCCCCACCGGAACCGCGCGCGGCCTTTACCCGAAACAGTGGGAAGGCCGGACGCAGTACGAATCCGGCAAAGGCCGGGCGCTCGATCACATCGCGTTCAGTGTCGACAACCTCGACGAAACCCTCGCGCGCATGCGCACCGACGGCGTCAAGGTGCTGGAGCCGCCGCGCACGATTCCCGACGGCACGCTCAAATCCGCGTTTATAGAAGGTCCGGACAACCTCCGTATCGAACTGGTGCAACAATGAAAGTTTCCCGGCTCTTATCCCTCTGTCTTTGTCTGCCCATGCTGTCCTGGGCGCAAGCCGGCCGCGCCGGCTGGACCACCTTCGGCGGCGACGCGCAACGCTCCGGCTGGAACAAAGCCGAGACCGATCTGACGAGAGACAACGTCAAAAACCTCAAGCTCGAATGGAGCGCGAAGCTCGACACGCAGCCCAAAGGGCTCTACGGTCTGACCGCGCCCATTGTGCGCGTCAACGTGGCCACCCCGAAAGGCGTGAAGGATCTCATCGTTGTAGCCGGCGCTTCCGACAAGCTCTTCGTGCTCGACGGCGATACGGGTAAAATCTACTGGCAGCAGACCCTTTCCACGGGCGCGAAGCCGGAGCGCCCCGAAAGCTGGCTCTGCCCCAATGCGCTGCTCGCCACGCCCGTAATCGGCGTGCTGCCGGGTAAAGGGCAGGCCGTTTTCGTGCTGGCGAGCGACGGCAAAATCCACGCCTTCCAGCTCGTGAGCGGCGAGGAACTGCTCGCGCCCACGCCGTTCGTTCCGGCATTCTCCAAGGCCTGGAGCATGACGCTCGCGAACAACATCCTGTATACAACCACGTCGCAGGGCAGTTGCACCGGCACCAAGGCCGGCGTCGCCGCCATGGATCTCGCCGATCCCGGGCTCAAGGTCACCCGCTTCGAATCGTCCGCGTCCGGCGGCGGCATCTGGGGCCGCGCGGGAGCGGCCATCACTCCCGGCGGGAATCTGGTGGTCGAGACGGGCGACGGCCCGTGGGACCCGGCGAAAGGCAATTACTCCGATTCCGTGGTCGTGCTCTCGCCGAAGGATCTGAAGCCGCTCGATTACTTCACGCCCGCCAATCGCGAATGGATGACGAAGAAAGATCTCGACATGGGCAGCATCGGCGCGGTGGTCTTCCCGTTCAACAACTGGGAACTGGCGGCCGCCAGCGGCAAGGAGGGCGTCATCTTCCTGCTCGACACGAAATCCCCCGGCGGCGCCGACCATCGCACGCCGCTCTACCGCAGCCCGGTTTACACGAATGAGGAAATCAACTTCGCGGGGCGCGGTTTCTGGGGCGCTTTTTCCACGTTCGAAGATGCGTTCGGGACGCGATGGCTGTATGTGCCGGCGCTCGGGCCGCCCGCCGCGGGGACGACGTTCCCGGCCGCTTATGGCCCCACGCCCAACGGCAGCGTCATGGCTTTCAAAGTGGAAATGAAAGGCGACAAACCCAGGCTGACCCCGGCCTGGAACTCGATTGACATGTCGACGCCGACGCCCGTCGTGATCGCCAACGACGTGGTCTACGCGGTTTCCGACGGCGATTCGCCCGTGCAGTTCGGCGGCAACGGGAGCCTGCTCAATACCGAACAGCGCAAGGCGGCCAGCGGCCATTCCATCCTTTACGCACTCGACGCCGCGACGGGCAAAGTACTGTTCTCAAGCGGCGACACCATGCGCTCCTTCTCGCACTTCAACGCGCCCGCCGTCGCGGGCGGCCGCGTCTATGTGGTGACTTACGACGGCACGCTGTATGCCTTCAGTCTGGGATCGCAGCGCCTGCCGCCAACGCCGTAGCTCCACAATTCACCTCTTGCCCAGGGGAACGCTGACAGACCCGGCCGCTCCGGTAGCCCGGTCCTGCACCACTACCCGGACGTATTTCTGCACGCCGGCCGCTAGATCGACGAATGCGGCCGTGTCGATGCCCTGTTCGAGTAAAGCCGCGAATCGATCGTCCGGGATGTCGATGTTGAGGGTCCTCGTCCGCGCCGTCCCCGACCCCTCGACATAAAACGAGACATCCACTCCGCCCGACCGCCTGCCGTTCTCGTGCTCCAGCGCCAAATCGTGAAGATCCACGTTCACGTCGATCCGCCAGGAGCCCGGCCGCGCCCGATCCGGCGCCGTCCTGGCGACCAGTTCCAGTTGAGTGGCGTCCAGAGGGTCCCTGAGCAGTTCCTCCAGTTTTGGACGGTCATTCGCGGCAGTCGCCACTCCGGACGCGAGGTAACTCTTGCGGTAACGCACACTGACGCCGCGCCGCGCCACCTTGACTTTCAGGTTGTGCACGAGGGCGCGCTGTTCCTGCCGCAGGGGATAGAAACCCAGCGTGTAGGTGACTTCGCCGTCATCCACCGCCGTCTGGATCAAATCTTCGATTCCGTTGTCGTTATGGAATACGAGGCCTCCCGTAAGGCCCGCAAGGTCAAACATGGTATCGAGTCCGGAAGGATCGTCCACGAAAGTCAGTCCCCTCGCATCCACCGCGTAGAGCGCCACGCCCGCGTCGTTGAGTGCGCGGGCGGCCTTTTCCATATCCGGCCGGAAGTCGAGGCCGAGCTCCGGGTCGAAAAGAGGAAAAGCCGTAGTGACCCAGATCAGACTTTTCCGGCCTGGCAGCCTGGACACGTGGCGGGCGATCTCCTCCAATGCCCGTTTGGTGTCCATCGCGGGACCGAGGATGCTCATTGCCATGTAGCCCTCGACCTCGTGGGGCGCCATTCCGCCGGTGTCGGAAGTCCGCTGGTTCGGGTCCCGCGACTTGAGCGTCTTTGCGGCCCGCTGGAGCAGTTCGGAGTCGTCGGTGAGATCCTGGACCACATGCAGCGAGCCTCCTCTCAGGAGTGTGTAGATGCCAATCCGGTCTCCCTTGCGGCGCGTCTCGACAAACTTCGCGATGCGCTGAATGGCAAAAGCCTGGACCTCCTGCGGTGTGTTTTGCTGATCGATGAGCAGGATCGTCGCGTTCGCCACAGCCTCGCCGCCGCGCTCGAACCGGTTCGAGACGGCCCCCGCGGGAAGCGGAACACCGGCCAGTCCCGCCCATGGGCCGATCTCTCCGAAAAGAAGGAGATCTTCTGCGGTTTCCCGTCATCGAGCAGCGTGAAATCGTCTGCGGTCAATCCGGTCGCGGGAACGCCCTTGCTTCTCGCGACCGCGTCGACTTGCACCAGCCCGGTTTCGGCGCGAAAGGTTGGCGGCGGCGCAGGCTCCTGCGC
>VFSW01002655.1_pt1 | contig 26995 bp, 19 predicted proteins | sample 5358111 | NCBI WGS metagenome assembly VFSW01 (sample SAMN11554181, study PRJNA540505) | mine drainage metagenome | isolation source: sediment from site ElyBrook_90M | place: USA: Ely Copper Mine, Vershire, VT | collected 2017 | reverse complement strand
CTGGCGTACGCGGGTCCAAAGCCCGCGGTCCTTGGCCGCTAGACGATGGGACTGCCATTCTGATTTATGTAAGAGGTCTTATAAATAATACAATGCCCTCTGGGCGGTGCAGCGCGGTCCGATGCTGCAAATAACGCAGGGATTGCGGGATTATCCCCATGTAAGTTGTAGTAGTAGACGCTATGGGAATATAACTGGGGGTTATAAAAGCCTTGAAAGCAAGATAGAGAAAAACGATGATGGTTAATGAAATTTGCGCTTAAATCCACGTACAAGGCTTCGCCGGGGCAGGCGCAGGCAGTAGAGGAGATAGTCTCAGGGTTCTCGCAGTTCCAGAAGGAGACGCTTCTGGGCATAACCGGAAGCGGCAAGACCTTTGTCATGGCCAATGTCATAGAGAGGCTCCAGAGGCCGACCCTAATAATAGCCCATAACAAGACGCTTGCAGCCCAGCTCTATACTGAGCTAAGCGAGCTCTTCCCTGACAACAGGGTAGAGTATTTCGTATCATACTACGATTACTACCAGCCCGAGTCGTACATACCCACCACCGACACCTACATAGAGAAAGACTCTTCGGTAAACGAGCAGATAGAGAAGATGAGGCTGCATGCAGTGTCCAGCCTTGTAAGCAGGCAGGATACCATAGTAGTTGCAAGCATCAGCTGCATATACGGCATTGGAAATCCCGAGGACTTCATGAAGATGTCGGTCCGCCTCAAAAAGGGTTTGGGCATTTCGAGGAGGGGGCTGCTCGGCTCGCTCGTAGGAATACAGTATCAGCGCAACGATGCGAACCTTGAGCCTGGAAAATTCCGGGTGAGGGGCGATACCATAGACGTCATTCCCGCATACGAGAACAACATAATAAGGATAGGGATGGAGGGCGATAGGATAGCAAGCATAAAGGAGATGGATCCTATCACCGGGGACATGGTCGTTGGGATCGACGACGTGACCATCTATCCCGCAAGGCAGTTCGTCATCCCGCCTGAAAAGCAGCAGGCGGCTATTGAGTCCATAAAGGAGGAGCTTGCTCAACAGCTGCCAAAGCTCGGTGCGCTTGAGGCGCAGCGCCTTGAGAAAAGGGTGAAGTATGACCTGGAGATGATAAGGGAGATGGGATATACCAGCGGGATAGAGAACTACAGCAGGCACTTTGACGGAAGGGCGCCTGGCCAGCCGCCTCACGTGCTCATAGACTATTTCCCAAAGGACTTTCTCATGATAATAGACGAGAGCCATCAGACGATACCACAGTCAAAGGCCATGTACAACGGTGATTACATGCGCAAGAAGAACCTTGTTGACTTCGGATTTAGGCTTCCGAGCGCGTTTGACAACAGGCCGCTTAAGTTCGAGGAATTCGAGGCGAAGATGGGCAGGACCCTTTTTGTATCAGCAACCCCGGCGCAGTATGAGCTGGAGAGGAGCGGCAGGAAGATAGAGCTGATAACCAGGCCCACAGGATTGCTCGACCCGGTTGTAGAGGTCAGGAAGATGGAAGGGCAGATGAGGTACCTGATGGACCAGTCAAAGGCGACGATAGCCATGAACAACCGCGTGCTGATAACAACGCTCACCAAGAGGTCTGCGGAGGACCTTACGGACTACCTTGCAAAGGAGGGCTTTAGGGTCAGGTACCTTCACAGCGAGATAGAGAGCCTTGAAAGGATTGAGCTAATACGCCAGCTTCGCGCAAAGGAGTTTGACATACTTGTCGGAATAAACCTTCTGCGCGAGGGGCTTGACATACCGGAGGTGGGCACGATATTCATACTTGATGCGGACAAGGAGGGGTTCCTGCGCGATGCGAGGAGCCTAATACAGACGATAGGCAGGGCGGCAAGGAACGTTGACGGGCGAGTGGTGCTGTTTGCGGACGTGATGACAGATTCGATGAAGGAGGCCATACACATAACACAGCAAAGGAGGCTTGCTCAGATGAAATACAACAAGAAGTACAACATAACCCCTAGGACGATAGTCAAGAAGATAGAGGAGAAAAGGAGGAGCATGACTGGAATTAAGCATCTTGGAAGATCGGACATAGAAAAGGAACTCGTGAAGATGGACGCACAGATGAAGGGCTTTGCTGAGAATCTGGAGTTTGAGAAGGCGATAGAGATGCGCGATCGAATAGAAGATATGAAAAGACAGGCGGCGAGGCAGATAAAATGAGAGACAGCATTTTTGTAAAGGGGGCAAGGGAGCACAACCTCAAGAACATCGACGTTGAGATTCCTAGGAACAAGCTGGTAGTCATAACGGGCCTTTCGGGTTCGGGGAAGTCTACCCTTGCATTCGACACGATATACGCTGAGGGCCAGAGAAGGTACGTGGAGAGCCTATCGGCATATGCAAGGCAATTCATCGGGCTTATGGACAAGCCGGATGTGGACAGCATAGACGGGCTTTCGCCTGCAATAAGCATTGAGCAGAAGACGACAAACAAGAATCCGAGGTCGACTGTTGGCACTGTCACGGAGATATACGACTACCTAAGGCTTCTCTACGCAAGGATAGGGACTCACCACTGCCCGAAATGCAACAGCTCTATAAAGCCCCAAAGCGCGGAGAACATAACAAGCCTCATCCTTGCATCCAAGGGGCAGACGCTCGTCTTCCTTGCGCCCATACTGAGGGGGCAGAAGGGAACGCACGAGCAGGTGATAGACGACCTGAGAAAGCAGGGATTCTCCAAGATCAGAATCGACCAGAAGATATATTCCTCAGACACTGTACGGCAGGAGGCAAAGCTTGCAAGGTATGAGAAGCACTGGATAGAGGCAGTGATAGACACGATAAGGATAGACGAGGAGGAGAGGTCAAGGATATCTGAGGCTGTCGAACAGGCGCTGCTTGTGGGAAAGGGAAAGATGATAGTTGTAGGGAACAGGGAGGCGAAGGACAGGAAGAAGGAGCTTGACAGATTCTCCGATGAGACCTCGTACAGCACCTTCGGGGCATGCCCAAAGCACCCGGAGATAGTGTTCGAGAGCCTTGAGCCGCGGATGTTCTCATTCAACAGCCCATTTGGTGCATGCCCAGCCTGCCACGGCCTTGGGGAGATAACCGAGATATCTATCGATCTTCTGATACCCGACAGGTCAAAATCGGTGATGGAGGGGGCGATCGAGATCTACGGGAAGTTCGACCTTGCATGGAGGGCCCAGCAGATAGCGCAGGCCGGTAAGAGGCACGGATTTGACGTATGGACTCCGATAGAGAAGCTGACAAAGAAGCAGCTTGATGTGCTACTTTACGGGGACAGGGAGCCCGAGGGTCAGAGCGGCACGAGATGGTATGGCAATAATGTCGGGAGCGGATTTGAGGGAGTCATACCGCAGACGATGCGGCTTTATAGGGAGACCAAGAGCGAGTGGAGGAAGGAGGAGATAGAGAAGTTCATGAAGGGTGAGCTTTGCAAGACCTGCATGGGTAAGAAGCTCCAGCCGGTGGTGCTTGCAGTGACCATAGAGGGAAAGAGCATAATAGACGCCACTGACCTTAGCATAGACCAGTCTGTCGAGTTCTTCGCAAAGCTTGAATCAAAGCTCCAGGAAAAGGAGCTTGCCATAGCAAAGCAGGTCCTCAAGGAGATAAACGAGAGGCTCGGCTTTCTCAAGAATGTAGGGCTAGGCTACCTCTCCCTCTCCAGGAGCGCAAGGACCATATCGGGAGGCGAGGCGCAGAGGATCAGGCTTGCGACGCAGATAGGGAGCAATCTCATGGGGGTGCTCTACATACTCGACGAGCCGAGCATAGGCCTTCACCAAAGGGACAACGAAAAGCTCATACGCACACTGCAGGGTCTGCGTGACATTGGAAATACGCTTATAGTCGTCGAGCACGATCTTGACACCATACTTGCAGCCGATTATATCTTCGACATGGGGCCTGGGGCAGGGGTCCACGGAGGACACATAACAGCGCAGGGCACGCCGAGGGAAGTCATGCTAAACAGGAAAAGCCTTACCGGCAGGTACCTCTCTGGCGATCTCAAGATAGAGGTGCCCAAAGCCAGGAGAAAGCCGGTGGAGTATATGGAGATAAGGGGTGCAAGGGAGAACAACCTAAAGGATATAACTGTAAAGCTGCCGCTTGGAGTTCTCTGCGGCATAACCGGTGTGTCGGGCTCAGGCAAGAGCACGCTCATGAACCAGACAGTGATGCCGCTTCTTAGGAAGAAGTTCGGCGAGCAGGTGGAGCACATAGGCGAGCACGCCTATTTCTTCGCGCCAAAGATGGTGCAAAACGTAATAGTGATAGACCAGGACCCAATAGGCAAGACCCCAAGAAGCAATCCGGCGACGTACACTAAGGTATTCGATGAGATAAGAAGGCTCTTTGCGTCGACTAGGGACGCACAGATAAAGGGTTTTAGGGAGGGAAGGTTCTCGTTCAACGTAAAGGGAGGGAGGTGCGAGACCTGCGAAGGGGACGGAGTGCTCAAGATAGAGATGAACTTCCTGCCCGACGTATACGTGGAGTGCAGCGACTGCCACGGCAAGAGATACAACAAGGAGACCCTTGGGATACTCTACAAGGGCAAGAACATATCCGAGGTGCTAAACATGGAGATTGCGGAGGCGTATGCCTTCTTTGAGAACATACCTCCCATCGCAAGGAAGATGAAGACTCTTGTGGAGGTGGGGCTTGGATATGTAAAGCTCGGGCAGAGCGCAACAACCCTCTCGGGAGGGGAGAGCCAAAGGGTCAAGATATCAAGGGAGCTAAGCAAGCACAAGCAGGGGCATGTGGTATACATGCTCGATGAGCCCACCACCGGTCTTCATTTCGATGACACCAAAAAACTCATAGGCGTCTTGAACGAACTGGTCTCAAAGGGCAACAGCGCCTTTGTTATAGAACATAACCTTGATGTGGTGAAAAGCTGCGACTACATAGTGGACCTTGGGCCTGAGGGAGGGATGGCAGGCGGCAGGATAGTCGCAGTGGGCACGCCTGAGGAGATAGTGAAGGCAAAGGATTCATACACCGGCCAGTTCCTCAAGTCGGCTTTGGAGGGGCAGAGATCATGATTGAGATAAAGGGGGCCGCTGACTTCGATGCGCAGCAGGTGCCGACCAATCCTGGAGTTTATCTATTCAAGGACGGCAGCGACGTGATCCTCTACTGCGGAAAGGCGAAGAACCTGCGCAACAGGGTTGGCAACTATTTCTCGGATCCGCGCAGGCTCGCAATAAAGACCAGGGTGCTGGTATCGAAGATAAGAAAGATAGACTGGATAGTGGTCGGAAGCGAGGTTGAGGCGCTTTTGCTTGAGAACAAGCTGATCAAGCAGCACTCGCCAAGATACAACATCAGCCTTAAGGATGCAAAGACATTCGCGTATATAGCGTTTACAAGGGATGCGTTCCCCAGGATACTCACTTCTAGAAAGACCAGCCCAAAGCTGGAGTCCTTCGGCCCATACACCGATGCGACTAAGAGAAGGGAGCTGCAAAGGCTCATTGTCAGCATCTTCAAGATAAGGACGTGCAGGACGCTTCCTGGCAGGGCGTGCCTGAATTACCACATAGGCATCTGCACCGCCCCCTGCATCGGGAAGGTTACAAGGCAGGAGTACCAGGAACAGGTGGAGAATGCAAGGGTCTTCCTGAAGGGAGGAAGCGAGCAGACGGTAAAGATGCTTACAGAGCAGATGGCGCAGGCTTCAAGGGAGGGCAGATATGAGAGGGCCCTTGAGCTTAGGAACCAGCTTGGCAGTATCGGCATCCTCGCTGCAAGGCAGATAGTCGACCATGAGAGGGACTTCGACCAGGACATAGTGTCATTCAAGAGGGTTGGTGAGCGTGTGATGGTAGTGCAGATGGGAGTAAGGCGCGGCGTGCTTTTGGGCAAGAAGGACTTTGAGATAGAGCACCAGGAGAACTTCGAGAGGGAATTCCTAAGGGCGTTCTATTCTTCCAATCCTCTGCCGCGCGAGATAATACTTAGCCGCCAGTGCTGGACAGACGACTCGGAAAAGGAGGCTCTGGAGGAATTCTTTGCAAAGTCAAGGGGAGCGCCGGTAAGCCTTATCGTTCCGGTCAAAGGGGAGAAGCGCGCGCTTGTAGAGCTTGCAACCAAGAACATAGAGGTGAACATGGAGCACGACAGCGCTCTTGCTGACCTTCAGGACGCCCTTAACCTGCCCAGCCTGCCGCTTGTCATAGAGTCATTTGACATATCCAACATAGGAAACGAGCATATAGTCTCCGGCATGGTCAGGTTCGTAGACGCAAAGCCGGACAAGAGCGGATATAGGAAATTCAGGATGAGGACAGTGAATGGCGCAGACGACTTTGCCAGCATGCGCGAGGTGGTGCAGCGCAGGTACAAGAGGCTGCTTGAGGAGAAGGCAAGGATGCCGGATCTGATACTGATAGACGGAGGTGCGGAGCAGCTTAGGTCTGCAAAGGAGTCGCTTGACTCGCTTGGGCTTAACCTCCCTGTGATAGGGCTTGCCAAGAGGCTTGAGGAGATATACCTGCCGGACGAGGAGACACCAAGGAGATTTGACAACAACAGCAAGATGATGCTGCTGCTAAGGAGGATAAGGGACGCGACGCACAATTTCGCAATAACCTACAACAGGAAGCGCAGGCAGATGAAGATGCGCGACGAATTCGGGAGCTTGTAAGAAAACAATATATTAATATGTGCACACTGTTAATTCATAAAATCGGGTAACTGATCAAATGGGAAACAAAAAATCTTCGGGAAGGTCGTCCAGCAAGCTCGCGGCGTTCAACAGGACGCAGGAGATATACAAGCTCTTGGAGAAGGGGATTATCGAGAGCGAGGCTCTTTTGAGCACCGCAGCGGACAGGCCTACGGATGATGCTCATGTGCTTGAGCTGCTTGAGAGCGCAAGCGCGCCAAACGCCCAGACATACAAGGCTTCAGGGTCGAAAAGACCTGGCAAGCGCGCCAAAAAGGCTTCTCGCCCAAAGAAACCAGTGAGCGCCAAGCCAAAGCGTGCCAAGAAATCAAAGAGGAGGTAAGTCACTCGTCCTCTTTTGACGACGCCTTCCCTATTGACAGCCTGACTCCTCCTTGTCCGCGTGTTATGGTTATGTCCAGATTCTCGCTTCCGAACATGTGCCGAAGCTCATTATAGGTGTACGACCCTATCGAGGTCTTGTCCTTGCCCTTGAGGATATCGCTCCTCTTGGCCTTGAGGTAGTCCTTCTCTATAGGAGTGTATGAAAGGTCAAGCTTTGGGGCGTCTGCGCCATATATGTCGTCTATGCCCAGCTCGATGGGCTTGTAGCCCTCGCTCTGGTATATGAATGGGAGCACGGCTGCAAACTCGGTAGTTATGTCAGATATGAGCTTCTCTAGCTTGCTCTGGTTCCCTCCTATTACAAAATCGTCGCCGTTGAGGAATCCCACGAAGACGTCTGATCCCTTCTCCTTCACCTTGTCCTGCAGCAGCTGCGAGACAAGCCTAAGTATAGTTATTCCTGAATCGGTACCGAACTTCTGCGCGAATTCGGCTATGCCCTCAACCCTCACCCTGCCAAGCTCATAGTTGCTGTCATTGCTCTTCACCGCCTTCTCCACAGCATCCGATATCTTGGACTCGTTTGGCAGGTCGACAAGCGGGTCGAACTTCTTTCCCTTCTTCTTTAGGAATATGGTGACGAGGCTGCGCAGCTCGACAGGGTCGAACGGCTTCTTTATGTAGTAGTCGGCGCCGTACTTTATGCCCTTGAACCTGTTGGATGTTGGATCCATTGCGCTTACTATTATGACTATTGTGTCGCTAAGGCTCGGAGTCCTCTTTATGGTCTGGCATATCTCAAGGCCGTCAAGCCCCGGAAGCATGAGATCGAGTATCACAAGGTCGGGCTTCTCGTTCTTTATCTTTGCAAGTGCCTCCTTTCCGTCATACATCTGCGTTATGTCGAATCCCTTGCCCACGCTTAGTGACATGAGCTTGTTTATGTTCTTGTCATCCTCAACTATGACTATCCTTCTCAGGACGTTCTCGCTCTGAAGCACGTAGTATGTAAGTATGCCTCCGCTGCTCCTTGAGGCAATGGTGTTGGCGTCCTCGAGCTCCTGCAGGCTCTTCCTGAGCACATCCTCGGTGGTGTTGAGCGAGAGGGCGAAGCTCTTGAGCTCGCTGTATGTGACCTCCTGCCTGTCGTTTATCATAGAGACTATGTCCGGCTTTATGTCAGAGCTTAGAGAATCCATCCGATCGCCAATACTAATACCCAACAAAGGAATAAATAAGTTCTTTCCTGGCGCACGGGCTTCGGCATGCGCAACCCATCGAAAAACGATGCACAAAATATAAAAGCTATCGCTATCTTAATTATGCTGTAATACTGTTGGTTGCATGCAGATAGGAATCAAGACCTTGGCTCTTTTTGTAGTGGTGGTGATCGCCATTGCAATATACCTAACGCTAAGCGGCTCGGCGCCTACCTTATCCACAACTGCTACTGTCTCGCTCCAGAGGAATGCGAGCTATAATTTCTACCTCGGCGCAGACCATAACATCTCTTCGGCGCTTGTGGCATCGGCTGACGCAACCGGAGCGACAGTTTACCTTGGAAGTAGACCGCTGCTTGTAGGCAGCGTGCTCGAGCTTCATCTAACTCCAGGGCAGGCGGATAATGTTAGCCTTACCGGATCGCAGACCGCAGACCTCAATGTAAAGCTAGACTCGTCCAGCGCTTCCTCTGCAACATTGACGCTGACATACATACCTTCAGGATTCGGGGTCCGCATAACGCCCGGAATAGCGCAGATAGGCACCATAGGCGTGGGCATGACCACTCTTGCAACAAGCACTGTGCCGCAGTCCGGGGGGACGAGCAGCACTGTAAAGACCACCACTGTCGCCCCTACAACTACGGTAAAGCCTGTGAGCAACAGCGCGCTTGCCATGGAAGAGGCGAACGCCTCGGACATAGGACTCATGATCAACGGATACAACAGGATATTCCAGACGGAACACACGGCGTGCACACAGACGCTGTATGACAACGAGTTTGCATCGCAGTACGGAATGGTGCCGTCTGGCCCGCTCACTTACGCTAACGAGAGCCAGCAGGTGCCGCAGAAGATAATAAGCAGTGAGACAAGCGTTGGATCCAACCTTTACAATATAACATACACTGAAGTTGTGGCCTCTGGAAACAGGAGGTTCGCCCTTGTCCAGTTCAATCTCAGCGGCAACTTCATAACCACATCCATCTTCAACGGGGACTTCGGAAAGAGCTACAGCCCGGTCTTCGAGAACTATACGGTATTCAACAAGACCTCTGACAGCTGCGCAGTATGGGGAGTCTGATCAGGGCTGGTGCTCTGCCTTGTTGTACTTGAGCGTCTTCTTTGGTATCTTTGCCTTTATCGGCAGGGTGAACCTGAACGTGGTCCCCTTGCCAACATCAGAGTCCACTACCTTTATGTTGCCGTGGTGGAGATGCACTATCTCGCTCACTATTGACAGGCCCAGTCCGGTCCCGGAGCCCTCCTGCTTGACCATGCCTCTCTTGAGCTGGTAGAATTTCTTGAAGATCTTGGGTATGTCGGATTTGGCTATCCCTATCCCTGTGTCAGAAACATCTACGCTGACTGTGCCCTTCTTCCTGCTTACCTTCACCTTGATCGATCCTTTCTCTGTGAACTTTATCGCATTGCCTATGAGGTTTGAGAAGATCTGTATGACCCTGTTCGGGTCGGCAGTTATCTCTGGAACATCGTAGTCTACCTCCCAGACAAAATCTATTCCCTTGTTCTCGCACGCCTCCTGCAGGGACTTTATGCTTGGGTTGCCCACTATCTCCTTGAAGTTGACCGGCTGCAGGTCAAGCTTTACTATTCCCGACTGGAGCTTTGCGACGTCGAGTATCTGCTTGACTAGCTGGAGGAACCTCTCAGATTCGTCATAGATTATCTGTATGTACTCCTTCTGGTCTGCTGAAAGGGTGCTTGCATTGTCGGTGAGAAGGAGCTTTGAGAATCCCATTATGTTAGTGATTGGCGTCTTTAGGTCATGGGATATGTTGTATATGAACTGCGACTTTAGGTCGCTCTCGGCCTTCTGCTTCTTCGCATCGTCCTCGGCCCTCTCGCGTGCGTCGTCCATCTCCTCCATGCGCCTCTTCGTAAGGAGTTCGCGGTTCATTATGAGGAACCTTGACAGGTTGCCGTCCTGGTCAAGCAGCGCCTTCACCGTCTGTACGCACGGTATCTCGGTCCTGTCCTTCATCTCGAGCAAATTGACGTATACATCCTTGATGGAACCATTTCCCCTTGCAACATTGAACGACGCGGCCATCTTCGCCTGGCTCTCGTCATCTGCGCACAGGGAATAGACCTGAGTCCCGATCACTCCGTTGCCTAGGTTAAGCAGGGTCTCGGCAGACCTGTTGTATGAGAGTATGTAGCCGTTGGAGTCTACCTCTATCATGGGATCGTTCGAGAGCCTGACGACGTCCTCTGTCATGTCCTGCGCATACCTTGAGATGCGCTCGTGGTCCTTCGATATTATGCAGTAGAGCCCGTCATTTACCTTGAAGGCTAGGAGACTGGCATAGAACTCCTGCTCATTGCCGAAGTTCAGCTTCACCTGGCCCTGGAACCTGCCTGTACCGACCTTCTTGAGCGACTCGGCTATAGAGCCTGGGGATGAGATGAAATCGGTAAACTTCCTTCCGACGATCATCTCGCCCTGTATGCCAAATATCTGGTCAGAAGCCTTGCTTACCCAGGATATCTGGAAATCGCTGCCTATTGCCATGAAGACGTCGTCCGTGCTCCTGTCAAGCAGCTGGGCCTTCTCCTCCGCGTCCCTTGATTCGCTGACCTCGTTTACCATCAGGTGCAGCAGCCCTTCGCTTATCCTGCTAGGGGATATCTCGAATATCTTTCCCTGGTAGAGCTTGCCGCAGGACTCTACAAGCGCACCTTTCTTGAGCTTCTCCATCGAAGCCGAGTCTAGGTCGAATATGTCCAGGAGGTTTGTTCCTGCGAGCTCTTTTTGGCTCCTGTTGAAGTAGTTGAGGGCGGATTTGTTTGCCTTGACTATGTCCCCTTCCGCGCTTACCAGGAACTGGGGCAGCATGTTGTTGAACGAGGCGTCGAAGTACTTGGCCATGCTCAGGCTCTTGTCGCGCTCGAACTTTGAGCTGACCTCGCTGCTTATCATGCCCGACGCTATGGAGAAGAGCGCGTTGTGGCCCGTAGCGAAGCCCACCTCATCCCTTGAGAGCAGCGTGACTGTGGCGAAGTACTTGCCGTCCTTTGATATTGGCAGTATGGCGCAGCACTTGTAGCCCATGTTGGCAAAGCCTATTAGTTCGGTTGCAGAGTATCCGCTAAGGCCGTTCTCTATGTAGGGCTTGCCAGTGCTGAGCGCAGCCTCCTCTATGGGGCTAAAGGACTGGCTTTGGGCGCGCTCATTTATTATGACCTCGCTTATCTCCATGCTCGCCTTGGCATACGATGCGAACCTTGAAAGGAAATCCTTGTATCCCTGCGACTCCCTGCTAAGCTGGAGTAGGTCCATACCTAGCCTTTCAACTGGAAGAGGGGGTCGCATCCCTATCGCATAGTAATTAATCCGGCAAACGTTATAAATTTAGTGCAACGGCGCATATAGGGCCGGAGCTCTCTGTTTTGGGTGCTGGAGTTTGGCCGATTGACGCGGTAAATACCAATCTTTTTAAATGAGCATAAATACAATATTGCCGTGATTAGATGGCAGCGCTAAGGCAGAAGGAGCCGGAACTTAAGGACATGACAAAATATTTAATGAATGTGCTTGGAAGCAGCCTGACGGCATATGCTGTGGGTGTAAATGAGACTCTATATCTCCATGAATGGGTCATGGGAAAAAGCGTGCCGACAAGGGATCAGAAGGAAAAGCTTGACCTGCTCTATGACGTCACCACAAAGCTGCACCTTAGGGGAGACAGCGATGCGACAGTTCGCGCAGTAATGATAGGACTGAATCCGAACTTTGAGGGTAGCCAGAAAGAGACAATAGCAGAGCGCATACGCTATTTCACAGGCCTCGACTCCGAAAGGAGGGAGATAATGGGCGCTGTTGGCGAATTTCTTGCAAACGGATGACTGGAGACTTTGAAGCCAGAACAGGCAGAAGTCCTTTTGCATTTGTTTATGCGGTACTAAAATGAAGATTCAGAAATTATTTGACGGAGTCTACAAGGTCGAGGGCAAACTGGCAACCCTGAACATGGTCAGGGGAGTAAGGGTCTACAACGAGGATTTTGCAGAGGACGATGGAAGGCAGTACAGGCTGTGGAATCCGTACAGGAGCAAGTTATCCGCAGCGATAATGAACGGTCTAAAGGACCTGGAGATAAAGAAGGGATCCCATGTGCTCTATCTGGGCGCCGCTACGGGCACCACGGCAAGCCACGTGAGCGACATAGTGGGCGAGAAGGGAGTCGTCTATTGTATAGAGATATCGGAGAGGAGCATGCGAGATCTGCTAAAGGTATGCGCGACGCGACAGAACCTCCTGCCGATACTGCAGGATGCGCGCAACGCGGATGCCTATGCGCAGGACGTGGGAAAGGCGGATGCGATATACATGGATGTTGCAGCCAAGGACCAGGACCTGATACTTATCAGCAATGCTGAGCTTCTCAAGAAGGGAGGCTATGCCTATGTGGCGATAAAGTCGCAGAGCATAGACGTAGCAAGGCACCCAAAGCTTGTGTTCGAGGAATTTCTCAAGTCGGTGTCGCAGAAGTTTGAGGTTGTGCAAGAGATAGACATAGAGCCTTACGACTCGATGCACCTGTTCGTGGTGCTCAAGAAGAGGTAGGGAGGGCACAACAATTAAATTCTGGTCTGTTGCTATAATTAACCATGAATGTTGCTTTCTACATCAAGAGTCTCGACCAGGCATTCCCATCGGGACTCATATGCAGGTGCTGCGGCAACAACGTCTACACCCTCTCAAGCACGCAGGAGTCCATATGCAATTTCTGCGAGGCATATGTATCTGTAAAGGACAAGGACGTGGTGCACAGCAGCGTAGAAGTCGAGAATAACCTAGTGGCGATGCAAAGCAGCGCTATCAACGGAAATTGGATTGAGGGAACCGCCCACGCAGATGCCCTTGCTGCTACAAAGGATCCTTACTTCCTTTACGGCGCGGCAAGCTTCTACAAGTTCTTTTCCGACTATACCTATTATGGGGTTGACTACACCCTTGGAGGGTTCATGTACAGCAATGCGGAGAAGAGAAGCGACGAGGCGCAGAAGAACAAGTACAATGCAGTCGCCCTGATCTCCAAGTCAAAAGGATTTCTTTTCAGGGCGCTGAAGGTGATAAACGATACGCCTAATTTCAACTACACCCTTCTTTTCATAAAGTTCATGTCGGAATTCAAGCTCGGCAGGATTGCGCACGCCCAGAAGACGCTGGCCGCCATAAATGCCTCTTCCGAGATAGAGCAGATAAAGAGCTATGCCAATATGGTGATGAACACTGGCAACCCTAAGAGGATGATTGCAGAGAAATACATCAAGGATGGGCTATTTCACGGCGTCCTTAACTCACTTTACTATCTTTCCATATATGCGGCTGCGCACAGGGACGTTGACAACAGCATAAAGATGCTGGACCTGCTTGCGAAGAAGGCGAACATGCCGGCTGCCGTTTACGCAGGCATACGGCTCAAGGACATAAAGAACGCATCGCAGATGTAGTTCATCCCTTGATCACTGCCACTGGAATATTCCTTGAAACCGGCTTGGCTATCCTGTTCTCCCTGACGACCTTGACGACCTCGTCTATGTCCTTGTATGTCCATTCTGCCTCCTCGCTCACGAGCTTCCTCGTGCGTATCCTTATCGTTATGTTCTTCTTGCTCAGCGACTCGAAGGTCCTCTCTGCGGTGATCTCCCTTAGGGCCTGGTGCCTTGACATCACCCTTCCTGCGCCGTGGCATGCAGAGCCGAATGTCTCCTTCATTGCGCCTTCGTCGCCGCTAAGCACATAGCTTGCAGTACCCATGCTCCCTGGTATTAGAACAGGTTGGCCGACGTTGCGGTACGCCTTGGGAATATCGGTGTGGCCCTTTGCGAATGCCCTTGTCGCGCCCTTCCTGTGCACGTACACCTTCTTTCTCCTGCCTTCGACTTCATGCTCCTCGAGCTTGACTATATTGTGCGAAAGGTCGTAGAGTATGTCCATCCCCAGGGCGTCGGCGCTCCTGTCGAATGTCGACTCGAAGCTCTTTCTTATCGAGTTCGTTATTATCTGCCTGTTGGTGAATGCGAAATTTACTGCGCACTTCATTGCGCCGAGATAATCGTCTGCCTCCTTGTCCCCGATCCTTGCATAGCTAAGTTCCTGGTCCACGAGGGTTATGTTGTTTCGCTTCTGGTATTCAAGTAGCGTCCTAAGGTAGTCGCTGCATACCTGATGGCCAAAGCCCCTGGAACCGGTGTGCACCATTATGACCATCTGGCCTTCGTGCAGTCCGTATGCCTTCGCTATCTTCTCATCGAATATCTTCTCCACCTTCTGCACTTCGAGGAAGTGGTTTCCTGCGCCTAGAGTTCCGAGCTCGTGGAGCCCCCTTGACTTGGCCTCCTTGCTGACCTTTGAGAAGTCTGCGGCATCCATCCCTCCGCCCTCCTCCATCCTTTCAAGGTCCTCTTTGGTACCATATCCCTTTTCGATTATGTATTTTACACCTTCCTCGCACACCCTTTCCAAGTCGTTTGGAGTTAAACCTAACTGGAGTCTACTCCCTACTCCGCTTGGAATATTTTTGAATAAAGCGTCGGAGAGCGGACCTATTTTGCTCCTTATATCATCTTCGGTAAGATTTGTTTTTATCAATCTGACGCCGCAATTTGAAACGACGACTCCGTTTGCAATGAAATTGTGGCTTTTATCGTTTACGGTAAGGTCATAAACAAATCCATCATAGCTGAGTTTTTGGATTTCAAGTATAGAATCGAATATATAGCCGCTCCTCAAGAACTCCCTTCTCTTTATGAATTCGTCCAGCTGCTCTGCGTTGTTCCATATCCTGGGGGTTCCTTTTCTACCCTGAACGGAATGCTCTACGAAACTCTCGCTGATAGCACCTCCTGAAAGCAGTGTGGATATCCTGCTTGTACTTTCACCAGATTCATGCATGAGAATTGCCATCTGCCTAGTAGACTTAAGTTTATGACGAATTGTAGTGAGGTATTGGAGATAAAGGCATGACAGGGATGCTATGCGGGTTTTTTTGGCGTTGTATGCGTATCCAACATTACTGAAGAAGGTGACTAGATTATCAGTATTTGATAGTATGCAGACCCTCACCCCGATGGTTTTGCCATTTATTCCATTATGTTCGTATCCGTCAACTATACTTGGTTTTGAGGTTGAAACGCCAAGCGAACTTAGCATTGATTTGAAATCCGAGATGAGATTAAATGCACTTTCCTTTAATGATTCCAGTTTGCTTACGCTAAAAGTCAATGAGTGAAAATTATATCCATTTGCAATGGCGCGCGGTGTTGACATCTCCGCTCCGAAAAATGCCGACAGAAATAGTCGTTTTTGCCACGGCTCTGACTCCATTATCCACTTGGGAATGCGATAGTCTGCATCGGTTTTTCTCCCCATTGGCGTTCCAAGCGCCATAAGAAGTATAGTGAACCCTGTAGAATTTATTTTTAGCGAGTGCTCTTTGAAATCAAATTCGGATTTTCCATATTTTGTGGTAATCTTATTGTGCCTTTTCCTGAAGCATAATAGACTTCTGACGCCGATATACTCAAGCTCTTTTTTTATCGCTTCCATATCTTCCTTTTCACCGTAGATTGCAGTGTATAAGTTCCTCCTTTTTTTGCCTGTTTTATGGATTGCGGGGATTGTGCCATCGCCAAATATGATCCCCATTAATTTTATTAGAATTGGCAGTTTTTCAGAGTCTAAGAATATGTTGTTCAGGCCCAATTTTCTTAGGAAGCTGATTGCTTGGGATTTGGCATTTCCTGCATCGCCTATCCCGTTTTTGACCATAAACGATGCAATGTCGCCTTCTGATAGTATCTGCTTGTGTACGGCTTCGGTATACTTGACCCCGTGAAAGCCATTCACAACGAGAAGGTCTGTAGGGCCTAGCTCACCTGCTTTCACCATGCCGCGCTGCGTGAGCACGGGATGGTCTGCAGTAAGCAAAATCTGCTTGCCTAGACTAGTGGATATCTTCAGTAGCTGTTTTTCTGGCTTTTTCATTACCAAGACTGGATTGGTATTAAGGCTCTCGCCGCTGCCGTAATCAAGCGTTACTGTTGAATCTCCAGGAGACAAATCAGATATTTTGTGCAGAGCGCCATATCTATCCACTATTTCTGAGTCCGAATGCAGGCAGTTGATGTCAAATCCCACCGCGCCTGGAGAGATCGCCCCATTGTCAGCATCGAATGCCATCACGCCCCCGATGGGAAACCCGTAGCCCTCATGCCCATCAGGCATGACCAGCACGTTACCTACTAGTCCAGGCAGGGTCGATGCATTCATTGCCTGCTGCGTGGTGTGGTCCTTGCTCATCTTGTCTAGGAGAACCTTGTTAGTATAGAGCATAACGTCGGTGTTCATGCCCTGCATTGAACCCTTTTTAATCGTATATTTGTTATCGGTAATCCGCTCAATTTCCATCGTATCATCGGTTTCGAGGTAGGAAGCTTTAAATATCAGAAAATAGCCTATTAACAGGCCGAATATAAATCGGGATGAAACTTTAAATACAAGTGGTTATAATTACTAGGTGTGCAGGGATGGCGGAGCCTGGTCAAACGCGACGGACTCAAGATCCGTTGGCTTAGGCCTGCGGGAGTTCAATAAACTTTTGAACAAATCTCTCTCCCTGCACTATAATAATTATGGCAATCATATTTACAAAAAACGTGATAAAATGGCTAAATCTTTGAAAACGCAGAGCAGAAAGAACAGGTCTCCAAGGAGGGTAAGGCATGCATCGGTGAAGAGGCCTGCCAGGAAGCCCGCAAAGAGAGCTTCTGCTCCTTCAAAGGTGAAGCTCAAGGACAGGGTCCTCTTTGAGATAGAGCACTACCCGCAGACAGAGGAGTTCACAAGCTCTGCTGCATGCGCGCTGATGGTTCTCAAGCACATAAACAGCAACTTCAAGATGAAGAAGGAGGAGGAGTACAGCATATGGCAGGAGGCTGTCAATGGAAGCGTCTGGCACGGATCAAAGTACGGGCTTGCGCATTCAATAGCAAAGAGGGGAGGCAGGGTCAAGATAGTGAGCAACACTAAGGATGAGGGATATGACAGGAAGCTCGCAGTATACGAGAATGTCAATCTGGATACGCTCACATCGGCATGGAACGAGGTCAAGAAGAAGGCCGAGGACGCCAACATACCAGAGGAGTACACGAACAACGTCTCAGCCAACTCTGTAAAGAAGGCACTCTCAACCAACAATATACCGATAGTGCTTATAGACGCCAACGCGCTAAATCCATACCTCGAATCCTCACCGCATTGGATAGTCGTAAAGGGGTATGACAAGGATGCATTCTACATAAACGACCCCTATTCTGACAGCACGATAACACTTGACCATGACGCCTTCAAGCAGGCTCTTGGATTCGACAACAACTTCCACATGGTACTTACTGATGTGAGGCACAGGCCGGCAAACAAGAAGAGGAGATAATCCTCTTTGGCCCTTTTCCTTTTTCTGCAATTTCAGGTAAGGACATATCCTGACGACCAAGAACTGTTGTACGAAACGGATGTGGCAGTGCCCTGATTTTTGTTTCCCGAGTAATCCTGCGCATTGCCGTTGAGCGGCCACCAGCCCACGATGTGCGTGGGATCTATTGGGGCGCCGCCGATGCCTTCCTGGTAGAGCGCCTGAACCTCGTTTGCGGAAAGTGAGGTATTGTATACCTGCAGATCTGCTATGGAACCAGTAAATGGCTGCCATCCGCCATACGAGCCTCCGATCGATGAGATGGAAGGTTGGGCAAGGGTGTCGCTTGCGCTTTCTACTGAAGATTGGCCATCGAGGTATATGGTAAATGTACTGCCTCCCGCATGCGTAAGGCCCACAAATTCCCAAGTGTTTGGTGTTATGATAAGCGAAGGGGATGGACATGGTGATGCCCATTCTCCGATATTTGCGCATAGGGATCCTATTGGCTCTTCTGCAAGTGCAATGGCATCCCAACTATTGTCCGCATACACATAGATGTTCTGATAATCGCTGGCCTTGTTCCAGTAGATCCATGCGAACATTGAAACCTGTGGATTTCCGTAGGCAAGGCCCGTGGTACCCGTCGTGACGCTGCCTGCTCCGCCGAACTGCGCTACAAAATTTGGCTGCTCGCCATTGCACTGGCCCGCAAGAACACTTCCCTGCGCAGTTTTGACCACCTGGCAGGCTCCTGCGGTGGCTTTTGAAGAGAGGTTTGGACCGCCGATAAGCCCGAGCTGAAAGAGTGCAATGACTACAATTGCGATAATTAGTATAGCCCAGCCGTAAGTAAGTAGATATTCTATTGCGGACTGCGATTTGACATAGCTATGGAAGTTCATGAATTACATCTTTTCCATCCATCCCCATATGCTTTTTGCTAGGCGTTTCTCGGCCCCGTAAAATGAGTGGTTGGCCCCCTCTATAAGGACGGATGAAAATCGTTTTGATGCAGTCCTTTTTTCAAGTATCCCAAGGTATACCCTGGGCCGCTTTACTGCATTCTCCTCCCTTGTGCCGAATATGGCGAGCATTGGCGTCTTTATTCTGCCAAACTCGCTTAATTTGCCGTCGTAGTTGAAGAGCCTGCTCTCAACCCTTTTCGGGTTTATTACCGAATCGAGCCTCTGCGCAGAGAATCCGTTACCGTAAGGCGCAGAATTATCCCCTTTTCCGGACCTTATCATCCTTGCGCACTCTTTTGCGATCTTTTCGTATCTGCGGCCGAGGGCACTAAGATGAAGGTTGTAGTCATCGCATGGCGCCACAAGCACAATGCCCTTGACCCTCCTGTCATGCGACTTGTACTGGTAGTAGGCTGCCTTCTGGCAGCCAGTGCTGTGCCCGCAGAGTATTATTCTTTTGTAGCCGAGCCTTGACAGGACGTCGATTGCAGCTCTTATGTCCAATGGCGAGTCCTCAAACCTCTCGAAATTGGTTCCGCCGAGCATTGATCTCCTCTTTCCCCTCCTGTACCTTGCCAGGCCCGAGGTAAGGCCGTAGCCGCGGGTATTTATCGAGAATACTGAAGCGCTTCTTGGAAGGTAGTTTATCAGCGAGAGTGCGACGTGGGAGAAAGCGCTGCCGCCCATGCCGTGAATGAACAGGATGCATGTGCGCTTGCTGGAGCCTGATGATAGCAGCCCATTGAGCCTGACCCCGTCAAATGTGGTGAATGGGATCACCCTGCTGCTCGCACCCAGCCTTATCTCGTCCATAAGCTCTATAAACTCATGAAGCATTAATAAATTTAGCATGACATGTCATATCTACTGCGGGCCTGTAACTCAGCTTGGCTAGAGTGGAAGGCTTTTAACCTTTAAGTCGAGGGTTCAAATCCCTCCAGGCCCGGCTATTTTGCCCAGAAGCGATTGACTTATAAATTTCCACTTCCAGTCTAACATCACGCGCCGGTTATGGCGCAGTTCGCATTGATATGGCCGGCAATGATAGAATTGTAGGGATCGCCGTGCTCGCTGCCTTTGTCATAATGGCCCTTGCATACACTTTCTATGTAGGTAGGCCTTCGTCTTCAGGCGCAAACGCTGGGAAGAGTTCGGTGACTACGTCTGTAGGGTCAACCAAGATAGTGGTATATGGCAGCCAGAATTCAACAGCGCAAAACGCTGCCGCTTCAGGGTCGGGGCAAACAGGATCGACCACCACATCTGCAGTTGTGGCAGCAAGCTACATCCCGATAGTGATAAGGAACTCGCAGCCAAATGCCACACCGTTGGGATTCCAGGAGATGATAGTGGTTCCAAGCTCAAACTACTCTAAGTACATGGCCGACGGATGGAATAATGTGGAGTTCTCCACCCTGCCAGGAGGAAAGGGAGAGATAGTGCCTGCCTGGATAGAGAGCAACGCTACATCTTCATCAAATGCCACCGTGGTCTGGCTTAAGCTGCCTGCGCCAATATCCCCGAATAACGAAACCACGATATACATGGATTTCATGGGGTTCCAAACGCTCTCTAGGAACGGGCCGCTCGGTGAGGCTCCGCAGCTGAGCCCGTTATACGCCCAGTACGACAACGGCGGCAAGATCTTTAACTTCTACGAGAATTTCGCCGGAACGAATCTCAACAGCAGCATGTGGACGAATGACTCAGCATTTTCATCAAACCCGATAAGGGTGGCTGATGGACTTACAATAGGCAGATCTACCTCAAATCAGGACAACGGATATGGTGCTGTGATGTCAGTACGCGCATTCGGGCAGGGAGTGCTGGACTTCTACGGCACAATAGCAGGCAATTCGACCAGACCGCACTATCAGGATGTGGGGCTGGTGCCGGCTTCTGAGAACAACGCATGCAACCTTATCGATGTGGGCTCGTTCTACGGTCCGCATCAGAACGGGCTGGAGGTGGTGGACAGTTACTGCAATGCGAAGTATTCTGCAGGGCTGCGCTTTGGCAGCCCAACCATATACTCCATCTTCGTGCCGAGCATCGACCCTGCAAGCGTGACTGCAACGGTGAACTACTCTAGCCCACTTACGATTGGATTCACATCCGTTACCCTGCCGCAGACGATTGGATTTGAGAACCAAGGCGACGTGGGCAACCTAGGGCCGATATACTGGATAAGGCAAAGAGACTACCCTCCCGGAGGCGTGATGCCATCGGCAAGGATGGGAAGACCGCAATGAATGAGTGAGACTGGTTTGAAGTGAGGAGCATGGAGAAAAAATCTAAGGAAGAGATGAGGAACAAGCACTGGACAGAGATACTCGTAGACAGGATGATTGAAGAGAAGAAGGCCCCATATTCCATAACCGGTGGCATGACTACCAGCGGCCCTGCCCATCTTGGGACGGTGTGCGAATTCCTCTATCCTGCTGTGCTGCAGCAGTCGCTAAGCAGCAGGGGAGTGACTGCCGGATTCCATTTTGTGGGAGACATACTCGACGCGTTCGACGGTATACCGTTCGAGCTGCAGGGATACGCTGACGTCCTAACCCCTGAGCTTGGAAAGCCACTTGTCTACACGAAGGATCCGATGGGCTGCCATAGCTCATTTGGAATACACTACCTTGATCAGGCAAAGAGGCTGATGAAGCTGCTCTCACTTGACATAGAGGTTCTCCCGGCGAACGAGCTATACGATAGCGGGAGGATGGACAAGTACGCGCAGCTATTCCTGCATGAAGAGGAGAAGGTAAGGGAGGTGGTTGCAAGGACCTCTATGAAGAAGGTTGAGGACCTTAAGGGATGGAGCCCTATAATGCCGATATGCGAGAGCTGCGGAAAGATAGCGACTACCGTTGTGACGTGGCACGACGACAATGAATATGAGTATGATTGCAGCAGGGACGTGGAATACACCAAGGGATGCGGCTTCAAGGGGCGCGGCAGGCTCGGCGACCACAGGTACAAGCTGCAGTGGAGGCTGCATTGGCCGGCGTGGCAGGCGGTCTTCGACTCGAGCATAGAGGGGAGCGGGATAGACCACATGACAAAGGGCGGCAGCGCTACAACTGCATACTCGGTGCACAAGGAGATATTGGGCAGGGAGCCTCCGATACTCTTCAAGTACGGATTCATACTGATAAACGGAAAGAAGTACTCCAAGTCAAAGGGCATAGGGATGAGCGCGATGGAGCTCAGCGAACTGATACCACCCGAGATCCTCAAGTACGCGCTCATAGAGCCAGACATACAAAGCGACAAGGACATAGACCCGAACGGTGACAAGCTGATACTGCTTTACGACACAGTGGAACGCGCAAGCCGGCTAGAGAAGGCAGAGAACAGGGCAGACGAGAAGAGGCTGCTGGCATTCAATGTTGCGATAAAGAGGCTGCCCTGGAAGGCCTCGTTCGTTGACATGCTGCTCAACTACCAGATATACAAGGATTGGAAGAAGGTCTCGGAGATTGTTGGCGATCCCGAGGGAGTTGGATATCTCTCGCCATACATAGAGAAGTGGCTTGCGAAGGGATACGCGCCAGACAGGTACAACTTCTCAATAAAGAGCAGCAAGATAAGCGACAACAAGGAAGTTGTGGGGAAGTTCATATCGAATCTAAAGCCTGGAATGACCGATCTGCAGGTGCACAACCTTGTCTACGAGACTGCGAAGGCAGAGGGCATTGATGCAAACTCCCTGTTCGCATCGATATATCTTGCGATAATAGGAAAGGACAAGGGGCCTAGGATAGGAAAGCTGCTATCTGCTATAGGTATAGAGAAGGTAAGGGAGATGCTCGAATTTTCGATAAGCTGACCTGATGTTTGCCTTATCTCCTTACATTTATCTCGAAAGTTTCTGAGCTTATTACCCTCTCATCCCTGTCAATGTGCTCTATTGTGATGGGATACGTTCCCTCCTTATCGGCTACAAGCCAGAAAACAAGCTTTGTGGCGCCGCCAGAGGAGCCGGAGCCGCGCAGGCTGAATGTGTCGCATCCGACAGTGCGGAAATTGCTTATGCCTACAAGCCTGCACTGCGATCCTAGCGCGGGGCTCAGGGTAACCTTGATGTTGAATGGCACTGCGATCGTGGCATGTATGCGCCCGCCATCGCCGCCCATCTGCTTCATCCTTGGTGCGAAATCCATGTCACTATCACTATTTGCACATTCAGTGCTTTTTTTGATATTTATAGCTAACTGTGCAGCTTTTGCTGCGCCCGCCTGCAGCTATTTTAGCCTGTAACTTTTTTTGCTGGGACTCTTTCCCTTGAGTCTGCGACAGGCCTTGCCGCTTGCTTGAGCTCTTGTGATCCGACCTTGGCGAGCAGGGATTTGGCGTACTGTGCAAGCCTCTCCTTGTTTATCATGAACTCGCCGGAGTAGGCTGCTAGAAGAGGCATCTCGCCGACGTGGTCGCCTATCACCCTCGCTCTCCTAAGATGCTCGTATTCCTCTGCCGTTATCTCCTTCTTTGCGGCCTGCTCAAGGGCGGCTGACCTCTCAAGCACCGACTTTATGGCCATGCTCTCCCTGGTATCCAGCAGCAGGGCGTAGCTCTCCGCTCCGCTTCCGTATCCTATGAACACGACGGTCTTTCCCTTCAGGTCCTGTGCATCTGCATTGAGCACGTAGCTCTCAAGGGCGAGGAATGCCGATCCGGTATATATGTTGCCTGTGTCTGCCGGTATCTTGAGCGACTGTGCTACACCGAGCTTCTCGTATATCTGCTTGAATGTCGAGGTCTTCCTTATCTTGCCGTTGAAGCTGGTGTGCTCGTCCTCGAACTCGTTGACTATGCCCTTTGACTTGGGATCCAGGCAGTATATTCCGGAGAATGCGGCTATTAGAACGTCGAGCGACCCTCCGTTTGCTGCTATTGCAGATAGCCTGCCCTGCGCCTCGTTTATTATTCCGCCGAGCCTGGATTCGTCCTTTATATCGTATTTCTGCTTTATCTGATCAAGCCTCTCCATCTTTGATTGCGCTATGACCTTGCTGTTGTCGTATACGGACCTCTCCTTGTGCTCTGCGCCCCTTGCCACCTGCTCCCTCTCAACCTCGAGTTTGAGCACGATGTTGGCTATGTCCTGTATAAATTCGAACGTCCTCTCCTGGGTCCTAAATCCGTTGAGCTCTGGCATCTTTGCGCCGTCGCCTATCTCCGAGAGTATCCTGTCCCTGAGCGCCTGGTCGCCCCTCATGAAGTGGGCGACGAGGTTGCCCACTGCCTTGTTGACCATTGCGGGATATGGGACGTGCCCTATGATAGTATAGTTGCTGGTGAAGCTGTCAAGGTTGCTTAGATCGATGCCTGACTTCTCGAAGAGCTGCTTCATCGACTTGTAGGTGTGGAGCAAATAGACGTACTCTGAATACTTGCCGAATACTATGGCATACTTGCTCACTGTTGACACGCCGACGTCTTCGTCGTCCGGCGAGTCTATGGGCTTGATGAAATCCACCACATTGGACCTTGAAGAACCTGCAATCTCGCTTACGGCTATGCCCTTCGTGGCCCTGGGGTCCAAGAGCACTGCCATTGCGCCGAATCCTGCGGTCTCGTCGGCGTTTGTGCCGAACTTGTACCTGGCATCGTCTGCTGTGACTATTAGGGACTTGCCTCGTATGCCGTTGGAGCCTATGTTTGAGAGCGTCGCCACCCCTGAGACGCACGCCGACTGGCTGTGCATGACTATCACGCTATCCGATAGGTCGCCTACGTCTATGCCAGCCTGCTTCCTGAGCACCCTGCTCATCTGGTTTACGGCATTGATCACCGCGATCCCGTTGTTCTGGGAGATGTCGTTTGGAGACTCGGTGTTGTAATAGAGGTTCTGTATCTCTGAGAGCTTTATGTTGTAGGAAAGCGCAAGCTTGAGCACGACCATGGCGGCTGCGGTTATCGGGGTCTCGCCCATGTTGGCCACAGATCCCTTGAGTATTCCAAGGCCCTTCTTTACCTTCTCGGCCTCTGCGGCAAAGTCCTCGACGCCCTTTATCGTCTTGGCCTTCTCCTCTGCTGTTACGCTAAGCTCCCCAGTGTAGTGGGATATCGCAGTTATCCTAAGCTTTTCATCGGTGTTTGCCAAAAAATCACAAACGGCTTTGGAAAACTAGTTATTTAAATGTCGTATCGTAAGACGTTGAAAGACGAATTAGGATGCGTCGTGGGCGCGTAGCGGCTATCCCAGCGCCTGCTTGCTTGGCTTGAATCCTATCTCTTTTTTCTTGAATTCGCTAAACGGCTTATGGGAGCTTTCCTCGCTGTATGCTGGCTTGATCTCGTCGAAGGCCTTTGCAAAATCGCCCATTGAGACACTCATCCTGCCCTCCCTTATGGCCACCATGCCCGCTTCCCTGCATATGTTCTCCAGCTCTGCGCCGCTGTACCTCTCGGTGGACGATGCAAGGAGATTGAGATTCACGTCGCCGGCAAGAGGCATCTTTGCCGTGTGTATCTTTAGTATGGAGAGTCTTGCGGCCTCGTCTGGCATGGGTATCTCTATGAGCCTGTCGAACCTGCCTGGCCTTAGGAAGGCCGAGTCTATGAGATCTGGCCTGTTTGTTGCGCCTATGACAACCACGTCCTTAAGCTCGCTGACTCCGTCAAGCTCTGTAAGGATTGCATTTAATATCCTGGAGCCAACACCGGAATCCGTACTGCTGGCGGACCTCTGGCCTGCGATTGCGTCTATCTCGTCTATGAATATTATGGATGGGGCAGCTCCCCTTGCCTTCCTAAAGAGCTCCCTTACAAGCCTTTCGCTCTCGCCGACCCATTTGTTGAATAGCTCAGTTGCCTTGACAGATATGAAATTGGCGTTGCTCTCGTTTGCCGCTGCCTTTGCAAGAAGGGTCTTTCCTGTTCCTGGCGGCCCGTAGAGCAGTATGCCCTTGATCGGTCGCACGCCCATCTTTGTGAATGCTGCAGGATTGGTGAGAGGGAGCTCGACCGCCTCCCTGATCTCGGACTTTGCCTTCTCAAGTCCGCCCACATCGCCCCATTTGACAGTTGGCACCTCGACCGCGCTGTCCTTCATCGTGCTCGGCCTTACGATACTTAGCGCCTTTAAAACATCGTCGTTTGTTAACCTTACATGCTCCTGGGAGACCGATGCGGAGCCGTTGCTGTAGAGCTTGTCCCTGTCCCTGAGCAGGTCCTTCTTCTCAAGAACCCTCTTCACAGCTATTAGCGACGCCTCCTTGAGCAGAGCATGCAGGTCTGCTCCGGTGTAGCCGACCGTTGTCTCTGCGACCTTGTTTACGCTAAAGCCGCTGATGGTTGGTTTGCCCTGCAGCAGTATCTTGATTATCTCGGCCCTTCCCTTCTTGTTTGGCACGCCTATCTCGACCTCATTCTCGAACCTGCCGTCCCTCCTAAGGTCGCCGCTTATGGAATCGAGGTTCCTAGTTATGCCTATGACCAGCGGGCCGTTTTCATCTGACGAGAAGTCCTCCATCAGTCCGCCTAGGAACGTCTCCATGGACTTGAGGTATGGATTTTTCTGGTCGACAAGTGCCTCTATATTGTCTATTATTATTACGGAATCCGGGAATTCTGCGGCCTTCTCGAAACTGTCCAAGAGCACTTGGGCAGGAGCCTTGCTGCTAACCACCTGCTCGGCTTCCAGGAAAATGAAGTGGAGAGGCAGGCTCTTTGCAAGGGTCTCGGCGAGCAGGGACTTGCCTGTTCCCGAAGGTCCGTGTATAAGTATTCCGCTCGTCCTGTTAAGGTTCGCATCCTCAAATAGTGAGTTGTATTTTACGGGCATGTAGACAAGCTCGAGCAGCCTGTCTATCTCCTTTCCAAGCCCTCCCACTCCCTTGAACTTGTTGGATATCGGCGGAATCACCACAGGTTTTGGCGTTGGTACGATTGTTTTGGGCTCAGGGGTTGCTTTCTCTTCTGGCGCGGCTGCGCTGTCGCTGCCGTCCTTGCTGGCACCCTGACCCTTATCGTTACCCGTGTCTGCCGTAATCCCACCTTTATGCAAGAATAGGATTTATCAATGCTTAAAAGGTTTATCTGCTAAGTTTGGCGCTGGCTGAGTGGTTGCAGATTATGCGCGCCGGCGCGATGAAAAGAGGGTTGAAGGATAATATTTTTGCCTGGCGGGATTTGGCGGCCTGAGACTGAACTGCCGACCTTCGGTTGGATCTGGGGGCTTTTGCTAAAAACGATAAGCCTCCGGCGAGGGCTTAGTATCTGGGAGTATAGCCTGCCCCAGTTTTCCAGACCAAAAGCTTTATATATTATATCAACTTAAATATTATATAAGTATATAACTAGGTGAAAATGAATGCAAGAACAACGGATGATACACTATCCGAG
>VFSW01002654.1_pt1 | contig 26999 bp, 37 predicted proteins | sample 5358111 | NCBI WGS metagenome assembly VFSW01 (sample SAMN11554181, study PRJNA540505) | mine drainage metagenome | isolation source: sediment from site ElyBrook_90M | place: USA: Ely Copper Mine, Vershire, VT | collected 2017 | reverse complement strand
TTGATGGCTTCGTCAGCCCCGGAATTAAAGGCCGCGTCGAACTGGCACACGGATAGCCTTGTGGGCAAGTCGTCGCAATGCGACGGCAGCCAGAACATGGCCCACATGATGGCCTGCACTTCGGCTTGCGTAATCAGCGTTACCGACTGGCGCGGCGCACCGATGGAATCCCGGTAGGTGTCGTAGGTTTCCTGCGTGACACCGAAGTCAGTAGGGCCACCGTTGTCCACGGTAAAACCACCCTCGGCCTTCGCGGTGAAGGCGACGGCAAGCTGAAAATTGGTCATTGGTCGTGGTGGATGACTTCCACCGCTGAGAATCGATACCCGTCCTTGCCGTATCGTTGGGCCAGCCAGATCGGGAAGGGCATGGCGTGGATACCTTCGTCCTTTCCGATGTGATGGTCTTTGCAGAGCAGCAGGCCGTTCACCGTCATGTCATCGACAAACTTGTACGGGTCAGCCGGATCGAAGTTGTGCCAGTCGAACATAGGGAAGTCGCGCCGGATCAGCGAGCCCGGTCCCCAGTCGATCATTTCTGCAAAGCTGCGCTCAATGGGATGGTGGTGCGCCTCAAGCGGCCCGGCTTCTTCAGCCGTGCGCTGGCAGACGTAGCACCTGCCCCCTACCTTCTCTATGAGCAGCTTCTTCGTGCGCGTGAAAAGGGCCGTGGTTGTCCTGGGATCGTGCCCTGGGAGGTTCACATCGACCGACAGCGTTTCCTTTTCTTCATGGGCCGATTCAACGCTCATCGCCCGTTCCTTTCTTTCGCGGCCTGCAATACTTGATGGTCGTCGCGACAATCGGAATTGCAGAACAAAAGCCCCGCTCTTACCGGCTCATTGCAATAATGGCAAAAGCCGCACGCGGTTAATGTGGGTTTTCGCACGCGCAATGCATCCGATCGGCGCTGTTCTTCGCGCCGTTCTGCGTCGTCAGCAATGTCGGACATTAGGGGGTTTTGTTCCCGTGTAGGGCCGCCCAGATCACGGCGCCAGAAGCGCCCAGACCAGCCAGCCATTTGACCGCCGTTCCCATTCCGGTAAATGTTTCGTAGGCGTCCTTGACGTCCTGAAATTCGGCCTTGATTTCGTCATGGCGCACGTCAAGGTACTGCATCAAAAGCTGCGTTTCGATGCTGGCTTTTTCCTGAATCGTGCGTCTTAACTGTTCGCGCTTCTCTGACAGAATCTCAAGTTTTGCCTGTTTATCGGCCATATTCCCTTCCCCATTCTTCGATGCGGATGTGTAAGCCCTGATGGGCACCTAGAGTGGAATCCCTACTTTGGTGATCCAACTTTTTTCTGTGCCCAGGTCGGTGAAAACACCGTTGGCGTAATTCTCGATATGCAAGGTAAACGCATCCACGCCGATAGCAGTTGGCGTTCCGTTAATGTCATAAGTCCGGTAGTAGTAATGACCGAAGGCTACTGTTGGCGCGGGTTGCAGACCGTAGAGCGGTTCGGCTGCGCTCATCAGTGCGTTGAAAATATCCAACTGCGTTGTGTGTACGCTGGTCTGAATCGGGGCCATTGTCTGACCGTCAATCACGAGTCCGGTATTCGCTCCGTACTGCGTGATGATCGCCATCATGTTCTGGTAGGAAATGCCGACATATCCACCATCACCGTTCGACGTTCCCCATGAGTTCTGAACTTTGAACATCTGCGTGGAGTCGTCGTATCCTAAAATCGTCATGCCGTGAGAGCCAAATACCGGATTCGTAAGACTTGGAACCGTGTTGAAGGACTGCTGAACATTCCACGCGTCACCAGAGTTAAACTGGCGCATGAAATCCATCGTCAGGAAACAGCCGAAAACCACCGGTTCGCCAGCGTTCAAAATAGCCTTGATCGAATCCAGTTGCACCGATGCAGGCGCCGCGTTGTCTGGGGCAATAAATCCGGTCACTTTGTAATTTAGGGCGTTGGAGGCATCCAGCGTCCAGTTGTAGCCTTGATAGACCGCCTGGGTACAATCCCCCTGAGAGGCAAGGACGGCAGAAGCATCCTGAATAAACTCGATCCCTTGTCCGGTGTAATGCTCGAAAGTCTGGGTCTGGACGTAGAGATAGTCAGGGCTGAGGGATAGCGAAATTCCATCCCTTGCCGCCATGACCTGCATAGCCGCGACTTCGGCATAAGCAAGACATTCGGATGACGAACCCTGGTCCAGTACCGCGTTGTTTACGGGTGTCAGGTCTACATAATTCATGGGCAATAAAAAAGGCCCCGAAGGGCCTTTGCGTGGTCAGCGTGGAATTATTTGGGAGGTATCCATTTGCCCTTGACGAAGGTGTAATGCACCTCCACGTTGTTCGGGCAGGGAACGAATAGGGCTTGTACCGTTTCGTTGAATGTGTCGAAAGCCTCTTTGGTCACGACCTCAATCACGAGACCGTCCTTGACCATCGCGTATTTATCCATGTCAGATCGCCTCAATGATGACGCAGCCAGCGCCGCCATTATGTGCCGATGCGCCGCCACCGCCGATGATTGCCCCGCCAGAGAAGTCCGACGAATAAGAAGCTCCGGCACCAATTCCAGAAAGCCCGGCGGTTACCGTGCCGCCGCTGATGGCAACACCAGCAGCAGATCCGTACCCGGCCGAAGTTACAAATAGCGTGCCTGCGGTGCCTACGCCGCCGCCAAATGTTCCATTAGTTGGAAACAGACCCAAACCGTAGCCGTCAACACAACCGCTGCCGCCAGTGTACTTGCCGTCGCCGCCGCTGATCCATCCAGCACCCGTCCCCTGATAGGCTGTGGCACCATTGCCGAACCGATGACCTGATGCACCGCCGCCACCGTTCCCTGTTGCCGCGCTGGCACCTCCCGAAGTGTTAATGAGGCCGCCGGACCCCGTTCCGCCAGCGGCAGAAGCGACACCAGCAGCACCTCCCGTTGCCGAGATAACCGAATTGAACGATGACGTGCCGCCAGATGTAGGCGAGGCACCCCCTACGCCAGCAGCGCCCACAGTATAAGGAAAGGCCGTCGCCGCCGTGACGCTCAAGATGTACTCGGCGTAACCCCCGCCGCCACCCCCATAATAGGTAGACGAGCCGGACGAACCGCCGCCGGCACCAACCACGGCGACCCGGTAGGTACCGGGCTGCAGAGTAATGTTGCGCGTGCCGGGGTTGTAGTCAAAGAGGATAATGGACGCCTTCATGGTCCCGTTTCCCTGACTGGTGTAACTGTTTGGAGGCGGCGCGCTCCCCACGAAATCAGAAAGTTTTGGCATTACACAAGCCTCCAATAAGTTGAAGCGGCTTCAATCGTGAATTGATAGTCCGAGACATTGGCCAGGAAGGTAGCGGCAACATTGGATGGAATATTGCCAATGTTGTTACCGTTCCCGTTGATGGTGAGATTGTTCGTGCCCCATGAATTCTTGGCGTCGATGAAGGTATAGACACCAATCAGAACAGAGGTTAGAGTCAGCGTGATCGGCCCGCCAGAAGTATCCACCAGGTACGTTCCTGGGCCGACGTTCTGCGATGTGCTGACGATGATGCCGGTGATGGAGACGTTGGGGGTTCCTCCGTCCACAATGTCGCCCAGCGCATTGTTGAATACCGCCAAATGTCCGGGCGTAATCACGCCAGCCCCTTGATCGAGACCCGGTGAAGCGCGTACTGTCAAATGGACAGAGGTTCCGTCAAATCGCCCGTCTGCAATGTTGCCGCCGATCAGCTCATTCCCCACCAGAGGCTTCGGGCCTAATGGCGTGTCTCGAACTACCGGGAAAGAGCCAAAGCTGCCTACCGTAACCGACGTAGCGCCGGAGTTTGTCTGGGAAGCGCCAACGAGCCATGAAATGCCGGTGCCCGCCGGGAAATCCAGCATGGGGCCAGCGAGGATTTGCGCGTTCCCGGAACCCGTGCTAGTACCGCACCAATAGGATTCCATCAGGGGAGACGAAGAAGTCCAGACCGCCGTTGATGCTGTTCCTGTCGTGGTGCATATCCACAAAACAGAATGCACCGTATCCCACAAGAGAGACGACGAGAGCGCCCCGGAGGTGGCGGCAACACCGGCTACATTCCCATTCGGGTTTCCAGCATAGGTGAGACCATACGAAAGATAAAGCCATCCGGTACCCCCGGTATCTGGGTCCGTCGTGTTATTTTCAGCGGTAGACAGCCACCACGATCCTCCTACCGCGCTCGTTAAGATGGCACCTTTGGGGTAGCCGCCAATCGCTGCAGAAAATGTCGCGTCATATGCAACCGGTCCTTCTGCATTGGTCCACTGAATCCAGGCCGTGATCTCGTTGAGGATGCCGTTCATGTCCTGGCCAAACGGCGGAACACCGCCCGATCCTTCGGCAAGGAAGGTCAGCGGCGGAAACCCATCATTAAGCGATGCGGCACCGGGCGTGATCGAGATTTGCGAAGCCTCGGGAATCGGACGGATGTAACCCGACCCCGCGTTATGCGCAAATGGCATCGGAAACTTGGCCGGAATTTGTGAGCTTTGCATAGCGTCCCTAGATTTGAACGATGGTGTAAGACACGCCGCACGGTTTCGGCAACACGCCGGTCCCGATGATGGCCATGTCAACCGGAGTCAACGTGAAATTGAAGGTGTACGTCATGGTCATGTTCTCGCCATCGGTGCACCACGCCCCACCGCGACCCGCCCAGACATAATTCATGAGCGCGTTGATGGAAATGATCGAACTGTTGCAAACATTGGCAGCACCTTTGGCCAGGACCAACGTCCTGAAGGCGGTATCAGATAGCGCAACAACGCCCTCCCCCATGTCGCCGGAATAGAACGGCGACTGGTTAAAGGGGTCGGCGCTCAAGGTTCCCGCTTCCTCGAAACCAAAGAACTTGCCGGTGACTTTCAGGTAACGATTGATCCCAACGATTGCGCCCCAAATGTCGAGGCCGAAGCCCTGCGCTGTGTTGACGTTCCAGACGTAATCGTAGAAATTCTCAATGTCCGCCGAAGGGTCAATGTTTTCAGCGATGCTGGTGAGCAGGCCCAGCATGGCAGGATCGTTTGCATATTCGCTGATGAGCGTTTTCTGCCAATTAAAGCCTGGGTATCCGATGCTCGATACACCGACCTCGAACTGACCAATTCCGGCCATTACTGGATCACGCGCACGTTGTAAACGGAGGCCGTTGGCGTTCCGGCAACGATGGCAGTCACCACCACTGTCACAGTCCCTGCCGAAGAAACGTAGCCAGCCCATGACATTCCGGCACCTGGGAAAGTAACGGGCGAAACAATGACGGCCATACCCGTCGTAGCCCCCGCAATCGAAACAGTGCCCGTGGCATTAGCCCCGGCAGCAAGCGCAGAGCCGCCAATAGAGCCGGAAGTCCCCGATAGCGCGGGAACAATGCCTAGCGCAGTTTGCGCTCCGGTCAGCGTCGTAGCCCCGGTGCCACCATTGGCGATGGCAACAGTCCCAGTGACATTAGAGGCCGTCCCTGTCGTGTTCTGGTTGAGTGTCGGCACATCAGCGGCTTGAATCGCCGATATGACAACATTAGTGCCATTGCCGCGCAGGTATTGGCCCGAGGTCGCGGCACCGGCCAGGTTATTCATGGCCGCCTGCGCTGTGATAGCCCCCGTTCCACCCAAGTTGATCGGCAATCCTGCAGCGTTGTAGTCCAGCTTGTTGGCAAAATACGAATTCCACTGGTCAGCCGTGGGGACTTGTCCGTAATACAAGCCGGGGCTGGTCTGGGGTCCGGCAACCGCGATACCGATACAGGCCAAAAACAGGATTAAAAAGCGCATGGAATGCCTCACGAAATCAAAACCACGATGTTGCCACTTGAAGTGACGGGAACCTGTTGCGGGGTGAGCTGCACCGAGGTTTCGTCAATGGAAATGGCGTCAATTGTTCCCGATGAAACCGTTTGCGAATTGCTCACCGTGTAAGTTCCGGTACCGCCCGAACCCGTCAGGAATCCAGTGATGGTTGTGCCCGGTATCACGACTGCGGACACCAGCAGTTGATTGAGCGCGATGGTGCCCGTGACAGCGGTCACCGTCAGCGTTGTTCCCGAGATAGAACCCGTGATGACGGCGGTTGGCGTTTGTGTAGACGCGTCAATGCTGATGGAGCGGATCATGGCCCAGCCACCCAGCGCGGCAATCCCGGCGTAGTAACGGCTGGGCAGAATCGTGGCATCAATTCCAGCCGCCGGACCACCGTCTGCACCGGTTAGCGCGGCCTGAATTGCGCCCTGGATCAGCGTGAGGTAATTGGCCGGAATATTGGCGTTCTGAACGAGTGAGACCTGGTAATAAATCTGCACTTCAGCAGCCGTCTGCCAGGTGGCCGAATAAGCCATGGGCGGCGTTAAACTGTTGTCGTAGCCGTTATAGGTCGTATTCCCGTTGTAAGCGCAGCCCGGCGCTTTTTTGGTAATGATGGCATCCGCAATGGCTGCCGAACTTGCAGATCCCGCCACGCACAGGTAGATCGAATTGGGCGAGATTTGCAGGCCGCCAATTTGCATGGGTTCCGAGGAAACCGTCAAAGACGTGCTGATCGTCCACGACAATCCCGATCCTCCGGTGATCGTGACCCCAGAAGGGATGCCCTGGCCAGAAACATATTGCCCGATGGCGATGCTGCCGCCTTCTGTGATCGAGCCGATCGTCAACGCGTTTCCGGAAATTGAGGCCGTAACCAAAGCATTCCAGCCGGTGGCGCCGGTCCAGCTATTCGGGTTTTCGTCGGCATAGACAAAAGTCACGCCAGACACATTGGCAATCGCTCCCGCAAGGGAAGCCACCATGCCGCTTGAATTTGCGGCAATCGTCTGCTTTCTGCGCGCTTCAAAGGCGAGGCGCGTTTCTACGTTGACACCCAGGACGCCATCAGCGAGATTGGTAACGCTCTCCCACCCCGGAACCTGCGACAGATTGTAGATTTTTGTTAGCGTTCCCGCAGGGCACGGAATCGGTCCCGTTGCGTTGTTGGCAAAGACCGCCGTGGTGGTGCCCCCTGTCGGAATCGTGACAGGGGCCGTCAGAGAGTAAATGTTCCCCGAAGTGTCTACGGCCAGCGCATTGACCGGAATCACAGTATTCGGCAAGCCCGTTACGTTGCAGGTGACCAGCGTAGGACTTGCCGGAATGCGGGGGCTCATGCCGAAAATGGCGCCGAGCGCATCCTGCCAGCGGCCAGACGAAAACGCGGGATTGATCTGATTGAGGATGTAGGCGATCTGGCCGTTCTTGTCAGCAATCGCGGCGGATTCCGTGGTTGCAATCTGCCCTTGTGGGGTTTCCAGGGCCGGGTTGAGATTGCCGCCAAATGCCGCGTTAATATCCGCCTGGGCACCCGCAAGGATCTGGGCGGACGTGGGAATGACAAGGCCCGTGGGTGTGAACTGAATCACCGGCACGTTGGACATTAGAACGTCACTCCTATTTTCTGACCATTTTGGTCAATAACCTCGATAGTTCCTGTGAGGCCACGATTGGAAAGATTAAGCCCTACCGTCTGCGCGGCAACGACCTGGGGGACCGTCAAAGCCGCCTGTTCCAGAAAATTGCTCACCAGGGCGCGTGCGGGACGTTTGCCTAAAACGACCGTCTGGTAAGGGATGCCTTTGGAGGTATCGTAGAACAGTTCGCCAGCAAACAATCGACAGGCACTTGCCACGTCCTGAGCGATGGCGTATTCCGCCGTGGCCATGGCAATGTTGCCCGACGCATCAACGGTCATGCCCCATTCGGGAGTGAGATAGATGGTATCCATCAGGTCAGGCTCCACTTGGTCGCAAAATTACCGTTGATGACAGCGCCGCATCCTGCAACGGCACCATTGAGAATGACTTTCTTGCCGCCAGCGGTGGCCTTGGTGGAATTTCCCGTGACCGGCGTCACGCCGTGACCCGTAATCGGGCAGGAATGCAAGTCACCGTCCACGCAAACCGAACCCTCGGGCGTCTGGAATTTCGCCCCGGAGGCCGAGGTCATGGCGCCCCCATGGCTCGACGTTGAGCCCAGAATTGCAACACCCGAACTCATGCTGAAATTGTCCCGGTAACTGTCAGGTTTCCGTTTACGGTCGCCGTCGGCGTCGTGATGTTGGCGGCCGATGTTGCGTTCACATCCACCGTGGGCGCGGTAACAGTTGCGGTCCCGGTCACGTTGGCATTGAGGTTGCCCGATACCGTCAGGTCAAGGGTTCCTGGCGCGACGATGTTGATGCCAGCAGCGGTCAGTTCGATGTACTGGTTTGGCGTTCCGTTGAGCATGCCGCCGAAGTACATGCCATCCGCCCAGTCATTGCGTCGATGCGTGGCCGGAACAGCGGCGGCAAGCGTTGCCTTGACCGTCGATATGTCCTGGTCCGCAAAGACTGCAACGCCAATGTCGTTTACCTGCGGATCGATGATGATGGCGTTTCCGCCGCCCTGAAGCCTGAAATATGGAAGGCTGTAAATGATGCCATGAGGTATCGCGTTCCCCTGCCCATCCACCAGATTCACCAGCGGCGTTACGTCCACGGTTCCAACAGGTGCAACACCACCACCGTGCACGGCAATTACTTGGACCAGCGTGGCATGGTTCGCCCGGTTCAGTATTTGCCGGACAATGAACGAGATCTGGTTGAACTCACCACGCCCCACGAGTTCCGTGAGCGTGCCCTGATAGCCTGAATTACTCACCGAACTGGAACCCCGTTAAAGTGGTAAACCATTGACCCATGGGCATTTCCGACTCAAGCACATGGCTGACCGTCAAAACCGACCAGCTCCGATTGGCGCCAGGAGCGATAGAGCCCGTGACATTCATCTGTTGCCCCAAAGCGGCTTGGGGGATGAACAGCGTTTTGATCGAAATGAAATTCTCTGACCATTCGGGATAGCCGATCATGCCTGTCGCGGGCGAGATTTCCAGCGTATCCACGTTCGTCGTGCGGTAAGCCCCTTGCGGCCAGATGGCCAAAGTATTGCCTTTGACCTCATAGAAAACCTGGCCTGTCTGCGCCGCCGTTTTGATCTGATCCCAGATGGAACCCGTCAGATAAAGGTGCGGCATGATCTGCGACACCCCTGAGTTCTCGAACTGAAGCCCTGCCTGTTGTGCGAGCTGGGAAAACACGCTGGCCACATCCGCCCCTGCAGGGAACGAGTTGGGGGTCGCCGGTTGGATGGCGGCTAAACCAGCAGATTGCGCCATGATTACAAAGGGCACATCGGGTGCCTGATTCATGGCCGCGTGCGCCTGAAAAATCATTCCCGAGAAGATGGTGGAGAGCGACGATCCCGCGTCTCCGGCTGCAATCGTCAGGGAATTGGCTCCTGCAGCCTGCAGGTTAACGGGGCCGATGCGCGTCAGCCGATTCATTACGTCCAGTGACAGGCCGTAGATAACCGCTTGCGCCGTTCCTTGCGCTGTTCCCCCTACCGTGGCCACGGCCACAGAAGCCCGCAACCCAGACAGGGTGATCGTATCGGACACCGTATCGCCGAAGGTTCCCGTGCCCAGGGTGATAGTGAATGACAGTTGTTTTTTTTGCATCAGATCACCGCCGGCACTTCGGCAGGCGCGAAATAGATCAATTGGTACTGCGTGCCCAGCCCCGTATAAACCGGGTCGGTTTCGGTTTGCGTGTCCACAAAGGCCAGGTCTCCAATGAAACCGAGGTACTTGTCGCGCACCAGATAGGCGCGATCAACGCAAAGCTGCCCCTGAAGAATGGGGGTTCCCAATACCGACAGGTCCATATAGAGACCGGTTGAGAGCGTGTAAATCCGAAACGAGCACACCTGTCCGTTCAGGGTCACCCGAAACGATTGGCTAGGCTTTGCCTGAAGGGGAATGGTTAACATTACCAATCGCTCCCCGCCGCGATCCCCCAGCTATTGGTATCCGCCAGCGGCTGAGGCGTTACCCCTCCTACGGACGTATCCGCCTGATCCGACGGCAGGACGGTATCGGTGGGGCTTGGCATGCCGGTGGAGGTCGCCGGATTGGTTTGCGCGGAATTGGGCACCAGACTGGAATAGCTCACGGTCTGGATGGCGCGCACCTCTTCAAACAGGCAGTTCACCATGACAAGGCCGGCCCCGCGTGAGGCTTCCCGGCGCAAGTCGTAAGTGGTGCAATTCATGTTCGCCCAGGTTTTTTCTGGCGTTACAATCGTGTACAAATTGGTGTCTGCCACCATCTGATCGAGGGTTGCCAGAAAGTTGGAGCGATTCGTCACAGAACCCCCGGCGGCCATACGCACTGAGATCCTGTTGGGGACTTTGACCTTGTTGTAGGTGGTAAACGACCCGGCTTCAAGGGGTGCATCGCTCAACGTGTTGGGGACAATGGCATCGACGCCAAAAAAGGTATCTGGCGTAATCGCAAGGTTTCCCGACGAATCAAAAACACCCCACTGGGTCACAAGGCCATTAAAGATGCTGGCGACGGTGGAGGGCAGCAAAGACAGCGTTGCTCCGACCAAAGGATTCTGCAACAACGGTGCGCCGAAGAAGCTCATCGGACCCCCGTATTGATCTGCCAGGCCAGATTCTGATTGCTCAAGGCGTGACGCAAGTCACCGGCTATGCCGTTGGCGTCTTTGGCTTGGGTGTTGATCGTGATCTGACCAATGTTGGTTTCGGCTGAATTGGTGGAGTTGTACGAACTCGCGTAACGCGCACCGTTCTCATGGGCAAAGATCGCCTGGCTGATGGCGCCCAGGTTCCGAGCCGTCAGCGTGGCGTCAGGATTTAACCCCGTTTGCTTGGAAACGTCCCGGATATAGGCATCCGTATTGTTTTCCGAGGCTGGCGCATACTTGGAAATGAGCTTGCGGATGGTGTCGAAGCGGTTCTTCAGATAGCCGTTCAGTAGGGCAATGTCCGCCCCTTTCCCCGCCTCCATGTCGCCGAATACCGCAAAACCGTCCGCATCCTGTCCGGTAGCCCCCATGCTTCGCGCAAAGGCCCCGAACTTGATGTTGCCGGGATTATTGTTACGAATGCCGCGTGGCATGCCGGAATTGACCATCTTTCCGACCTCAGCGTCTTCGCCCTTGTTGAGATCATCCGAATGAAAAATCATTTCCAGGGCGACCCCAGCCATATTCAGCATCTTCATAACCGACGCGTATTGGGCCAGGGAAGCCAGAGCCGCGCCAACCTTGAGAATCGCGCTGGCAATGCGCAGGAAAACGCTGGCCACCTTCAAGGCAATCAGGGCTTCCAGCACCACCTTCCAACCGCCTACCGATTGCGCGGCATCGTCAGCGGCCGACACAAATTTACGCATGGCTTCCACGCCAGAATTCACCCATCCCTTGATGGTGTCCTGATGGTCAATGGCCCATTGCGCGACGCGACCCAGATGCGCGCCCAATTCTTCCAGGGCAGGCGTCAAGGCAAACAGGATCGTACGCCCAGTCTGCGAGAACGATTCGGTGAGATTGTTCCAGCGTTGCTGCAGTTCTTTGGCTTGTTTGCCCTTTTTCTCATCCAGCCCGACGATCTTGGCGTTGATCTCAAGCTGTTTTTGAAGTTCAAGCGTGCCCATTTTGAGCAAATTGAATTCATTGAGCCCAATGCCCATGCGCTGGCTAGCAAACTGAAAGGCTCGTGATTCTCCGTATTTACCCACCATGTCATGGATGACACGGGCCATGCCCATCAGGTAGGTCTGGGAATCCTTGATTTCGCTGGTTTTGCCACCCAAGGCCAGAAACCCGGAAACGCCCTGCGAGGCTACGCCATTATGAAATGCCGCCACCTCCTGGCTCGCCTTGAGGATCTGGTTCGCCATGCCCTCGGCGGTGCCTCCGGCATTCTTTGCGGCCAGTTGCCACGCGGCAAGGTCATTGATACCCGTCCCCACCACTTCGCTCAACCGTTCGAGGTTGGCCACATTGGTTATGGTTGAAGAGGCAAACTCAACCATTCCCTTGCCCGCAGTGAAGAGGCTCAAAAACAACAGCAGCTCGTTGCGCGCCTTGGCAAAGGCGTCTACGGTTTTACGGGCGTTATCATTGATCTGTTTCGTGCGCGCTGCCTGAATTTCGGCCAGTTTCTTTTCGGATTCAGCAGTCTTCTTGGTGCCGTCATCAACCTTTTTTCCAAGCGACTCCGTGGCTCTTTCCGCCTCTTTGGAGCCTTTCTTGAAGCCAGACGGATCAAGGCCCAAGGTCACCAGCAGAGAGTCGATCACATTAGCCACGGTTGGCCTTCCTTTGCATTATTCGCTGGTTCTCGTTGTCCACAAAGATCACCTCCAACATGTCGTAGGCATCCTCGATGCCGTACACCGTGCTGAGTTCGTGCAGCGTGGCCATTTTTGAAGAAACAAGAATGCCGATGATGGTGGGCACGTTTACGTAGGAGATCAGACCGTCCCCATCAGCCCCCCCTCCTACGCTGAGGGGCTTCCTGTTTTTAGGAACTCTGTGTGCAGGTCGTACACTGCCTTGCGCAGTTTCAGCAGCGTTTGCACCTCTTCTACGTCTTCGTCGATCAAGGGACGCGTGAGATTGGGTTGGGCCGGTGTCGGGATGTATTTCACGCAAGTCATGAGATCGTCCCAGAGAGGAACCACAGACTCATAGGGCACCCGCGTGAATGCGGCAAGTCCCATGGAGACCAATCCGGCAAAACCCTGATTGGAGAGATCATCAGGCACTTCAACGCCCGCGTTGAGCAGGGTGAAGAATGCCCGTAAGCACCACTTTTCGGCATGCACTGCCGACATTTCGGTAATACGGAAGGTCTTGCCGGTGTCGCGCCCAAAATCGGCTACGAAATCAATTTCTTTGCGCATCAGACCGGCGTCCGCAGGACGTTATTGAATTCCAGGCCAAAGCGGCGCGGCTGCATGACTTTCTTGGCGCTGGACATCGTGGACCCTTTCTTGAAAAAACCGTTGTTGAAGACGTAGACCATGCCCAGGGACGGGATCATGATGGAGGCCGAACAGGACAGAACCTCGCGCTGTGCGTCCTGGTAATCCATGATCAGATCCATCACCACGTTGGAATCCGAGTCGGCCTGCAGGGTGAATTCCAGGGGAACCGGGTAAGGCGTGTAACCCCCAGAGAGCCTGCCGTCGATACCCATAATGGTTTCCACCATCTCGACTTCGGCGGCCGTAAAGGCGTCGTCGGTGGCATAGCCTTGAATATGGATACCTACGGGGTACAGAGGGCTGACGGTGAGTGTAAAAACTGAATTTGCGGATGTGAGAGTGGCCATTTTTTACCCCTTAAATGACGGCAATGGAGCCCATGCTGATTTGTTGGACCGATCCGCCATCCATGTACCAAAGGTTGACGATGAAGGAGCCGCGTGCGGCGCGAACCTGAGCAGAAGGCGGCAGGATTTGCAGGTAGAAGCCGTGATTGGTCAGCGTCTTGTCGATGGTCACGCCTGCGGCCGCATTGACTTCGGCGGCTTGCGCGGAAGACAGGGAAACTCCGGTTTGGATGCTGCCGAAATTGAGCGCCTGGTTGATGGGGTCCATGCAGGCCGCACGTTGCAGATTTGCGCCTGCATTGTTGTAGGGGATGCTTGGGGTATTCGCCATCAGCGTGACGAGCGCCAGTTGAAGCTGGCTATTCAGGTAGATTTCGTTGCACAGCACATCAAAGTATTTGTACTGGCCCGTCACTGTCCCCGGGACCAACCAGGTGAAGTTCTGATTTGCGGTAGCCACCGAAGACACGGCGTTCCAGCCATTGGCTTTCAGGTTGGCGTACTGAGTGTCGCTGGTAACGCTGGCTGCAACACCGTTCTGGTACTTGAAGGCAAAGGTGATGCGGCCATCGGTCTGGGTGAAATTGATGGAGGCCATCGTTCCCAGAACGAGTGCGCCGGCAAGACCGAGGGGGTCGGCTACAGGGTCGCAATAGACGGGTACCACGCTGCCGTAACCAGCCGCGACGATGGTAGGCAGTACGGAAGTGTCGGTTGTGGCAATCGCCGTTACGTTGTCATCCCACATCACGTAGCCGAAACGATTGTTCTGCGCGCTGGCCCACTGGGCAAAGGCCTCCTTGTCCGTGGTGGAGGCGTTGAACGAGGTCATGAAACCGCCCCAGTTCTGCGTGATGGCAGTAATCGCAGGCATCGCCGTGGCAGGCGTCATGGCGGCAGCGCCTTGCGACAGAATGGCACCTTGCGCTTGAGTAAAGCCGAGGTCGGTGGCGAGCGTTCCGGAGGGATAGGCAATCGTCGAGGTTGTGCCGGTGGTTCCAGACCACACCACAAAGGCATTGAGTTGCGCGTTGTAAGTCACGCCGGGAGCGTTAACTGTCAGGCTTTCGCTGGAAATGGACTGGGTTGCAGAAACCGTGTAGGTGCCAATGCCGCCCGTTCCGGTCAAGAGAGCGGTTACATAAGTGCCCGCAGTGACCCCGGTACCGCCGATTACATCGCCTACAGAAATCGTGCCGCTGGCAATGGCCGTTACCGAAAGTGTGGTTCCTGAAATCGAGCCCGTAACCCCGGTTGCAACAGAGGCGCCTTCTATGCCCAGATTGGTGGCCAGCAATTCAGCGGCGGCAGTAAAACTCGTAACAGCGCTGAAACTCACGGAAGCCGCACTCTTCGGGCTCCCGTCGATGGTCACATCAAAGGCGCCAGATAAGGCTTGAAGCTGGGTCAGGGTCATTGTGCCCAGGGAAGCAGAACGCGCCCAGGCGGATACGGCGGTATCCGAATACTGGGAAACCAGCAGGGTTCCGGGTGTCTGCGTGCCGTTCAGATAGCCTTCAAAGTAAATCTCGGACTGCTGATATTCGGTAGAGGAGAGACCGAAGAAATTGCCCACTGCGGTTGCGCTGGCAAAGCCGGGAACCGTGCCGATGGCAACCATGGGATTGTTGGTCAGCAGAAGCCCGTTGAGCGCCAGGGCATTACCGCCTGCCGACAGCACCCCCGGATTGATTTGTGCAAAATTATTGGCTGAAACGGTCATGGCTTAGGCTCCGTATGTGGTGAGCGCGTTAATCAAATTGGGAACTGCGGGAGTTCCGGTTGTGGTGGTTGAAAGCGTCGTTACGGGGTTGAATTGCATGTAAATCTCGAAGGTCCAGCGTTCCAGGTACTGGTCTTCACCCGTAACCACGGGCATCTGGATCGGGTCGCCCGCATAGAGGGGGGCAATGTCATATCCCGAACCTGAAAAAGCGTCTACGGCCAACTCATCGCGGAAAACGGCGCCGAGAAGCTGGGCTGTATCGCACGCAGTGGCCCCGTAACAGTCCACGCGCATGGAGAACTCCATCGGCTGCAAAATGGTTTCCGTGGTGATTGTGGGAAACGCGTCGGTATTGGTTGCCAAGCGCTTGATTCCCGAAGGCGAGAGCGCGACAAAATCCCCCACCGGCATGGCCGCCCGGTTCACTGGTGTGCGAATCACCGGCAGGGAAATTAAGGTCAAAAAAAACGACCTTACGGTCGTAAAAACATCGGTTTCGAGAATACTGACGGATACGGTCATCAGGACACCTGCATGGTTATGCCCAGAGAGACCCAATCCGGCCAACGCTCAAGGACGGCGGTCACGAGATAGGTGTAATTACCAACCGTCACCAGGTCGCCACCTTTTCCCAGAACCCGGAACACGCCTTCAAAATCTCCGTTGAGATACAGCTTTTGCTGCACGGACTGGATGTTCATGGCCTCCAATCGACGCAGGTCAGCGGTAAACAGGGATTGCATTTGTCCGGTCGCCTGGATCGTGTTGTAGGTCGGGATCTGGGTGCCATCGGTACCGTAGGTAAATCCCGTGCTTTGCTGAATGGTCACGGCAACCTGCGGATTTATGGTGTTGACCGCACCGGAGACGATGTTATTCAGATTCACCGACAACCCCCTGGGCCGTAGCCAACATGTACCCCGTATCTACCAAAGGCTTGATGGATGGCGCGTTGTCGGGCTCGTTTCGCAACACCTTTGCGGCGGCTTCCCCTACCGTTTTCCCTGTAACTACCAGATTGGGGTCCGCAGCACGCATGCCGCGCAACATCAGCGTGATCGGCGAGAGCGCCGGTGTGTGGACTTCGGCAATGGACTTCTGAACGCCTGTTGCACCTGAAATGGCGATGGCTTCCAACACCTGACGGCCTTCAATGCGGCCATCCAGCACTTTGTTCACGCCAAGGCCCAGTTGACGAACCCACGTCTTCTTGTCCCGCTCAACGGTAGGCTTAAGAATTGGGCGCGCAGGAATATTGACCTCGGGCGCACCGAATTCGGCAATGGCGGCCACGTACGCTACCGGTGTGCCATCCTTGTACTTGGCGCTGGGAAACCAGCCGATCTTGGCCTCAATTCCTTCCATTTCAGCCGGAACACGATCAAGGACAGCCTTGATCTTGTCGAAGCTGACTTGCTTCAAAACAGGCCACCGGCCTTACGAAATGCGGCTGTTTCAGGCAGTCCGCCCAGAGACCAGCCCCCTGCGGATTGCACGTTCAAAAGCGCCCAGAGTTGTTGGCCATAAGGGGTGCTGGAAAGCCAGTACTCCCAGGCAGAACGGAATGGAGGGGGCGCAAAAGCGACGGATACTGATCCCTCTGTGGCGTTGTTGATGGGTTGCGTCATCTGCCCCTGGTTGATGTTGTTGGCAATCGTCAGCAGGTGACAGGTCAGCAATTGCAATGCGTAATCCAGCGTTGAACCGTTGAGACCGTCCGAGTTATCGTTCTGGTCCATGTAAGACCCGGCAATCGCGTACCAGGAATTGACCATGGCATCAGGAAATGTCACCAGATTCTGAAATGCCGTGAACGTCGCCCGGAAGGTCGCAAGGTTCAATACGCTGTGTGAGGCCATTTACTTTTTGAGTACCCGAGGCTTCTTTTCGTCCTGGAAGTCGGCAGGCGTGAGAGGCGCGGAAGGATCGTCCGGCCCCATGTCGGCCACCACCTTTTCAGGGTCAGCGTTGGACTCCTGCATCACCACAGCGCCGTTTTTCAGGTGCATTTGGAAGACGCGATTGCGCTTGAGGATTTCAGCTTCTTCCGCCGTGACTTCAGTGTGAATCCCCAGGGGGGTGATGAGGTTTTTTGTTGCCACCCCGGCACCCCCACGGATCAGGACCGACTGCCCCCGGATCGGGAGGTCTGCACCCCCAGGAATCCAGTCCACGTACTGAACGCTTGCCGCCATCTTGGAGAAAACGTGCATTTTTTTCGCCATGATTACAGGCCCGTCTGACGATAGACAGCAATGGGGCGCTTGACCATCACGCCCGCCGTGGCGTTACTGTAGTCCTCGATGTAGGACTTGCTGCGCTTCTCGACGCCCAAGGTGATGAACTTCGAGGGCACCACTTGCGCGAAGGTCATACCGCCGTCCGAGCCGCCATCATTGAGCTTTTCGGCGTAGTAGTAGGCCACGTTAGCGCCCGAATTCGCCGCCCCCAGTTCCGGCGCGGAAATCACGCGGATGTTGGGATAGTTCTGGGTCAGCCAGTCGCGCACCGTGAGGCCGGAATAGGTCGTGGTCACGGTGAGGTATTGGTAGACTTCCATGGCGAGCGCCAGCGTGATCGGATCCTTCTGCACGTCGATCTGGTCCATGCTCTGAGTCTGAAGACCGGCGAGCGCAGTACGAATGTCAGCCGTGATAGTGATGAAAGTACCTGTAGACCAGCTCCCCGTGGGGGCAGAAACATAGGCCGGCAAGTTGGGGTCGTTGAGGAATCCGTAAGTCTGGCCGGAGCCATCGTTGTAGCCGTAGAACCCGACGCGGTTGCGCTGAATGTCCAGCATGACAGCGGCACCGGCACGCTTTTCAGCCGCCGAAGCAATGCGAACGCGAGCGGCCCGCGCTTCTTCCAACATGCCGACACTCATGCCCTGCTCAAACCGGACTACGGAGCGCGCAACATAGTTGGCGTTCCACGATGACAGCGGCACGTTGGTGTAGTCGCCATAGGGCTGCGCGGTGCCTTCCGGTTCCAGAATCCCCTGAACGACTTCTTCGTCTTCCCAGGAGCCGACGGTCTGAATACCAATCAGGTCATCGATCTTCCGGGCGGCAGTGATGACGCGCACGAAACCCGGCAACCAGTTCTGCAGGAACTGGATGGGGGTGGTGATGCTGGCAGTGGTCATCGCTGAAAGCGGTACCGGGGTGAGACCCACATCATCGCCCGCATCCATACCGATGCCGTCCATCATCTGGCCGACAATGCCAGAAGGGATACTGATGCCGATCTGCGACAGCGCCAGATACCCGTTAACGTCCTGCTCGGTGAGCTGCAAAGGCCGCACATTGCGCGGCTCAATGCTGGAATGCACTACAGAAAGTTTCTTTGCCATGGTTGCGGCTCCTTAATTGGTCAAGCGGGCAACAGCCATGCCAGCGCCGGATTGGGGGAACTTCTCGATCACTGCGTTGGGAACCAGTGCGTAACCTGCCGGAGCCTCGCTATTCGCGGTCATAGGCTGGCTCGATACCGTAGCCGTATCCACGTTGTAGGTACCGTTGCCGCCAGTGCCCGTGCCGAGCGACAGGATGCGAGCCAGAATTGCGCCCGTGGCCGAATACAACACGGAACCCACGCCCAGATTGCCGGTGGCACTCATGCCGGAAACCGTCAGCACGTTGCTTGCAACGACGCCGGTAAAGGAAGCGGTGGGGGCCACGGTGCCGATAGCGCCCGTGGTGGTGTTGTAGGTCAGCAGGTCGCCGATGTTGCAGGCGGCGGGAACCGAGACTGTGAGTTCGCCCATCAGCGCGAATTCGCCCTGGACGTTGTTGGGTACCGTCAGCGTGGGACCGAGAGGGCCGAGAGCGGCTGTGCCAACCGAGGCGTATACCTTGGGGTTCGCCAAGATGCCGACGAAGACGCCGGTACCACCCGCGCCAAAGGTACCGCCCGAAGCGGCTTGCGTGAAGGCCGTGGCGCCGACGATGTTATAGGCGGCAGAGGCCGAGTTGATGAGCCCTGTCTGGACACGCTTGGGGCCATCAAACTTGATTTCGCCCGGCTGCCCGAAGGCGTAATCGTAACGTACGGTAGATTGGAAACCCATGATGGTCTCTCCTTATTGCGCGGCAGGCGCGAGGTAGGTTTTGAGGAAGTTCGGGCTTTCGCTGGCGTCCATGGTGGTCACGGGCTTGGGCGCCTTGCGGCCATGCAGATAGCCGGTCAGGACCGCCAGTTCCGCACCCTTGGGAGCAGCAATGCCGAGCTTCTTGACGCCGTATTCGGCCACTTCGGTGTGCGTCATTTCGGAAGCATCGAAGGTGCCGATGAAATGCGAGAGTTGCTCGGCGAGCTTGTCGCGTTGCCCCACCTGCACCAGCATTTCTTTGGCGTCCATACCGTGAGGGGCTTGCGCCAGGGCTTTGGCTACGGCATCAGCAACGATGCGCTGGACTTCTTTGGAGTCCATCCCTTCACCCTTTTTTTCTTCTTTTTTGCGCTTTTCCTCTTCTTCAGCATCTTTGGCCGCCTTGTCTTCGGCTTCCTTCTTGCGCTTTTCTTCTTCCTCGGCGTCCTTTGCGGCTTTGGTCAGGTCATCGTCCTCGTCGTCTTTCTTTTCTTCTTCCTTGAGTTCTTCGGCATCCATCACAGCCTGCATGGAGGCGAGCTTGTTGAGCCCAGGAGCCAGTTGGGTGACGAGCTTCTTCATTTCGGGATCTTGGTCGGCGAGCGCGATGACTTTCCCCATCGCAACCCGCAGTTTGTTTGTTTTACGCATGGGAAAAATCTCCTTGTGATCGATCGTAAAAGTGAAACCATCTAGCACTGCAACATCCGGACCCATCCGTCCGTGATCTACGGATGCAAGATGGTTTCCTCGGATTTCTTTCTGGATGTACTGGTAGGATTGCCCTTGGTACACCCCAGGTGAATATTCGTATTTCGAGCGATAACCGACGCTCAGTTCCTCCTTGCCGCTCGCAATGCGATCCGCGTGGGCGCGGCTGAAGACCTTGATGTTTCCCTTGAGCATCCCATCGGCAGGATCGAAGTAGACCTGCTCGCCAACCACCCCCTCGATGCCCTTTTCTTCAGGGGCAATGCCCCCGGCGTCGGGATCACCGAGCAGCCGTTTTGGATGGTCATTGGTCCACGGAACGAGCTTGAAAGATTCAATGGTCTCGGGGTCTGACAGAGATTCAGCGGGGCGGTAGACCCAGAACAGTTCGTCAGGAGGCAAATCCTGACTGATGAACTTGCCCGAATATTGGAAAACACCGACCTTCGAGAGCGGGTTGCCCTGAACTTCAAACCATCCGTTAATGTCTTCGACGCGGCGGGATTCGGTATCGTCGCCATGAAAGCCATTGGCATGAGCGGCAGCGGCCTGTTTCTCGGCCCCTGCTCGGGTTGGGTAGACGTGTCCGTGGTCGCCCCACTTCCAGCCGCCATCGACTTTACGAACGGGCATAGTCAATCTCCAAAATCAAGGACGGGTCGTAACACGCACCGGCAATTCGGCAGGTCCGAGGGAAAACCCCGGACTTCTTTGCCGTACATCACGCCGATCACGGGAGGATCGTCCATCGAATAAACCTTGCCGCTCATTTCTTCATGCAACTTTCTGGGATGAGCGCCGCCGCCCGAGTGAATCCACTCAAACTTGCGGATACCCGACTTTTTGAGCCGTTCGATGTTCGTGTGCGTGTAAACCTTGCGAGTTTGATCCAGGGCGGTGTTTTTGGCCCAGTTGCGAATGGCGACCTTATGGCGCGCCAGTTCCGGCATCAGGTCTTCCAGCCCGTTGCCGGAAACAATCGAGCGCATGACAGAACCGCCCAAATCCCCCAGATAACGCGAAGGAATGCTTTTAATCAGCGCCGTGGACTCAGCCGCACTTGCCGTCAGCATTTCCCGCATCTGCGCGGTGATCACCTTGGGGTCGATGGTGATCTGTTCGCCGGCAAACTGTTTGAGCGAAGACGCGACGGCAACCGCGCTATTGGCCTTCACCTGGTCCTGCATGCGCGGAACAGCGGCGCCAGCCATCAGCGAGAACCGGCGCTCCCATTTCTTCAACAGGCTGGCAAAGGTAATCCTGGCCTGTGAGCCGATGTTGTCATCCATGCCATAAGAACCGGCATAGTTGCTGGCACCAAAAAGGGTCTTCACCTCATGCTCGGCATCAATGAGCATGGCGTTGACCTCTTTCATGACGGCATCGGAAAAACGGGCACCGATACTGACCGCAAGCCTCATCTGGTTGCCGCGAACCAGAACGGGTTTAGGCTTCAGAATCCTCATCGGCTTCCTGGCGCTCGGCGGCTTCAATCGCGGTATAACCAGACTTCGGGTCATTGATAATGCGGTTGCGTTCATCAATGCCATCAATGGCGCCGGCCTGGACCAATTGATTGCCAGCCTGAGACTTGATCAGATTGATCTCGGCCTCTTCCTTGGCCGTCGGACTGTCCAGCGGGTTCCAGTCAATGGCGAGCAATGGCTCTCTTTTGAACTCCGGTTTGATCTTGGAGCGCACCACCAGTTGATGATGGCGCTCGATCAGCGGCGTTAAATCGTGGGTTTGCAAGGATTCCAGCTCTTCGTGATAGCTGCCTTCCTCATATTCCCCGGTGGCGTTGAAGCCTTTGGGCGTTGTTCCCAATAGCTTTGTGGCCGGCACATGGGCGGCGGCAGCAACGATCTGATACTGGGTCATGATGATTTCATCAAGGCCCGTCAGGGTGGTGTCAAACTGCTCCACCTGGTCGGCATCCTTGTCGGCAATCTTGACCTGCATGTTGTCGCGCATGGCAATCCACGCAGCCATGCGTTCATCGAACTGGGTCTTGTTGCCGTAAGCCGCCGCCACGTTGGTCATGAAGACCGTGGTGCGCTTCGTCATGGCCAACAGCGGGCCTTCGTTGGCGGTACGCTCGGCAGCGTAGACGCGCTCCATAATCTGCTGGGGAACCGGAACCCCGCCATAGATATAGGACGGCTTGAGCATGTCCGGCACTTCGGCGTTACGGAAGATGACGAGGTGCGAACGGTGGTACTTCTTGCCGTTGATCATCCACCAGGTTGGTTCATAAAAATACGCGCTGGCAGGATCAGAGGCGGCAGCCCCATCCAGCATGGGCGCGACCCAGTAGGGATCGACCTGGATGATGCCTTTGTACGATGCGGGTCTCACGCCGTCGATGTTGAACGGCTTTTCATAATAATCGGGGTCCGCGCTTTCCACGCTGAAGAAAGCGACCCGAACGCCGAAGATGCGCCCAAATCGGACAAATTCCAGCAGATGCTTGGTGAGTTTAAGCCGTTTATCCTCCGCCTTAATGGCCATGAGGATTTCTGGGTCAAGCTCCTTTTCATCGGCGCTGATGATTTCAAAGCCTTGGCGGATCGCGTCACGGGCCGGCATGGAGCATGCCTTTTCAATCAGCCAGTGCTGGGCCAGAATGGCGCACATGGGCGCACCGATGAAGGTCTGGCTGGCGTACCACATCAGCAATACGTCGGATATATTGGGTTGACTGCTATTCAGGCTCAACCCTTGGTACGCGGTTTCATCGTCATCCATACCAGTCCCGGTCAGGTCTGGTCTGGGGAGGACGGCGCGCATCCGGTCCATGATCTCGCCCCACATCATGCGCCGCTCTTTTTTGATCAGAGGGCCATGATCCTCATGGGTCGAGAAGATGGATTTCGAGGGCTCTGGTTCCGGCGCGGGCTTGGACTTGCCAAACAGTCGCTGCAGCAGGCTCATCCGAAAAACCCTCTTGATCGTTGGGGGGCAAACAGCATCACAAATGCGTCGGCCAGATTTGGAGACTTCACGTCGCGCTTGGCCAGATCCTTTTTGGATTCCACCTTGACGCGGCCGTTGCCATCGAACTCACGCTTTGGCGTGGATAGCTCAGACTTCAGCTTTTCCAGCATTGGGGTCTGGGATGAAATGCTGATCAGTTCGTCATCCCTGAACTTCTGGCCGTTTTTGACGGCGTTGTAGGTGTTGCGGAAGCGGTCGGCTACCGTCCACCAAGTCTGCGCCTTGAGATTGGCGAACTGATCCTTGTTTTTAATCGTGCCGGTGTAAATGGCCTCGGGGTTCATGACGGCCGATCCGGCGTTGAACTTGGTGTGCTGGACCTGAATGCCGTGCGCCGTGTTGAGTTCGTCGAATTTGGAGCCGCATCCGGCGCCGACCCCAATGGAGTCGTAGATGATTTCGGCACCGCGAGTCCGGGCATTGGAGAACGTCCGCGAGCATGACTGCAGGAGCTGGTCTTCCAGACCGTTCCATTCCTCGCACCAATCCACCGTGAAACCATGAGCCGATACATTCGCGCACTTGTCGTGGCCATCATCAGCCACGTCAAAACCAATCCGGCGCGAACCCGTGGGGGCAATTCCCAGCTTTAGGTGGGCATCAACAGCGGCCTCAATCCAGGACCGCATGATCACCGAGCCCTCCGAGTTCTCCCAGGGGACGCCCAGGTAGTAATGCTCGAAGGACGGATAGTCTTCCACCCGCATGGCCTCGATGCGCTTGCGCGAGGTCTCGGAGAGCCACGGGTTTTCGTCGAAATTGATCTTGCGCACCAGCGTATCGGCTGGCGGATTCACCACAAAACGCTGATAGACGTAATCGTCCTGAAACCGGGGGTTAAAGATGATCCAGTGCTGCGATGCCTCGCGCCGGAGGGTGGGGTCAATGATCTGCTGCTGTTCTTCGGTCAGCTGTTCCGATTCTTCGGACCAGTGAATATCGACGCCTTCCAGACCCTTTATTTCGTTGATGTTCCGGGCACGGCCATAAAACAGGAACTCGGAACCCGTGAAAACATGCTTGATCGTAGTGGTGTCGATCTTGAATTCATGCTGCAACCCGAACCGGTGGATGGTATCCACCAGCACCGTGAACACGCTGTCCGAAATCCGGTTCTGAAACTCCCGCGTAGCCAACAGTCGCATCTTGCACTGGGAGGCCAGAAACACGGCCATGCCTGCCGCATCCCACGTCTTTGTGGAATCCCGCCCCCCGTATAAGACCCGGTAACGAATGCCCGGCTTGGTCCAGAAGGACCGGAGTGCCGGGTTAAGACTCGGCTTGCTCGGCGTAGAAATCTGCGAGGGTGCGCCGGGGTTGCTCATCAGGGGTTTGTGGTGCGCCTTTGTTAGCGGCCAAAAGGGTCAGCCCCGTCTTTGCGGCCTCGTTGGCCAGATTCGTGAGGGCCCCAACATTCCGGAGCTGTTCCACTGTCTTCATGGGCTCGGAGTCATCAACCTTCTCGGCTTCAGAGTTGGCGATGATTGCCAGCTTGTGGGAAGTCATGGCACCGAATCTGGCGGCGCCAGCAAGGTGGGTGGAAATGTCTTTTAGTTCGTCGGCAAGATTTCTAACTTTGACTTGCAAACCAACGGGCAAACTTTCCATGGCGAGTTCAGCCGCAGCTAATTGATTTGCAACCCTTTTTACAGGCTTGGTTTGCAAACTTAACCGCTTGTTAATCGCCGTATCGCTGAGTCCGTACTCACGCGCCAGCTTTCTGACCGGCTCCCCACCAAGAACCCTTTTTTCAATGTCGCCCCACTGTTTTGGTGTCAGTTTGGACGGTCTGGCCATGAATCATCAATCCTTTGAAGTTGCCTCCGCCTGCCGCTTACACAGGGGGAGGAATTTGGAACCCCATGGGGCTCGACGCATCGGAGGCTGCCGGTTTTATGCCCCAAGCCCCGGCGTTGGGGTATATGGTATAGCGACTTCGGAATAAAAAACCCGGCACCAGGCGGGTAAAGCCCTGATCGCTGCAGATCGATGACCCGGGGCCCGTGAAGAGCGGTTGTGGGCGAAGGGATACTTTCCATGCCTTCATATGGCTGACGGATAACGCCCGGCGTTCTGTCGTTCCTTGCCTGTCTTGCAATCATGCGAGTCGAGAGGCCATAGGCAATCGACGCAAGCCTTTCAGAACGGCTGTTACACCCACAGGAACGATGACTGGCCCATGGGCTCAACTGGTAGCTTGTAGCCACCAGCCGCCAATCATCGCTGCTCTGGGCAGAAAAAAGCCTCGCCATGCTATCTGCGTGGTCGAGGCTTTGTAACGGGGCGGGTTGAATGGTTGCCGATCGCCAGGCTGCTCGCTCTCGGAGTCTGACGGGCGTTGCAATCGCCGCAACCACTTCCCCGCGTACTTCATACCCCATCGTTGCACAAATGGTATCAAAAAGTTGACGATTCATAGCGTACTTTTTTATAGCGCAAAATCGCTAGTATCCGACTCGCGGGCCATTTGCTTATGAAGCTCCACCAGGTCGAAGGTTTTGCGCTTCAACCCCTTGGTGGCCAAGTCGGCGCGCCGGTAAAATGTGGTTTCGTGACAGTTGAACTCATGGGCAATCGACTTCACGGGCTTGTCGCCGCATCCCGCATAGACCACGAGGAACGGAATGAATAGATTGTCAGGGAGCGCGCATACCACCAGGTTGAAAGCCGCCAGTTCTGGGCTCAACGGGGCGTTCGGCGGCAGTTTGTTGCTTGCCCGGGTGGTGAGCCGCGCCAAAATCCCGGCCTTTTCTGGGGGGGCAAAAAACCGCTTGGAATCGAGCCACACCACCCACTCTTTTGCCATATTGTATGCCCAGGTGTTACGCGCCATTCGCTTCTCCTGTGACCATTCGATAGTTGCAGTTCTTGCGCCCGTAACCGCCGGATTTCTTGATTGCGCAGCCCGGGACTGGCTTTAGATCGATTCCCCTCACGACAATCCGATAAGCGCAGGGGCCACATTGGGCGGTGACCCGGTGCTCGTTGGCTTCCCGGGCGGCGACCTCTTCAAATACTGGATCGCGGTGCACCTGGATCATCGAAAAACCTCCGGATGATTCTCCAGCACCCAGCGCATGGTGCGGATCGCGGCCCAGGCCCATTGCTCGTGAGCGTTGTGGACGATTGCTCCGTGCGCGCGACCGTCGTAGCTGGAGTGACAGTCATGGCATAGCGCTGCCGGCAAATCCGCCGATTTGAGGCTCATCCCCTTCCCCATCATCTGACTGTTACAGTGGGCCCCGACCACGCTGCCGTCGTTTGAGCGGCCACACCCGAAGCATTGCGGGGCTTTTTTGATGACAGCCAGGAGCTTGCGGTTGCGGTAGGTCATGCGCCAATCTCCACGCGGACAGCCCCGGGAGGCTTGCCATATTCGCGGCGCAGGGTAATGGGCTCAAACTGGCTGTCGTCGATACCCAGCGCATCGGCAATCCCGTCAAGATTTGGTTTGAGCGCGGCCAAGAGGTTGTCGCGGTCCCGTGCGCGCCGGTCTGGCTGGACAAATACAATGCCCAGGGATAGCCCGGAAACCTGTTGACCGCCAGCCAAAGCGGCCTTTGTAAGCCAGAACGCGGCGGCACGCGCCTGCTTTCGGGCTTTCGTGGTCACAGCCCAGTGCGTACCCTTGGAACGATTGGGATTGAGCTTTGGGTCTGGGAACGGGAGCAGGATTTCGATCATGCAAACTCCATAATCGAATCAGCCCACCCGCGCAGAGTTTCCTCGGCCAGTCCTCTGTTGTGGGCCTGCCGCAGAATCGCGTCGATTGTGGCCGAATACAGTTTCCCGAAGGTTTCCTCCGTCATGTTTGAAAACGAGATCGAGTCCGCCTCCAACCGCAGTTCGCCACGCACATTCAGGACCGTGTGATAGTGCCCGGCCATGATCGTGGTGTCCTTGCGGTATTTCTCGATGTTGGGCAGGATCTCCTGTCCATTGTGTTCAGCCCGCGCGCCTGATTCCTGCCAAAGGCCGAAACCGACGGTAATCAGCGCCCACCATTTGCGGAAAAACCGGCCATTGCGCATCTTGGCGAAGTCGCCCCGGATCACATCGCCGGTTTTCCAACGCTTCGTGGCAGCCAGGGCCTCATCGTCCATTGGGCGCAGATCGCCATTCGGGAGCCGAATGAAGGCGACTTGACTCACCAGATTTTCCCTCCAGCAACCATCCGCATCCGGTCATGAGCATCCATAGCCGCCCGATGCGCCGGCCCGCGCAGCCATTCGTTGAAACCTTCAGCCGGGAATTTTCCCGGCTCGCGGCCCG
>VFSW01002653.1_pt1 | contig 26999 bp, 30 predicted proteins | sample 5358111 | NCBI WGS metagenome assembly VFSW01 (sample SAMN11554181, study PRJNA540505) | mine drainage metagenome | isolation source: sediment from site ElyBrook_90M | place: USA: Ely Copper Mine, Vershire, VT | collected 2017 | reverse complement strand
ACGTGGACCTGAACCACGCGCGTCTGCCAATTCCGCCACTTCGGCACGGGACACGAATCTGACCATTTCGATCAGTTCGGCAGCATCTCTAAGTCTCGCAAATGCTCGCTCTTGTGTCAAATTCAGCTGCTCCATCCGGTGCCCGGGATGCGCGGGCAGAAAAGCAGCTCCCCGTTCCGCCAGAAGTTCGCTTTGGATAGCTATGTACAGTCCCCTAATGCGAACCGAATACCTGCTTCAGAAGGTCCGTCGAGCGGGCAGTAGGGTTGGTACGTATCTGTTGCTCCTGCTGTCCAAGCATGTAAAAAAGGCCATCAAGCGCCTTGTTGACGACGTAGGTATTGATATCCAGGCTTGAAGGCCTCAGGAAGGGGAGGTGAGGGGCCTGGCCTACCAGCGCTTCATACTTTTGCGTCACACCATTCGTTCCCATGGCTGCCTCAACGTGCGGGCGAAACGCTGCAGCCAGTTCCGTTGAGGTCTTTGACTTGAAGTAGTCGGTAATCGAGGTATTGCCGCCATTCAGCAGCTTACGCGCATCCTCGATTGTCATTGCCTTCACCGCATCGCCGAATATCTTTCCCGCTGCGGGCGCAGCGCTCTCTGCCGCATGATTCATGCTGGCGACAAATTCATCCATCTTAGGTCCCTGCCCGGCTGCCCGCAGGGCAGTCTCCACCGGTCCAAGGCTGGGAGGAAGCAGAATCTTGATCGCCTTGTTATCGAGATAACCACCCGGCTTTGCAACCTGCTTTACTGCCTTTTCCGTGCCCACCGCCAATGCGTCTTTCAGGCCAGATGCGATCTGCGTATCGCTCAGGCTGGACGCGAGATTCGAACTCTTGCCAAGCCCCGGTATCTGCGGCAATTGCGGAAACTGAGCGCACAGAGGAAGCCCCGCAGCTATCAGGACTGCGGGGATGAAGTGAAGCAATGCCTTCGGTGCCATGGCCAAACTCCTTCAGCGCTACGGTAGCACATGATCATGTTCTGCTCACACCAGCAGATCTGTGACTCAGGCTGATAAAGTTGAGAGTAAGAGCATTCCGCACATCGTTTGCCCTACTTCTCCGCGGGCCGCAGTTTCAGACCTAGGAAAGAGCCATGTTTCATACCATCGAAGATCTTCGTATTCAATGGACCAAAGTGGTCCTTCCTCCCGTATTCCTCGAGGAAGAACTTCCCATCACCGAGGCATCGTCGGCAACCATCTTCGATGCCCGCCGTGAGATTTCCGCCATCCTCAATGGGAGCGATCCGCGGCTGGTTGTACTGGTGGGCCCGTGCTCCATTCATGACACCCGGGCTGCACGCGAATATGCTGGCTTGCTCAAGGGCGCAATTGAGGAGTTCTCCGCCGACCTCCGCATTGTCATGCGTGTCTATTTCGAGAAGCCGCGGACCACCATTGGATGGAAGGGTCTGATCAACGATCCCCACCTCGACCAGTCCTACAAGATAAATGATGGTTTGCGCATGGCGCGTCATCTTCTGCTGGACCTGGCTGAAATGGGCGTGCCCACCGGCACGGAGTTTCTGGACATGATTTCGCCCCAGTACATTGCGGGCCTGGTCAGTTGGGGCGCCATTGGCGCGCGGACAACAGAGAGCCAGGTGCATCGCCAGCTTGTCTCCGGTGTCTCCTGTCCGGTGGGCTTCAAGAATGCGACCTCTGGTGACGTGCAGGTCGCCGTGGATGCAGTTCTCTCCGCAGCGCACTCGCACACCTTTCTGGGCCATACCAAGCACGGCCAATCCGCCATTTTTGTCACCACCGGCAACCCGGATTGCCACATCATCCTGCGCGGTGGGCGCAAGATGGTGAACTACACGGCGGAGAGTGTGGCGCACACTGCGGCGCAGATGGAAAAGGCCGGCGTCCAGGCTCGCATCATGATCGACTGCAGCCACGCGAACAGCAATAAGGAATATAAACGCCAGGCGCTTGTCTGCCACGATGTTGCCGGGCAGGTTGCTGCTGGAGACCGCCGCATCATCGGCGTTATGATCGAGAGCAATCTAGTGGCGGGCGCGCAGACTCTTGTTCCGGGCAAGCCGCTGGTCTACGGGCAGAGCATCACCGACGGATGCATCGACTGGGCTGAGACGTACACGCTTCTCAAAGAACTGGCCAGGGCCAGCAGGACGCGGCGCAGTGAGCAGCAGAGCGCGAAAGGCTAGAGGCACAGCCTGGCGCGAACCGGAATTCAGCGCCAGGCCGCATTGCCATTGGTTCAGGCGCTTCCCATCACCACCGTGTGTGGGCTCATGGGAATGGGATGTCCTTTGACACCGCCGAATCCAGCTTCCTGATACATCGCTGTCAACTCGCTCAGCGTGTAGGCATCGCCCGCGGGGGTCGAGGCCAGCATGGTCATGCTGAAGGCTGCGGGCATGGGCGGTGAAATGCGATCCTCATTGGGCACAAATTCCAAGGTTGCCGCGCGCCCGCCGGGACGCAGAGAACCATGCACCTTCTTCAGCAACCCCACGCACGTCGCCTGGTCGAAGTGGTGCAGAAAGTTGGTCAGCAGAACGGCATCATACGGCCCGCCAAAGTCCACCTCGAAGGCGCTGCCCGGCAGCATTTTGTAGCGGTCATGCACGCCGGCCTTGCGCGCATTGTCCAGGGCCACGCGCAGCACCGGCGCCCAGTCGAGCCCGGTCACGTGCGCCTGAGGATTCTGCTTCGCAACCTCGATGCCGAACAGTCCGTGTCCCGCGGCGATATCCAGCACTCGCATGGGGCCGGAATGCCCTTCCAGGACCAACGCGCCCAGGGGGCCGGTCATGGGCGCCATCATGGGAGCCATGGTCTCCGCGAACTGTACCCAGATGGGGTTATCCGGCTCCACGTTGCCATCCCCGGGCAAGGTGGTGCGGCCAGCGCGCACAATCTCTGCCAGACGGTCGTACGGCTCCCGCATGGCGGGGTTGCCGAGAAACTGTGCGATGGTGTGCATCGATGCCGGCGAGCGTGGATCAAGGAACATCGCGCTCGTCGGGCTGTGCCGGTAACGTCCGTCTTCCTTGATCAGCACCCCGTTAATGGCGAGAAAATCGCACAGGATGCGAATGCCACGCTCCGAGGCGGAGCACTTCCGCGCAAGCGATGCCACGTCACCCGGCCCTTCGCCTACGGCGCGGAAAACGTCGAGATCGATTGCGGCTTTCAGAGCTGCCGTGCGCTGATGCGCCTGCAACATTTCAAATACAAGGCCAGGGGTGAGCGGACCATCCGCAGGATGCTCAGTGTGCATTTTGTCCCTCCACTTGAGTCAGTCAGTGAATTGTCTGGGGAATTCTCGGCTCAAGCTCGTGAAGTGTACCACTCGTCACTTTCGTTCGCACCAACATTTTGCGCGGCTCATGCGCAGGTTCGGTGGGTTCCGGATTCAGGTGGTCGCCTAAGGGCATGCCACTTGAAAAGTCAGATTGACTCAATGGCGTTAATTTTCCTTGAGACATCGAGGGAGAGGCCTTCAATGTCTGGGTAGAAGAGCTTCCGTTCGCGCGCAGGAAGCTCGTCAACCAATTCCCCATAAGCGGTGGACTGACAGGAGGGAAATGCGGCATAGCCCGCTGCGTCGGCCATGCGGCAGCTTATGCTGATCAGGTCCGCCATGTTCCAGGGCCCATCCTTTTGGCGGGCAACGTGATGATGGCTCACAATTGCCTCAAAATCCTCGGGCAGCATCCAGTCCACTACAAGCTGCCTGCCGATCTCGCAGTGGTCCTTGCCAAAGCGCTCACGCTCGCAGGCAAGCATACTCTCCGCAGTCCCGTGATGCGCGCGGAGCAACTCCGCATACTCCTTGGGACGCACCACGGCCAGGGCCATGCGACCGATGTCATGCATTACGCCGCAGGTGAATGCCGTGTCGCGGTCGAAGAAACCTGCTGAGGCGATTTGCTCCGCAATGGCCGCGCACGCCAGATTGTGCCGCCAAAGCGTCCGCATGGATGGATTGCCAAGGGATTGCCCCAGGTAGCCGCGGATGCCGACCGCAAGGCAAAGGCCCTGCAGATGGCTTGCGCCCATTACCGCGATAGCCTGCAGAATGCTGCTGATGGGAAATCGTGGCGCATAGGCCAGCGAGTTCACGATCGCGAGCACTTCGCTCGCAAATGCAGGCTCCGACGAGATGAGCTCACTCAGCTCATGCAGTTGCACGTTCTCCTGGTTGGCCAGTTGCAGCACGCGCAGGGCAACCTGTGAGAATGGCGCCAGGCGCAGGTGCTCCCAAGGCAGTTTGCTGGTCTGTTGAGTGCGCCACTCATTCCCCAAGGCGATCTTCCTTCATCTGACGATGCGCGTTGTGGCCAAGGCGGCCACAACGCCCCGTATGGACTATTTCGGCAGGGGGCGCGCTTTCTATAGTGTCCAAAGGGGGACACCGATGGCGATTCCAGTAGCTCCGCAAAGCAAAGAAGCTAGTGCTTGTGTCCCATCCGGGCCAGCCGGGGAACCGCAATTAGCGTGACGGCAAATACAAATATGGCGCCGGCGATGAACTCCATGTGGCCATAACGAAGATCGTCGAAGAAGAGCTTTACGGCCATGAACGCGAGCGCGGCATAAGCGATGCGTGTCATTTCCATGCGCTGCCACAGTGCGCCGCCAAAGGCCAGTGACAGAGCGAGAAAGCAGAGAGCCAGTGTGCGGATGAAGGCCGCATGAAAATCGCCCAGTGTGACAAACTGTGCCAAGATACCCATCAGGCCTTGCACCAGCAGTGCCGCGGCCGTGCAGACGGCTGTAAGAGCGGGAACGAGATGAAGAATCTGTTGCCGCCATGCCTCTCCGGGGCGTTCCTTGCCGAAAATGTAGCAAAGTGTCGCCGAGGCCCCGATCAAAAGGATGCTCCACGCCGGCCATCCGGGCAGCATCCCGGTAAAGGCGCGAAGAACATACTCCGGCATGCCGGATGCGATGGCTGCTGCGGAAAGATACACCACGCCGTGAAAGTCCAGCGTCAGACACTCAAGCCGAACACCAACAACGGTGGCCAGCAGCGCAGCTAGTCCCAGGCAGGCTGCCGCCCATTGCAGCGGCAAAGTCCAGAGCAGACCAGCGAGCAGCAAACCGCCGCTCCATGCGGCAAAGACACGAAAGTTGCGCCGGTCCGTCGCCACCTGAAAAAGCACAAAGGCGGCGGTGTAGCAGGAGGCCGACAAGATAAGGCAAGCGATGCCCAGCACCAGTCCGCCCGTCTCCGGGACAAAAAATAACAGGCTGGAGGCAGCCAGCAGGAAGGCGATCATGGACTGCACTGTCTCGAATACGCCGATTCTGCGGTGCAGAAGCGCAGTGCGCATGGCCGTGCTGCCCGCATTCAGCAGAAAGAGCAGGCAGGCCGGGGCCACCAGGAGCATGGTTACCAGGTGCGGGTAGTCTGCGCGAGCGCTTGACGGTCCGTTGTAGACAAAGATCAGCGACCAGACAGCAACATCGGCCACAATGGTCACCAGCGCCCGGATGGCTTGCCCCTGATCGCGCGTCGCCAAGTACTCGCACAGCAGCACCATCAGGAGCAGCGCTGCCAGGAAGGGCATCATGGAGTGGGTGGCAATCGACAAGGCCATCGCAGTTCCTGACGCGCCGGCCAGAGCCACCCACAGGACGGGCCCGCCGGCGCGCTTCCAGGAAAGCGTGGACGCCACAATCACAAAGCCGCACAGCACCGCCGCGGAGGTCGTTGGGGATATGGCGTCGAAGCGCAGATTGAGTTCCCAGAGCATGGGGCCCAGAATCATGGCCGAAGTGCCGGCATAAATCGCACTGGCGGACTGCGAGGTCGCCGTAACTCTTGCCGCCCACACCAGCCACGCAAGCGCATACGCAATCGCGATGGCCGCAACCGCGAGGCGCGGCGCCGCACCGGACTCCATGAGGGCGCGCAGCGCATACGCACCCGCAATGCCCAGCATGGCCAGGCCTAATACGGATGACCATCTCGTGGCCTGCGCGATCGCGGCGCCCTCGACGCTCCGGGCCGGGGCTGCCATGATCTGCGGCTGGAGCGTGGGCGTCTGGGTTGCTTCCGTGGGACTTTCGAGAGCGTGGACGCGCCTCTCCAGCGCATCCACGCGGGAGGATAGCTGTTCCAGAGCTTCGGGAAGATCGTACATCATGCCCACCCGATCGGCAGTCGTCTGCCGAGATCGCAGCCGTGTTCTAGTCCGCGGAGGCCCCCTGCGGATTCTGCTCGTCGGTCCAGGGAGGCAAAAGCTTCACAAGTACCCAGAGAAAGATCAGCGGAAGAATCGTTAATGCAACCGAGACTAGCAGTCCTTCACGCGTGACAAGCGACATCTTATAAGTCGTGTAGCCAAGAAAGCTCTTTGAGAAAAGCTGCCCGCCGATGACCACATTCCAGCGCATGGCAAATATACCCATCAGCGTCAGCCCCCCCGCGATGGCGTAGATGCGCTTGCGCGCAATTTCCGGCAGCTTGGTTACCTGGGTGATCGCCAGCAGGACGAGAGGAGTGAGTGTGCCCAGAAATATCTGGATCACAATCTGTGAGAAGAACAGCTTGGTATGCACCATGAAGTCAAGACTGCGAAACGACTCATCGGCCTCATAAATGCGATGAATTAGGTCGAGCATCTCCAGGCTGAAATCGATGATGAAGATATAAAAGAGATACATCGCGATCGTGTCCACGCAGCGCATGTCGATTACTTTGCCGCGCAGCTTGGTCGCCGCCATGTAGAGCACCATGACGCATGCAATACCCGAGACCATCGCTGAGAAGATAAACACCACAGGCATCAGCGGCGAAGACCACCATGGGTTTGCCTTGATGGAGCCAAAAATAAATCCGACATAGCCATGCAGCAGAAAGGCAGAAGGAATGCCCACCAGCGTCACGAGCCAACCCACGCGTTCATCAATGTGGAGCGATCGCTCACTGATGTTGCTCGATCCCAGCGTCATGATCTTGTAAATCAGGCGTGTCAGCCCCGTGGATTTCTGCGAAAGCAGGACAATATCGCGCCGGTAATCGAGCCATATCTCAAAAGTCAAAACCGCCATCAAATACCATAGGTACACATAGCCGAACATGGCCATTGCCGAGGTGCTGTGCGGAGTAAAGTACATCTCGGGCGAGCGCTCCGGGTGTCCCAGGTGCAGCTGCAATGGCAGCGGAGCCACCAGAAGAAATGCCAGCGCCGTCAGCAGCGCCAGTCTGTACGTGGGCTTCACCGCCACCACATTAAAGACCCGCTCCAGTGACGCAAGGATAAACGCACCGGCCACCAGGCCCGTGATAAAGGGATACAAGACGATCAGCACACTCCAGTAGAGCGTGACCTCGTTCGGATACATGTAACCTTCGACACCACTCATAGCGCTCCCCTGGTCTCCTTATCGCACCGAGCCGTCCAGATCGTTGTAGAAGACCTTGGCGCCGGTTGCCATCTGCGGCTTCAGAATCTGCACGCTGTGCGTCCTCAGGAATTCGTGGATCGGGTCACTGGGATTCTTCAAATCCGCAAGCTGCCGAGCACCGGTCGGACAGGCCTCGCAGCAGGCGGTCGTCAGGCCCTTGGTGATCCGGTGATAGCAAAGCGTGCATTTGTCCGCGACTTCTTTCTGTGGATGGATATACCGGCATCCGTAAGGACAGGCCTGCACACAGTACGCGCAGCCCAGGCAGTACTTGGGGTCCACCAGTACCACGCCATCCGGACTGATAAACGTTGCGCCCACGGGACAGACCTGCGTGCAGGGCGAGTCCGCACAGTGATTGCAGAGCTTCGGGACAAAGAAATACTTGCCCTCATCTTCCTTGGCAACCGAAGGAAAACCCTCCTTGCCGCCATCGGGTGAGATCACCTCCGGGTTGGTCATGTTTTCATCCGAGACGTGATAGCGCTCCACCCAGGTGCGGAAGAAGCCATTCGGAATATCGTTCTCCGCCTGGCAGGCCCGCACGCAGTTGCCGCAGCCGATGCACTTGGAGATATCGATCAACATGCTCCACCAGTGCTCCGACATAGAGTAGTTGGGTGCGGCCTCCGGAGTGCCTGCCAGCACCGACTGCCACGCCACTGCCGCAGCCGGCAGCAAAATTAGAACTTTTCGCCGTGACAGATTCATTTCGCTCCTCCCGCATCGATAGCCGGGCTATGCGGCTGGTGACAGGTCTCACAGGGAACGCCGTTGGCATGTTCGGCCGCGTCCACCTGTGGAAAGCCCTTCGGCTTGGCCACGCTGGCGGCATGGCAGCGAACGCACAGCACGGCAGTATCCAGCTTGGGTGGCGTCGTTGAAGCGGGATCATCGGCATGGCTGGCCAGCGGTCCGTGACATGCCTCGCAGTTCACGTGCGCGTGCTTGCCAGTCTTCTTCGTGTCCGCGATGTCGGAGTGGCAGGTCTCGCAAGCCTGGTGGCCGGCAAAGTGAATTGGATGCGCTGCAATCTCCCCCATCGCCGCTCCGCGATAGTGGCCGTACTGCCCAAAACTCTTGGGAACGACAAAGCCGCGAATCACGAGAAACACAATAAAGGCGAGGACAAAGAGCCCCGCGAATCGAAAAAGATGTCCCGCATCCTTGAAGATGCTCATCCGGCCTGCTCCCCTTTTGACGCCGCTCACTGGAGGCTGGTTGGAAACCCCATCATGTGATCTGGATCATATGCGTGCAAAGCTAGCCTACGTGTTCTCGCCTCAGGACTGTATGTGAGATCAATCACACTGAAGTGTGACGTAGATCGCTCAACTGGCTTCGGTGGCGGACTACTCCGGACAGAAGGGATCGACCTGCAGAAGGGATAAGACCGTCGCGAACCGCGATCGCCCTAGGCAAGATGCAGTGAGAGAGACTCCGCGCCTGTGGCCAGGCGTGTCAGCGTGAGGACGGTAATATCGTCATCCTGACCGAAGTTAATGGCCGCCTGTGTCGCCTGGGCGGCGCTGGGATGACCGGCAAAGAGCCTTTCAAGGCGAGCAAAACTGTAAAGTTCACCTGCCTGGTTGCGCGCTTCCAGCAGGCCATCCGTGTAGAGAGAGAAGTGGTCTCCAGGCTCAAGCTCGAAAGCCGTTTCTTCGTAGATCACGTCGGGGGCGATGCCTAGCGGCAAGGCGCCGGGCACTTCCAACTCACGATCATTCAGGAAGGGAGCGGGGTGCCCCGCGCTGGCAAGCGTGCACTCGCTGTCCTCGTTGACGCGAAGGATGACGCAGGTGGCAAATCCACCCTGCAGCCGTCCGCACAGGCGGCGGTTCAGCAAGGTAAGCAGTTCGGCAGGATCGGGATGATCTTCCGCAAGAGCGCGCACTGCGCCCACAATCAGAGAGACGGCCATCGCGGCCATCAGTCCCTTGCCGCTGACGTCGCCCAGAATCACAATCGTTGAACCGCATTCCAGAGGAATGATCTGGAAGAAGTCACCGCCCACCTCCTGCGCGGGGCGATAGGCGTGGGTCAGGGTGAAGCCCGGAACAACCGGCATGGAGGATGGGACCAGCACGCGTTGCAACTCGCGGGCGCTTTGGTACTCCTGTTCCAGCACGGACTGACGGCGGCGATTCTCAAGGAAGTAGCGAATTACCGCATACACGATCGAGAAGAACAGTAGCGTCCGGAAGAGAATCAGAGCATTGATGGGATTGTCGCCGAAGGTAAACAGCGGGGCTGAAATGCTGTCTGCAAGCGTCCAGTGAGTAAACCGGATCCCTTGTGAAGCCACGTTCTGCAGGAAATAGATCATGCCGTTGCAAAAGGCGACTCCGGCCACAACCCAGCGCGCAGATTCCAGCGGCTTGTGACGAAAGGATGCATAGGCGACCAGCACCACCGGAATGAGTTCGAAAAAGATGATGAAGGGAGTCAGTGCTGCGTCGAAGAGTTGCGCCTTGATTTCGCTCAGAACCGATGGATAAAAGAGAATCAGTGCGCCGTCAAGGGTGCTCGCAACAATGCTGATCAGTGCCGCCTTCCGGGTGAGCACAACCAGCTTGCGATTGTCCTGCAGCTTCAGAAGCCAAAGCAGCAGAAACCACAGCGACACCTCCCGAACCGATACCTCGATCTGTGTAAGGAATGTCAGTACGGCGAAAGAGACGTGCAGGCGAAGTCCGCCCAGAAACAACTCCAATACCAGCGACGACGCAAACATCATCGTCCAGAAGAGAAGCCACTGCTTGCGATCGCGCAGCCACGCGAACAAACTCAGCAGGGCCACCAGTGCATATAGAGAAGTCAGGGCAAAGCGGAATTGCTGGCGGTGCAGCCATTCAAATTCCATGTCGCCTCTAGCGCTGGCTATAGCCTCGGGACTGCCGACACTGGGCACAGCCTCAAACCCGCCTCCCTTGCCGTCATCGGTTGAGAACAGCGGCGACTTCCAAACCCGCACCGCCAGCACGCCGTCTCGCGCCGGCCCCAGGTTGTAGATCTGTGCAGGCACGCCGGAATACCACACCCAGTGGGGAGGCATCTGGCCAAGATGCCCTACCGGCGCACCGTTCCAGTAAATTTCGTAGACATCGTCAATCGCCGGAATGAGGAGGGAAAAGTCCGGAGCGACCCCAGGTGCCGGAGACAACGACATGTGAAGGCGATACCAGGCAAAGCCCGTATGTCTCGTATAGCCCTGCACGCCCCACGGCTTGGCCGCGCTGATTCGATCCCAAAGCGAGTCATCGAACGATGGTGAAGCCCAGGCCGGGTTGTCGCCCAGTTGGAATTGCCATGAGCCGCTGAGAGGTGCGGTGCCCTTCCCCAACCCATCCACTACCAGAGTGTGGGTATACCAGACAGTCTTTCCTGAGGGCTCCTGCGCCGCCCGCGACGGCGCCGCTCCCAGGAAAAGTGCCAGGACTGTAAGGATCAAGGGGAAGTACCAAGAACGGTGAAGCATGTGCCTAGAATACTCCGGTAGAGCTGGGTTGAAAGCGTGAAAGGCTTGCAAATTTGTGCATTGGCCCTCCTGTCAGGCCTGGACAAAAACAAGCCTTGGGACGCGATGTACGACAGTGGATTGTTCTCCCATGGCCAGGCGCGTCAAGGTCAGTACCGTGAAATCGTCGTGCTGTCCAAAATCCACGGCAGCATCCGTGGCCTCGGCTGCGCTGGCATGAGTTGCAAAGAGAGTCTGCAGGGGGCAAAGCCGTCGAGTTCGCCGGCCGGACTGCGCCCTTCCAAAACACCCTGCGAAAGCGGAAGTCTCACCGGCAGGCGTGATGCTGATGTGGTCGCGGTACCAAGCGAATCCGGCAGCGCTGCCGTGGCCTTGTGCGCCCCAGGGCTTTTCGGCGGTGAGTTGTTCCCAGGAAGTGTCATCAACCTGGGGTGAGGCCCAGGCAAGGCCATCGCCCAACTGAAACTGCCATTTGCCTTCGAGAAGAGCATCGCCTTTACCCAGCCCATTCATCACCAGCACAGCAGCAGCAGCTGGAGCCGATGCGGCTTGCGCCTTCGCCGTCGGTGACAAGACCGGACAGAGAGCGAAAAGCGCGACAATCAATGGATAAGGGAAGTGCGGCGAACCACGACGCATTTGGAAAGCATACTCCAAGATTCATGCGCAAAGTAAAGAGATTTCTGGCGCTTGCCATGCTGCGCAGGTCTCCGTGCCGGGAGGGAAAGCGATAGGATGGGAGTTTGGAGCGCATGATGTCAAAAATTCTCGACGGCGTAGCAATCGCAGGAGCAATCAAGCAGGAAGTCGCGGAGGAAGTCAAGCAGCTGGCCGCTCTGGGCATTCGGCCGGGGCTGGCTGCGGTTCTCGTGGGCAACGTGCCGGCTTCGGAAATTTATGTCCGCAGCAAGGTGCAGACCTGCGCTGACCTGGGAATCTATAGCGACCTGATTACCCCGCCGGACACCATTACCACCGAGGAGATGCTCGATCTGGTGGCCGCGCTCAATGGCCGCGACGACATTGACGGCATCCTGATTCAGTTGCCTCTTCCAAAGCAGGTAGACACGAAGGCGCTGCTTGACGCTGTTTCTCCCGCCAAGGATGTGGACGGATTTCATCCCGTAAATGCGGGAAGGTTGCAGGCTGGTCGCCCGGCGCTGGCGCCGTGCACGCCTGCGGGGGTGATCGAGATTCTCACGCGCAGCGGCATCGCCATCTCCGGGCAGCATGCCGTGGTCGTGGGCCGCAGTGACATTGTGGGCAAGCCGGCGGCCATGCTGCTGCTGCACAAGAACGCCACGGTCACCATCTGCCACTCCAAAACCCGCGATCTTGGCGCAATCACTCGCCAGGCCGACATCCTCGTAGCCGCCATCGGGCGGCCCGGATTCATCACCCCGGATATGGTGCGACCCGGTGGAGTCATTATCGATGTCGGCATGAACCGCATCGACACACGCGCGGACTTTGACCGTTTCTTCACCGGCAATGCCAAGCGTGAAGCGGCCTTCGCCAAGCGCGGCTCGGTGGTGATCGGCGACGTGCATCCCAAGGCCTTCGAGCTGGCTGCAGCTTACACGCCCGTGCCCGGCGGCGTGGGGCCGTTGACCATTGCCATGCTGATGGCCAACACCGTGCGTGCCGCTCGCATGAGGCGAGGGCTCTAGCGCATGCTTCGCGTCGGTCTAACCGGTGGCCTGGGCAGCGGCAAAAGCACGGTTGCGGGCTACCTGCGCGAGTTGGGCGCCGCAGTCATCGAGTCCGACGAACTGGGCCGCGCGCTGATGGAGCCCGGTCAGCCTGTGTACGCGGAAATTCTGCGCGTCTTTGGGCCGCAGGCTGCCGCTCCCGACGGCCGGTTGAACCGCGCACACCTGGCCCGCATGGCTTTTGGCGAGGGGCGGCTGGACGAGTTGAACGCCCTCGTGCATCCGGCGGTGCTTGAGGCCCAGCAACGTTGGATGAAGGAGGTTTTCGCGCGCGATCCAGCGGCGGTGGCGGTGGTGGTTTCCGCACTTATCTTTGAGGTGGAAAGGGATGCGCGAGCGCGCGGCGAGCGGGAAGGCATACTGGCCGACTGGCGTCGGCGTATCGACCGGGTGATCGTCGTGACCGCTCCGGACGAAGTGAAGATTGCCCGCTATGTGAACCGGATCGGCGCTCACGGCGTGGGCCGTGAGGCGGCCGAGGCAGACGCGCGTACCCGGCTGGCGCACCAGATTCCCGATGCCATCAAGGCCTCGCGCGCCGATTACGTGATTGAAAATACAGGCGATAAGGAACAGCTTCGTGCCCAGGTGGAGGAATTGTGGCGGCGTCTCAGGGCTGAGAGCAACATATTACCGGCCAGCGAGTCTTTAAAATAAGAGGCAGCAGCCGCATAACTTCCCTTCAGGGAACCGTGCCGCGCCTGAGCCGTATCAACTAGGAAAGGTTCTTTTAGGTCAACGACCCATGAAACTGCGCCGGTTTTTGCTGGTTGTCCTCTTGGTGGGTGGATTCTGGTATCTGACATCGCATCTGCCTTCGGGCCTGAGCCATCTTTCGCTCTTTAGCGCCCATGGTTCCCGTTCCCCGCTGCAGTTGACTGAAGCGGAAGCCGCGCCCGCGTATGACACTGAAGAACTGAATAACATTGCTGTCTACAAGCGCGTGCTGCCTTCGGTGGTGAACATCACTTCGCGGCAGGTGGTCTTCAACTTCTTCTATGGCGTAGTGCCGCAAGAGGGCCAGGGTTCAGGATTCATCCTCGACAAGTCCGGCCATGTCCTCACGAACTATCACGTCATTGAAGGCGCCAACCGCGGCATTCAGGTGACGCTCAGCAACAAGACCAGCTACAAGGCCACCGTTGTCGGTACCGACAGGACGCACGATCTGGCATTGCTGCAGATCACCGCCCCCAATCTGCAACCGGTCACGCTGTCGGACTCGTCCGGGCTGGCTGTGGGACAAAAAGTCTACGCCATCGGCAATCCCTTCGGGTTGAGCGGAACAATGACGCGCGGCATCATCAGCTCCATTCGCTCCATTAAGAATGCAGACGGCGCGCCGATTGAAGACGCCATCCAGACAGATGCAGCCATCAATCCCGGCAACTCGGGCGGCCCGCTCCTCAATTCCCATGGCGATGTCATCGGCATCAACACGATGATCGCCTCGAATGGAGCGGATCAGAGCTCCGGCATCGGCTTTGCCATTCCCATCAATACGGCCAAGGCCGTGCTTGGCGACCTGACCCGCTATGGGCGCGTCAAGCGGCCGTCGCTGGGCATTGTTTCCTTTGCCATCGGGCCTGATCTGGCCGAACAGATGGGGCTCGCGTCGGATTACGGGGTACTGATCCAGCGCGTGATTCCTGGAGGCGCGGCAGAGAGGGCGGGCCTGCACGGCGGCAATGAGCAGGCTTACGTGGGCAACACACCCATCATGCTGGGCGGCGACCTGATTGTGGCCATTGACGGCCAGCAGGTGAGCGATCCGCAAGACATCAGCGCGATCATGGACAAGCACCAGGCCGGCGACACAATCAGCGTGACCATTCTGCGCGGGCGCAAACAGATGACCTTCAAACTGATTCTGGGCGAAGCGGAGGACGTAACCACTTAGCCTGTTCACAATTGTGATTTGTCGCTCGAAGTGAAATGCAAGGGCCGTCCCTGGTTGAGGACGGCCCTTTGCGATTGGGGCTACAGCTTGATGCCGAGGCTGGCCAGGAACTCCTTAACCTGGGGCCATACGACTTTGAGGTCGGAGACGGTCTGGACGTCGAGCGCAATGTTGAGCGGGTTCGCGGCGGCGCCTGCGAGCTCCGAGAGAGGCCTTTCGACCGCGCCCAGCAGGGTGGCAAGTGCCGCCACAACGGCAGGCGCTGCGTGCAGTGCCTTGTTGGCTCCAGCGAGCCACTTCAGGGCATCTTCTGCGCCGATTTCAATGCCTTTTTCGATATTGACGAGGATGTTGGCCATCGCGATGGGTCCTTTTCTGGTCCGGGGCGGGATTCGTAGCAGACCGGCTCCGGCCTGAGAGTCTGGCGGCTCGTGAGCCCAGCGTGGTGCCGTGGTTCCGGCAGGCATCTGCCCGCAAGCCGCCGCGCAGAAACCCAGCGATCCCACGCCCCGGCACTCTCCGTCCTGCAGGAGAGCGAACGCCTTCGCCGGGCGTGGCATCGTCGCTGGTTATCTGGCTACTCTTTCAAGGATAGAGAGTTTGCGGAATTAGTACGCAAAATGGCCGGCCTCACTAACTTGTGGATATTCATTCATTTGCATGGCGACAGCGCATCCCGCGCGCTTGACAGGACGGGACGAGGAAGGCGTGACGGGCCATTGGCCGTACCGCCTTACCGGCCACGCGCAGTCATCCAGGTTCGGATTGGTCCATTTCAGGTTCTCGCCGAACTGGGGGCGCACCGGCGTAACCGGTTGGCGTTGCTGTTGTGCGAGACACACGATCTCTCCCGAGCTTGCCGCAAGAACTGGCCGCAGGCCCGGAGCCATGGCATGCGGGAAAGAATCCGTAAGTGCTACGCCGTGCTTATCTTGCGTGCGATTGAGTCACGGCAGATTCGGGAGGAGTCAGGTTCGGGCCAGGCAGGGATTCAGGAGGCGGCAGGCGCGCCGCGGCGGGCATACCGCGGGTTTTGACTCAGATGCGCCGCTGGCGATGCGGGCGATGGCCTCGGCGCTGGCGTCCGAAGGTGGTGCGCGCTGCTTACCTGATCCGCAGGCAGAGGGGTCGTGAGGCGAGCGGATCAGGAAGTGCAAGCGAGGCAGCGCGAAGGTGGTTCACTTGGCAAGCCGGTAGGTAACGTTGATCGTAGTTTGCACAGCGACTGGTTTCCCGTTTACGAGATATGGCTTGTATTTCCACTGCTGCACGGCATCGAGGGCGGATTGACGGAGCTGTTTGGGGCCTGACACTACCTTGAGCTGTTCGACGTCGCCCTTTTCGCTGATCACCGTACTCAACACAACCTTGCCCTCAATCCTTGCGCGTTTGGCATCTGCCGGATATTTGGGGGCTTGCTTTGAGATGACGTTCGCTTCCATGTCCTTGGCAGTGACCTTAACGGGAGAGCTGGATGTGGATGCGCCGATTCCGGGGGATCCGCCCTGGGTTGCGTCCACATGCACGGCCAGCGCGTAGGCAGACCCGCAGGCGGTGAGGGTGAGCGCTGCCGCAGCAGCCAAGGCTGCGAGACGCCGTGCGCCTGCAACGTAGCTTGGATCGTTTGTAAGATGCATAAGTCTCCTCTCCAGTGCGTTGGTATCGAAGATGCCGATGGCATTGGGAACGCGTGGCGGCATTTCATTCACAAGAAGTGAAGCGAGCCGCAGAAGCGATTGCAGATATGGACTGCGGCCCTGCATGGCTGCTGCCATCGCGTCGCAGGCAATTTCGCGGGTCTCCACCAGATGTTCACGGGTGCGATGCAGAAACGGGTGCCAGGCCAAAGGAAGTGACAGCACCTCGCAGGCTAGATTCTTGAGGAAGTCGTTTCGCCGGATGTGGGCCATCTCGTGGGCGATCACCGTTTGAAGATCGAAGGCGCTCACCCTGTTGGGCATCTCCGCCGGCAGAAGGATGACGTTGCGGAAGAGCCGCATGGTCATGGGCGAGCGGATGCGCGATGAGCTTGCGATGACCATGCGGCCGATTTGCCACCTGGCCGCGCACTGTGTGACAAATCGTGCCGTGCCCTCATCGAGCGCGGCCTCTTGCGCTTTGCGCTGGATGAGATAGACGCCAAGGCAGCGCCGGCCAAGCCGCAGCATGAAATAGGCGCAGACCACACAATAGGTGAGTGCAATTGCGGCGAGCACCAAAGGCGGGAGCGCAACGCTGCTGAAGGCGGTGGCTGGCCCGAAGGCCACGGTGACGCCCGCGGTGCCGGATGCCCCTGTGACGCGGTAACTTGCGATGAGAGACTGGAGCCATGTGTGAGGGAGCGTGGAGACAGCGGGCAGAAGGCTTTGAAGAATAAGGACGCTGACCCATAGCCGATGCTCGGCCTCGATGCTCACTGTGCGAAGTGTGCGTGCTGCGGCGAGTCCGGCGGCGAAAAGCAGCGGAACCTGCCAAAGCGAGTTCAGAAGATACGAGAGAATCCACGCTTCAATGTCCTTCATGAGTTGCCCCCTTCCTCGCGCTTGAAGCGCTGCGTCAGCTCGGCAAGTTTTTGGGGGTCGATCTGGCGCGTCTTCAGCAGGCTCATCACAAGCTCCTCGCTGGAACCGCAAAACATGCGATCGATCAGATCGCGCACGCCGCGCCCCAGCGCCCTGGCTTCGGTTTCTCTTGCGGTGTAGACGTAGGCACGGCCGCGAAGCTCGCGGCTGAGCTTGGTCTTGCGCGCAAGGATATTCAGCATGGTTTGCACGGTGGTGTACGCCAGCGGCGGATCGATCTCTGCCTGCACCTCGGCCACGGTGCTGCTGCCGCGCCTCCAGATCACCTGCATGATGCGTAACTCAAGCTTGGTTAAGCCGCCCGGATTAGCTTTGCCCACAGTCAATTCTCCTAAACATTTAGGAGATTAGCTCTGAGACGATTGCGTGTCAACTAAAATCTTAGGAGACGTCAGAGATTTCGTTCCGGCAGGAAGGATGAGTCATCGCCCCGACGTTACCGGAGTGAAGGACCTTGTCAGGATGCGCGGCGGGCATACCGCCGGCCTTGAAACTCATATGCGCCGCTGGCGATGCGGGCGATAGCCTCGCTGTAAGCCTGGTGCTCCTCGGTGAGAATGCGGCTGGCAAGCGAGTGCGCGTCGTCTGTGTCGAGGACGGGAATGGCGCGCTGCAGGATGATGGCGCCGTGGTCGAGGTGCTCATCGACAAAGTGCACGGTGCAACCGGCCACCTTAACGCCATAATCGAACGCCTGCTGCTGCGCGTCGAGGCCGGGAAAGGCCGGCAGCAGCGAGGGGTGGATGTTGACGATGCGGTTGGGGAAGGCGGCGATGAACTCGGGCGAGAGCAGACGCATATAGCCGGCCAGGACAACCAGATCGACGCCATGCTCGCGCAGGCAGGCAGCAACGTCGGCGTCGTGCTCGGCGCGGCGACGGCCTTTGGAGATGAAGACTGCCGAGGGCAAGCCAAGCTCCCGCGTGAGAGCAAGGCCGCAGGCATTCTCCACATTGGAGATCACAATGGCGATTTCCACGCCGGCGAGGCGGCCGCTGCGGATATTGTCGGCGATGGCAATGAGATTGGATCCGCGGCCGGAAATGAGCACCCCGAGCCGCAATGGATGGGCCTGACCGCTCATGTGTAATGCACCCGGCGCTCGCCCTTGATCACGCGGCCAATCACGTGAAACTTCTCTTCGGAGCGGTCCAGCAGGCTTTTGGCGCGTGTGAATTTGGCCGCGGGAATGGCGGCGATCAGGCCAACACCCATGTTGAACGTCCGCATCATCTCGTCCTGTGAAACCTGGCCAAGGTCGCGCAGATGCTCAAAGATGGGCAAAACCGGCCAGGAGCCAAGCTCGATTTGCGCGCCGGTGTTTTTGGGCAGAATACGGGGTAGGTTCTCTGTTATGCCCCCGCCGGTGATGTGGGCCATCCCCGTGGTCATGCCGGCCGCCACCAGTTTTTGAATCACGTGGAGGTAGCTGCGGTGGGTCTTCATCAGCGCCGCGCCGGCCTTTTCTTTGATGGCCGTGACGTATTGCGTGGGCTTGTAGCCGGCCACTTCAAACAGCAGCTTGCGGGCCAGCGAGTAGCCGTTGGTGTGCAGGCCAGTGGAAGGCAGACCGATCAGCACGTCGCCGGGCTTGATGCCTGTGCCGGTAACCATCTTGTCGCGATCGACGGCTCCCACGATGAAGCCCGCCAGGTCATACTCGCCGTCCGTGTAGAAGCCGGGCATCTGCGCGGTTTCCCCGCCTATGAGCGCGCACGCATTGGCTTTGCAGGCCTCCGCCAGGCCGGTGACAACGGCCTCGGTCACTTCAGAATCGAGCCTGCTGCTGGCCAGGTAGTCCAGGAAAAACAGCGGCGTGGCGCCCTGTACGGCAATGTCGTTGACGCAGTGGTTTACCAGATCCGCGCCCACCGTCTGATGCAAGCCCAGTTCGAAGGCCACCTTGAGCTTGGTGCCGACACCATCGGCCGAGCTGACCAGGATCGGATTCTTCCAACGTTGCAGATCAAGCCGGAAAAGCGCGCCAAAGCCGCCAATGCCGCCAATGACATTGCGATTAAACGTCTTTTGCGCCAGGTACTTGATGCGGTCCTTGGAGCGGTCGCCGGCGGTGATGTCCACACCCGCGTCGGCGTAGGTTACGGGTTTGGATTTGGGTTCGTTGGGCACTGTGCGGGCTTTCTGCGGATGAAGTTCACGCCTGATCGTCTGGCTGGAAAGGTCGATTTTAGCAGGATTTGAGCCGGGCGGTCGTGCGTTTCGCAGGTTGGTTCGGGTTTATCCGGACCGATATCAGATTCTTGAGTGACAAGCCAGCTTGACATTCTTCCAGCACAGGGTTACATTGATTTGGAAAGCTGACTTTACATGGACCCTGGTGTTTCCAATCGAATTAAGGAGCTTCGCGCTGCCCGCGGATGGACGCAAGAGGAGCTGGCGAAGGCTGCGGGCGTCTCGCGGCAGAGCATTAACTCCATTGAGCGGAACCGCTACGTGCCCAGTCTGCCGCTCGCGCTCACTTTTGCGCGGATCTTTGGCTGCACTACCGATGAGATTTTTCAACTGGAGGACGAAAAATGACTCACCCTGTACTCAGCAGAGTCCCAATTCTCAAGAATTTTGTCGACGAGCGCTTCCTGGAGCACCGGCGTCGCGCCAGCAGCATGGCCGGCTTTGCCAGCCTGCTCGTTTCCGGCTGCCTCTTCGAATACCGCTTTTTCGCGGACCGCATCTGGAGCTGGGACCTGCTCGCCGTCATCCTCACCTTTGGAATCGTGAAGATGGGGTTGTTTTCCTGGTACCGGTTCAACGACTAGCTCTGGCGGGAGACGTGTGAGATGTGCACAGACTACCGAAAACTTGACCCAAAATCCCGCAGATTGAGGGCCATCGCCAACGCTTCCTTGGTTCTTGGCCTCACGCCGTGGATCTTCCGCGAGGACCTGCATGTAAATTCGAACCGGTTGCACGCCTTCTGCGGAATCTTTCTCGGGGTCTCTATCGCCGCCAACTTTTTCTGGATCGGGCTGGCTCACCAATGCCGCTCTGCCCGCATCGGAAGAGGGTGAGCACTACTCTGTAGGATCAAGAGACCAAATTGGACGGGGCAGATAGGAGAAACAGGCGGATGATTCTTGGCAGACTGCAGCAGTCGCCCAGGAAGACAGTGCCGGTGGCGATGATGCTGCTGGTGACGGGGTTGATGATTCTTCTCACGGGGATCCAGTGGCCGCGGATGAAACACGCGGCCGTGTATGCAAGAACGGGTTGGGACGACTTTTTCTGGGGCGTCATGGTGGGTGTCGGCATCGCGATGGAAGCTCTTGGTGTGGTGATTGCCGCGTCCGCTGCGCGTGTCGCGTTGCGCAAGAATCTATAGAAAACGCCCCTGCTCAGCGGGCATGGGTAGCGGGCAGTTTGCAAGCCGGCCCCAGATGCGGTAACGCCAGCGGGCGATGAGCCGGTAGCCCAGGTCGCGCAGCAGGCGTGGGATGCAGCGCAGCACGATGGCCGCAGCAGGCCACGGGCGCGGCAGCTCGGCAAGCAATGCTGCCACTGCGTCGGAGCGGATCAGGACTTGCTCCCATGGGCTCCCGGCAGCGCGCACGACCAGGATTGTGCCGGGGCTGGAGGGCGTGTCGGCGGCGCTGAACCCGTGGCGGGTCAGCAGGCCGGCAACCCTGGGCGATCCAGAGGCAACGAAGCGCAGGCGGTCGCGGCGGTCGCGGGCCAGCAGCCAGCGGACGGAGCGGTTGCAGAGGCCGCAGTGGCCATCAAAGATGACCAGAAGCCGGCCGCCGAGTTCTTCGAGATCACTCACACTCGTCTACCCACAGGCGTTTACTCGCATTCATGGGGATGCGGCGCGGCGCGGGAACGATTCATTGGGCGCGCTCTGTGATGGTAGCGCCTCTTATACTGAAACCACTATGTCCTCTTCGATAGAAGCCTCGCGGCGCAACCACTCTCAGACTCTTCAGCAGCGCGCGGAGCGCTTCTTCCCCGGCGGCGTCAATTCGCCGGTGCGGGCCTTTCGCGCCGTGGGTGGGGCGCCGCCGTTTGTGGAGCGGGCCGAAGGCGCCTGGCTCATTGACGCCGACGGGAACCGCTACATCGACTACTTCGGTTCCTGGGGGCCGATGATCCTCGGCCATGCGTTTCCGCCTGTGGTCGAGGCGATTGAGCGTGCCGCGCGGAACTCCGCCAGCTTTGGTGCGTCGACGGCCGCAGAGGCCGATCTGGCCGAACGCGTCGTTGCCTGTTATCCGGCGATCGAGAAGATGCGCTTTGTCAGCTCCGGCACCGAGGCGACAATGTCGGCGATCCGGTTGGCCCGCGCGGCCACAGGGCGCAAGATCTTCATCAAATTCGAGGGCTGCTATCACGGCCATGCGGACGGGCTGCTGGTGAAAGCTGGTTCGGGCGTGGCAACGTTCGGGATTCCCGGCTCGGCCGGCGTGCCGGAAGAGATTGCGCACTTGACGCACGCTCTGCCTTACAACGATCTGGCCGCGGTGGAAGCGGCCTTTGACGCGCATCCGGGTGCCATTGCCGCGGTGATTCTGGAGCCGGTGGTGGGCAATGCGGGCTGCATCGTGCCCCTGCCGGGCTATCTGGAGGGACTGCGTGCGCTGACGGCCCGCGAAGGGGCGCTCTTGATTGTGGATGAGGTGATGACGGGCTTCCGTGTGGCGCTGGGCGGTGCGTGCGAGTTATATGGCATCGACGCCGACCTGGTGACGCTGGGCAAAATTGTGGGTGGCGGCCTCCCGGTGGGCGTGTTTGGCGGCAAGCGCAGGTTTATGGACCTGCTTGCGCCCCTTGGGCCTGTCTATCAGGCGGGAACTTTAAGCGGGAATCCGCTGGCCATGGCGGCGGGGATCGCGACCGTGCGGTATCTGCAGGAAAACGCCGGTGAGGTCTACCCGAAGCTGGAAGCCACCGCCAAGGCCGTTGCGGAAGGCGTAGCAGCCGAGGCCGCAGGGGCAGGAGTCGCCCTTACATTGAACCGTGTAGGCGCGATGTGGACCTGGTTTTTGACCCCGGGGCCGGTGACGAACTACGACACGGCGGCCAGGTCCGACACGGCGGCCTTTGGGCGCTTCCATCGGGCAATGCTGGACCAGGGCGTGTGGCTGCCGCCGTCGCAATTTGAGGCGGCTTTTCTCAGCACGGCGCACGGCGAGCTCGAGGTAGAGGCGACGATTGAGGCAGCACGAAAGGCGTTCCGGGCCTGAACTACGGAGAATCCATTTGGGCCCCATTGCAGGTGCGCCCATAGGCAGACAGAGTCGTTTGCGCTGCCGCCTGCTCAGGCATCATCTGCCGGTGGGCGCATTCGCGGCTCTCGGTGCTGCGGCGCTCTACCTCACGCGGCCTTACAGCGATGTAGTGAGCCGGGCCAGCTTCGCTACCGCATATCCCGCGCTCGCGCTGCTGACGGCAACTCTGCTGATTGGCCCCTGGAACCTGCTCCGCAGGCGGCCCAACCCCGTATCGATCGATCTGCGGCGCGACCTGGGCATCTGGGCAGGAATTCTTGGACTGCTTCATGCGGTGGTGGGGCAGTGCGTCCATCTGCGCGGGCGGCCCTGGCTTTACTACGTCTATGGCCCAGGTGAACGCCACCACGGCATCCCCGTGCGCCACGATCTCTTCGGGCTGGCAAACTACACGGGTGCCGTAGGGGTTTTGCTGCTGATTGTGCTCCTGGCCACGTCCAGCGACTACTGCCTGCGCGCGCTGGGCACGCCGCGATGGAAGCAGCTGCAACGATGGAACTATGCGGTGTTTGCGTTGACGGCGGCGCATGCCTTTGGGTATCTGGCAATTGAAAAGCAGAAGGCATCCTTTGTGGCAGTGGTGATGGCCTGCTGCGCGATTGCGCTGCTGCTGCAAGCCGCTGGATGGATCGCGCGCATGCAGAGTCGCGCCGCAAAGGCGTGACTGCATCCGGCAGCCTGTCTGTGACGCACCGGCGAGTCGGGGAGTGGTGCCCATGCGCCGTCAGCCTTTCAGGATAAACAGCAGCCCCGCCGCTACCAGTGTTGCCTCGATGATCCAAACGAACACTCTTTCGTGCAGGAGATCCAGGATGCGCTTCCCGGCGAAGGAACCCAGCACCATGACAGGGCCAAGAAACAGGCCAACCAGCACGCTGTGCAGAGGAAGGATGGCAGCATGGCGATAAGCGATCAGCTTGGTGACGTGCATAACGACGGTGGCAAGGGCTTCTGTGCCGATGTATGCGCCTTTGACCAATCCATAAGCGAGAAAGAAAGGCGCCATCAACGGACCTACGCTGCCCAGCAAGGCGGAAAGAAAGCTGGCGCCCGCACCGATCCCGGCGAAGGCGGGCAGTGAGGGACGACCGATTGCCTGGGGCCGAAAGTGTCGCCACACGGCGATGAAGATGAGGAAGATGCCGAGGAGACGGGTGAGCGCCACTAATGGCGCACGGGCAAAGAGCAGTCCGCCGAGCAGCGCCATCGGCACTCCGCCAAGTGCAAACCACGCGACGACGCGACCGTTGAGTTCGCGGCGATTGAACCACACGCGGCTGCCATTGCCAATGAGCTGGGCGACAGTAAGAATCGGAATCGCCTCGCGCACGCCAAAAGTCCAAGCAAGCACAGGCAGCAACACGGCCGCGCCGCCGAAGCCCGCCACGGCGGCAAGCGTTGCAGCGACCAGGGATGCCGCCAGCAGCACGAACAGGTGAACCAGATCGGGCACGAAGCGCCTCTCTCAACCCGCCGGGCGGGTGGTTGATCTTTCCCAATCCCGAAGGAGCTTTGTCTGTATCACTTGCTCCACGCATCCAGCGTTAGAAAACGATGGGCGGCTTTAAAGCGGACGATCAGTTGGCCGGCAGCGGCAACGGATGGTCCGCGGTCCGCACCCAGGGCCAGGTGGCCGCCGTCGTGGAGCACGATGTTGGTGGCCCAGCCATCCTGTTCGAGATTGTTGATCTTCCTTGCCAGCCGTTCTGCAATGCGCTCCGCGGAGGGCTCCCGCCAATCATTTGTGATGGCGTTCCAGAGCACTGGCAGCATCCCCATTTCTCGTGCGAGATGCAGCACGATGGGCCGCCGTGCGCCGAAGGGCGGGCGGAAGTAGCGGACCGGCGCGCCCGTGATCTGCTCCAGCGTCTGGGCGGTCTCGTGGAGTTCCTGGCAGATCCGGCTGGATGCGGTGATGGCCAGGTTGGGATGGGACCAGGAATGGTTCCCGATGAGGTGCCCGGCCTCCACAATGCGGCGCACCAGCGCCGGCTCCGCCTGGGCGTAGCGGCCCACCAGAAAGAACGTGGCCCGCACGTCGTGGGTCGCCAGTATATCGAGAAGCCGCGGCGTCCAGGCTGGATTAGGGCCGTCATCAAAGGTGAGCGCGAGTTCGCCTGCGCGGGGCGGGGCGATGAGCGCCTGGCCGAATATCTGCGAGGCGGGCCACATGGCCGCATAGGCATAGCCGCCCGCCGCCAGTCCCAGTCCGGCGGCGGCGCCCAGACCCGCGTACATCCCAGTTGCCAGCGGAGAAAGCATTCTGCCTACCAGTGTGCGGCGCTGAGGGGAGGAACCGCAAGTTCAGACTCGCGCCGGCGTGGGCATCGGGCGTATACTCGTCTTGGTTCGGGTCGCATCCTGGGTGAACGGAGCGGCACTGGAGACAACCATGAGTCTTACCAACTTCCCCGGCGGTGGAGTTTCCTCCACCAACGCTCCCATCACAAAAGTTACCATGCCCGCGCTGGCCGAAATGAAGCGGCAGGGCAAGCTCATCGCTGCGCTCACCGCGTACGACTACGCAACTTCGCGCCTGGTGGATGAGGCAGGCATCGATCTCATTCTTGTCGGCGACTCGCTGGCCATGGTCGTGCTGGGCCATGACAACACGCTTGCCGTGACGGTGGACGAGATGCTGCACCACACGCGGGCCGTGCGCCGGGCCGTCCGCCGAGCCCTTGTCGTCGCAGACATGCCCTTTGGTAGCTATCACGGTACGGTGGCGGAGGGTCTCGCCAATGCTGTCCGCTTTGTGAAAGAAGCAGGCGCTGAGGCGGTAAAGATTGAAGGACCGCGCGCGGAACTGGTGCGGGCGCTGACAGAGGCCGAGATTTCCGTCGTGGGCCACCTGGGACTGACGCCGCAGAGCGTGCATCGCATGGGCGGTTACCGCGTGCAGGCGCGCACGGCGGAGACGGTAAAGAAGCTGAAGGCCGATGCCCATGCGCTGGCCGAGGCGGGGGCGGGCGCGCTGGTGCTGGAAGGCGTGCCGCGCGAGGTGGCTGCGGCAATTACCGCCGAGCTGCCGATTCCTACGATCGGCATCGGCGCGGGGCCCGATTGCGACGGGCAGATTCTTGTCTTCCATGACATGATGAACCTCACCTTTGCGCCCCCGGCGAAGTTTGTCCGGCGCTATGGCGATGCCGGCGCACTGATGCGCGCAGCCGTGGAGCACTACCGCGAAGATGTGGAACGCCGGGCCTTCCCGTCAGATGACGAAAGCTATCACCTGCCGGAGGCGGCGCGAAGCACGCTGCAACCCAAGCCGGAGCCCGTGCCAAAACTGCACACTCTGCGGAAGGCATAATGCAGATACTTCGTACCGTAGGAGAACTGCGTGCATGGTCGCGTGTTGCGCGCAGCCAGGGCGCGGCTGTCGGTCTGGTGCCTACGATGGGTGCGTTGCACGCCGGACATGCGTCGCTGATTCGCGCCGCGGCGGCATCGTGTGCGCATGTGGCTGTCAGTATCTTTGTGAACCCCACACAGTTTGGTCCGAATGAGGACTACGCGCGCTATCCACGCACCTTTGACGCCGACTGTAAACTCGCGCAGGCAGAGGGCGCGGAGGTGATCTTTGCCCCCGCAGTGGAGGAGTTGTATCCCACAGGTGCGGCGACCTTTGTAGAAGTGGACGGGATCGGGGATCGCCTGGACGGCAAGTCCCGGCCGGGGCATTTTCGCGGCGTGGCTACGGTGGTGGCCAAGCTGCTGATTGCGGCAGAGCCTGACCGGGCATTCTTTGGACAAAAGGACGCGGCGCAGGTGGCCGTGCTGCGCCGCATGGTCGCGGACATGCGCCTGGGAACGGAGCTTGTCGTTTGCCCCATTGTGCGCGAGTCGGACGGGCTGGCGCTCAGTTCGCGCAATATCTACCTCAGCCACGACGAACGCATGCAGGCACTCACCCTCAGCCGCGCCATTCGCCGCGTGGAGGCGCTGGTGGCGTCGGATGAGCGGCGTGCGGAGATTCTGCTGGCGGCCGCGCAGGCCACCTTTGCCGCCGAGCCTGCCGTGCGTGTGGACTACATTGCGCTGGTAGACTGGGCCACGCTGGAGCCAGTCGCGATGGCTGTGCCGGGATCGCTGTTTGCCGTGGCCGCTTGGGTTGGTGCTACGCGGCTGATCGATAACGTGGTGATTGGTGTGGAGCGTAGAATCATCGAGCAGCTTTTCTGAAGATGAGGATTCCAACGCAATGAAGATACGTGTCATCTTCTCCATCGCACTTCTTGCCGGCAGCTTCGTCGGTATCTGTTCCATGCAAGCGCAGACCTTGTCTGAAAACAAGGCGGTGGTTCTTCGCTCTGAAGCCGAACTGTGGAGCAAAGGAAATCTTGCAGTGGCTGATGAACTGTATGCCCCGGACTTTGTTTGCCATTTTGTCAATGGGATCGAATGGAGGGGAGTGCAGGGCATCAAGGACGCCGTCAAAAGCCATCGTGCCTCATTCCCCGACTGGCATGAGAGAGTCGATGACATCGTAGCCGAAGGTGACCGGGTCGCCATGCGGATCACGTCCACGGGTACGCAATTGGGTGAGTTCGCGGGCATTGCGCCTACCAGAAGAATAGTTACCATCGAAGAGTTTCATATCTTTCGGCTGGCAGGCGGAAAGATAGCCGAGCAGTGGGGCATGCCCGATTTTCATAGCCTGATGGATCAGTTGCGCTCACCAG